>Ga0265300_10004763_pt1 | contig 10675 bp, 10 predicted proteins | sample AusTroGonzalo_MG_FD_193482 | JGI IMG/M metagenome (GOLD analysis project Ga0265300, IMG submission 193482) | Bovine rumen microbial communities from tropical cattle in Woodstock, Queensland, Australia - Gonzalo_03 | ecosystem: Host-associated > Mammals > Digestive system > Stomach > Rumen ... | reverse complement strand
TCTGCACCAACTTCTTCAACGGCTTCCGCTATGCGGTGGCGGCCTATCTCATGGAGTACTGCCTTCACGGGGACGTCACTGTCATGGGCCTGGTTATCAACTATACGGTCTTCATGATGTTCGGTGAGGCAACCTGCATGGTCTTCGGCGGTCTGTGCCCCTGGTTCACCAAGAAAGTGGGCTCCAAGCACAAGGCTTTTGCCTGGGCGGCCATCATCTGCGCCGTGTCTTCCGTCCTGTTCTTCTTCATCCCCATGGATCCGGCCTGGATCTGGGTCATGATTGCCAATGTCATCGTCACCTCCATCGGCATCGGCTTCTATTCTCCGCTTATCTGGTCCATGTATGCCGATGTGGCCGACTACGCCACCCAGAAGAACGGCACCTCTTCCACAGGCCTCATCTTCTCTTCCGGAACCATGGCCCAGAAGTTCGGATCGGCCATTTCCGGCGCCCTGGTGGCCATGCTGCTGGGCTTGGCGGGCTTTGTCTCCAGCACGGATCCGGCTACCGGAGAGACCATTGTCAACATCACCAACGAGGCCTCGGTCCAGACCATGATCTGGTCGCTGTTCTCGCTGTTCCCGGCCGCCATCGCCCTGCTCATTATTCTGCTTCTCAAGCTCTATCCCATCAAGAAGTAAGGGCTATTCCCAAATAACCAAGGTCCTGTCCAGCCGGATGGACTTGGGTGTTCCAGCTCTGCCGCTTACCCGGTAGAGCTGTTCTTTTTCCGGCGCCACCAGGGCCGACAGGGCCGCGTTCACGCGGGAGATATTCACATTGAGTTCGTTGGAGAAAATGTCCAGCAGCCGCTGGATGCGGCGGTCCACGTCGTCTGGGTTCAGGCTCCGCATGCAGCGGCGGTAGTCGGCCGTCATCTCGGCCCTGTAGTCGGAGATGTGTTTGAGCAGGATGCCTTCGGGATGGCGCAGGAACAGCAGGAGCACCGTCTTGGCCATGGGACGGATCTTGAGTTCGTCCGGGCCGATGAAAATTCTTAAGGTGCGGGTGATGCGCACCAGACCGGGAGCCGGGGCGGGGTAGCGTCCGCTGGCCTGCCTGACGAATCCCAACAGGTCCCGGGCTTCGCATTCTTCGGCCGGTCCGTAGGAGCCGGAGTCCTCCTCCAGGGCGGAGGAACCTTGGTACGAGAGGAAGAAAAGAGCCAGTAGCGCATCGTTTGTCATACTGCAAAGATACGCATAAGACAAACAAAAACCGCAGGTAAAAATACCTGCGGTAAGTGTCTGGTGCAAAAGCTATTACCAACGATCTTCGTCGGAGACGGAGAGCTTTTTGCGGGCGTGGCGACGGCGGGCGCTCAGCACGCGGCGGCCGTTGGCAGAGGCCATGCGGGCGCGGAAGCCATGCTTGTTCACGCGCTTGCGACGGGAGGGTTGAAATGTTCTCTTCATGATATCTCTTTTTTATATTTTTCGCGTAAGGACTGCAAAGGTAGTAATTCTTAACGAAACTGCAAAATTATTTTTCGATGTGAATGACCAGTTTCCCATCATAATACGAGTCCTTCAGCCAGGAAGAGACGGGCCAGGTGTGGACGCTGCCGCGGGGCAGTTTGTGACGGGCCATCACCTGGGCGATTTCTTCGTTCACATCGCCTCCTTTGAGATACAGGATGCCCTGGTCGTAGCGGCCTTTGACCCAGGGATAGAAGTCGGGCAGGGAAGCTACCGCGCGGGAAACCACGAAGTCGAAGTTCCGGCCCAGGGACTCTGCCCGGGCGTTCACCACCTGCACATTTTCCAGTTTCAGGGCCTGGGCTACGGCCTGGGCCACGATGGTTTTCTTATTGACGGAGTCGCACAGGGTGAAGTGAGCCTCCGGGTACAGGATGGCCAGGGGAATGCCAGGGAAACCGCCGCCGGTTCCCAGGTCCAGGACATCGGCCTTGGAGAATGCTTCCTCCAGACCGGGCACCGTCAGCAGGTATCGGGCAATGGCCAGGGAGTGCAGGACATGGTGGTCGTAGAGGCCGTCGATGTCTTTGCGGGAAATCACGTTGATTTGGGCGTTCCACTCGCGGTACAGGGCTTCCAGCGCCAGGAAAAGCTGTTCCTGGCGGGGCGAGAGGGCGAAATCGGCCTTGATGAAAGCTAAAAAATCACTCCCTGTCATTCCACTTCCCCCCTTACCATCATTTGGGCCAGGTGCTGCTTGCCCCGGCGGATGCGCGTGCGCACCGTATTCAGTTCCAGGTCCAGCTCCTTGGCTATTTCCTCGTATTCCAGTTCTTCAACCATGTATTTGATCATCACGTCTTTATACAGGGAAGGGAGCTCGTCTATGAAGCCCATGAGCCGCTCGTGTACCTCGTCGTTGATGATCTCTTCCTCCGGGGTGTAGTCCGTGAGCGGGGTATTGCCTTCAGGGAGGTCGGCCCCCGCCTTGAGCAGGATGCCTTCCTTCTTCTCCGTCTCCCGCCGGATGCTCTCCACATGGTCCAGTGCCGTGCGGGTGGCGATGGTAAGCAGCCAGGGACGGAATTCCCGTTCCGTGTCAAAACCCTGCAGGGCGCTGAACGCTTTCTGGAAACTCTCCAGCACCACGTCGTCCACATCGGCCTTCCAGTAGAAATAGCCGCTGACACGCCCGCGGACCGCCTTCTCGTGAATCTGGTACAACTTGCGGAAGGCCATCTGGTCTCCCTGCATGGCTTTTTCCACCAACTCTTTTTCTTTGCTCTCCATATCTTGTTAATGAGCTTCCAACCAATTGTTTCCACTGCTGCATTCCACCGTGAGCGGAACCGACAGTTGCATGACATTCTCCATCACGTCCTTCACCAGTTCCTGCAGTTGCGGCACTTCCGCGGCCGGGGCCTCGAACAGCAGTTCATCGTGGATCTGCAGCACCATCCGGCTTTGGAGGCCGCTTTCCCGGAGCCGCCGGGCCACGCCTATCATGGCCAGTTTGATGATATCGGCCGATGTCCCCTGGATGGGGGCATTCACGGCGTTCCTTTCGGCCAGCGCCCGGACCGTGGCATTGCGGGCCGATATGTCCGGCAGGTAACGGCGGCGGCCGAAGAGGGTTTCCACGTAACCGTTCTCCCGGGCGAAGGAAATGCTGTCGTCAATGAAGGAACGGATGGCGGGGAAGGCCTCGAAGTAACCGTCGATGAGCTCCTTGGCGGCACTGCGGCTCAGGTGCAGCCTCTGGGCCAGGCCGAAGGAGGATATGCCGTACATGATGCCGAAGTTGGCCGTCTTGGCCATGCCGCGCTGTTCCCGCGTCACTTCCTCCACCGGAATCCGGAAGATCTTGGCGGCGGTGGCGGCATGCACGTCCAAACCGTCGCGGAAGGCCTGGATGAGGTGGGCGTCACAGCTCAGGTGGGCCATGATGCGCAGTTCAATCTGCGAGTAGTCTGCACTGACTATAAGTCCGTCCGGGATGCCTGGTACAAAGGCCTTGCGGATCTCCTTGCCCCGTTCCGTCCGCACAGGAATGTTCTGCAAATTGGGATTGGAACTGGACAGGCGGCCGGTGGCCGTGAGGGCCTGGTTGAAGGTGGTGTGTACCCGACCGTCTTTTTCGGAGATATAGGACGGGAAGGGCTCTATGTAAGTGGACAGCAGCTTCTTGACTGCCCGGAATTCCAGAATCTCATCCACTATGGGATGACGGTCCGCTATGGCCACCAGCGTGGCTTCGTCCGTGGTATATTGGCTCTTGTTGCCGCTCTTTTTGGCCTTCGGGTCCAGCTTCAGCTTGTCGAACAGGAGCTCTCCCACCTGCTTGGGGGAGGAGATGTTGAGCGTGGGCTCTCCGGCCATTTCCCGGATACGGGCCTCGCGCTCTGCCAGTTCCTTCCGCAGGCCATCGGCAAAAACCTTCAGCTGGGAGAGGTCCACCTTCACGCCGTCCCTTTCCATCTGGGCCAGCACTTTGGCCAGGGGTTCTTCCATGGTGTCGTAGAAGTCCGGCAAGTCTTCGCGGAGCTTGTCCCCCAGGGGGATGAGCACGGCCGCCTCCTTGAAGCGCGGGGAATCGTCCTCCTCGGGCACGTCGTCAAAGAGGGAACCGGTGGTGGCGGGGGCCGATGTCTCCTCCAGCGAAACGCCCAGGTAAGTCTGCGCCAGGGCTGCCAGCTCATGGCTGCGCTCGGGGTTGAGCACATAGTGCATGAGCTCGATGTCGTTCCACTGTCCTTCCAGGCGTATCCCTTCGGCCGCCAGCTGATTGGCCTGCCGCTTAAGGTCCACGCCGTATTTGGCGACGGCGGGGTTTTCCAGCAGATTCTTCGCTTCGCTCAGAATGACAAGGGAAACCTTCCCATCCGCTGCCAAAACCATCTTGCTCCCGTTCATCACCATGCCCACTTTGCCGCTTTCCCGCGCGGCTTTCAGCACTTCCTGAACCGATGCAGGCACGGGATTATAGGTTTTGGTGTCCGCGTGAGCATTTTGGACAGGTGCGGACACGGAACCCGGCCCCAGGGTGTCCGGAAGGTACTTCCGGAGCGAGGAGAACTCGTATTGAGTGAACAATTCCGCCAACACTGGCTGGAATGCTCCGGTGTAACGCATGTCCTCCAGCGTCACGGGCAGTTCCATGTCCGTCTTGATGGTGACCAGGAGTTTGGACAGGGCCATGTGGGGACGGGCTTCCTCGAACTGGGCCTGAAGGCGGGGCGTAAGCTCGGCCAGATGGTCGTAGATGTTCTCCACCGTGCCGTATTTGGCGATAAGCTTGGCGGCGCCCACTTCGCCCACACCCTTTACGCCGGGCACGTTGTCGGCCGCATCGCCGCAGATGGCCAGCATGTCAATGACCTGCGAGGGGCTGGCAATGCCCCACTTCTCACAGAGGGCGGCGGTATCTACCAGTTCCGCCTCCGATCCGCTCTTGCCGGGTTTCAGCTGGAAGGCGTGCGGGCCTATCAGCTGCCCGTAATCCTTGTCGGGCGTGACCATAAACACATCCAGCGCATCGGACGCGAACTGTGTGGCGGCGCTGCCCAGGACATCATCGGCCTCGAAACCGGGAACCATGAGCACGGGGATGTTCATTCCCTTGACCAACTGGGTGAGGGGTTCCAGGGCCTCAATCACCAGCTGCGGGGTAGGGGGGCGGGTGCCCTTGTACTCCGGATACAACTGGTTGCGGAAGGTGCCGCCCGGAGGGTCGAACGCCACCGCCACATGCGTGGGCCTCTCCCGTTCCAGCATTTCCAGCAGGTACTTGGTGAAGCCGTAGAGGATGGACATATCGGCCCCTTTGGAGTTGATCATGGGCCTGCGCAGGAAGGCATAGTACATCTTGAACACCAGCGCGTGCCCGTCTATGAGGTAGAGTTTATCGGCCATAACCTTCAAAGATACTAATTTTTCCTTTACTAGTACCTTCCTTGGCCGGTTTTGATGGATTAGAGATCCGTTTTCTCAGGCCGGTTCAGGTTGCGGGTGAGGTACATGATTCCTGCCAGGAGGGCAAAGAGCACCAGCGTACCGGAAATGAGGGCATAGGTTTCCATCTGGATAAGCACGTAGCTCAGCAGGTAGGCGACGGTTACCAGACAGGTCAGCAGCCAGGCCGACTGGTCCCGCAGGATGCCGCGGAAGTAGAAGTAAAGGGCACCCACCGTCATCACGGCTGAAAGCGTATAAGCTGCCACGAAAGGTATGAATTCGGAGAAGGAGAGCACCAGGGCATAGAACAGGACCAGGGACAGGCCGATGACGAGGTACTGGACCAGGTTGATGCTTTTTTTGCCAGCCAGTTCCAGCGCCAGGCCGGCCACAAAGACCAGCAGGATGATGAGGATGCCGTACTTGGCAGAACGGGTGGTCTGCTGATACTGCGTGACACCTTTGAGAATTTTTACGCCGAAGGAAGTGTCGTCCGGATCACCCCGGTTGATCTTCGAAACCGACCAGCGGGCCGTAAAGCCATCCTCGCTGACCTCGCGCTCCGAGGGCAGGAAGTCTCCCGTGAAGGAAGGGTCGGGGCAGTTGGAATGCATCCGCACCTCGGTGATCTCCCCATAAGGTTTGACCATGAGGGAAGAGGAGCCCCGTACGCGGTAGGTCAGGCGGAAGGGAAGGACGGTCTTATCGTCCATGAGGGCTGATTCCAGCTGCACGGGTTCCATGAGCCGGGGGTGACCGTTGGGGCTCTTGGCGTCGGTGCCGTCGCGGAGGGAATACTCTTCATCGGCCAGGTGGAAGACGACTTCCCCGTCAATGCCGCGAAGGTCGCTGAGCCCCACCCAGACGCTCTCGCCGGTGAGGTCTTTCGTGCCATAGCAGGCCGGGATGACGAAGTCGCCCGTCACCACCACATCGGCCCCATAGACCATGATGTCGTAGATGGAGCGGTGCAACTCCTGCGTGGTGGTTTCAATCTCATAGTTGAGCGTCCGGGGATAGATGTTGGAGGTCTTGTTCTCCTGAACGCTATTTCCGGCAGCATTCTTTTCCCATTCATCATAATGGATCTGGAGCACCGGACCGGTGAGGGTCTGGTCCAGGCCCCAGCTGGCCGCCACCTCTCTCTGGCTTTCAGAAAGGGCTGTCTGTCGGTCCCGGATCTGGTCCTTTACCATGGCCAGGGGAATAAGGAGAAGAAGGGCCATGACCGCCGTCAGGGCCAGTTTTAAAGGAAGGGAGTTGTTCACCATTTTCATAACTGCGTAATTTTTACGCAAAGATAGACTATGCAAAACAAATCTCCAAATTTTTAGCGTAAAATTTACGCAAAAATATTATTTCGCGTTTTCAGCGGAGTTCCGTATCTTTGTATCAATGGCCAGGGTTTTTATCAGTTATGCTAAGAAGGATTACATTGCCGCGGACGGCAGTGTGATTCCGGGAAACCCAATAGACAGCATTCTGAACCGCTTCCAAAAGGAGGGAGTGGACTATTGGCTGGACCGGGAGCAACTCTCCGGCGGGGATACCTACGCCGCCCGCATCTCCCGCAATATCAAGGAGTGCGACTATTTCCTTTTCCTGGCTACGGAAGCGGCCAATGCATCCCCCTGGACCCTGCGGGAAATCAGCGCCGCCATCCAGTTCGGCAAGCGCATCATTCCGGTTCGCCTGGACCATTCGGCCTATGACGAGGCCGTGAGCCTGTATTTATCCGCCATCCAGTATATCGATTGGGTGGAGCTGGGGGAGGAAGCAGCCCTGCAACGCATCGTGGACCAGATCATGCGCCCCTACCTGGATGCTTCCAACGGAATCGAGTACGGCAAGCTGCCCGTTTTCACCACCGTCATTCTGTATAGCGCACTGGTGGTCCTTACCGCCGTCTATGCTTTGTTAACCTATCTCTTCCTTTGGTCCAAGACCTTGCAGAGCAGCGAAGTGATAGGGGGAATCGTGGGCTTCGTGGGAGAGGCTGCCCTGCTGTTGTCCATCTATTATGTTCTAAGGCTCCTCCGCAAAAGACGCTGCGTCTTCCTGCTGCCTATTCTCATCATAGGACTGGTTCTGTGCGCCGCCTTCCTGACTTCCCGGATAGACCTCTTTGTAGTAACGGGCCTGCTGGTACTGGGATGGAGCGTTATCCTGCTCAGCTGCTGCGTCAAAACGCCGGGCCGCAGGAGTCTCTTCCAGCAGATGAGCAAGGAACAGGTCCTGATGAAACTCAACGATCCAGAGAATCTCCTGCTGATTTACCTGGTAGTCAAATGTGCCATCGTAGTCATAGGGCACTGGTTCGAAGGTTTCATGAACCTGGCCCGTTTCCTGGAGAACTTCCGCTATTAGAATTCCAGCCGGAAGCCGCTCTGCTTTAGCTGGTTGTACTTTTCAGCATTGAAGCAGTAAGTCTGCGGGATGCGCCGTGCGGCATGGGCCGGCCGGTCACCCACAGGACTCAGCAGCCCCAGTTTGAGCATCTTGGCGGCAAAGTTGCGGCGGTCGAATCGGACGCCCAGGATGGCCTCGTACAGCCCCTGCAACTTGGATAGCGTAAAGACTTCCGGCAGCAGCTCAAACCCCACTGGCTTGAAATGAATCTGCTCCTTGAGCCGCTCCAGGGCCAGCCGGAGAATCCGGTCGTGGTCGAAGGCTAGGGGCGGCACGTCCGATACGGGGAACCACCGGGCATCGGCGGCATCGTCGCCTCCCTGCACCTCGTCCTTGCGCACCAGCGCCATGTAGGCGATGGTGATGACCCGTTCCCTCGGATCCCGGTCCACGGCCGAAAAGGTGCCGAACTGGGTGATGGAAGCCGTATCCAGTCCCGTCTCCTCCTTCAGTTCCCGCCGGGCGCCGGTGTCGGCGTCTTCGTCCATCTTGAGGAAGCCGCCGGGGAAGGCCCATCGGCCCTTAAAAGGATCCAAGCCGCGTTCAATCAAGAGAATAGACAGTCCCTCCCGGACATCGTATCCGAAGATGACGCAGTCCGTGGTAACTGCCGGATGGGGATAGGCATAAGTGTACATACGCGTAATTTCTACGCAAAGATACGAAAAACACTTCTTGTAACCAACACCTCAAGTTTCTAGTAACCGGCCCCCCGGCCCCCTGGCGCAGCTCTTCCCTCCTACGACAAAGGAAATGTTGGAATCAGATGATAGATTGTCGTATATTCTGAGTAAGTGATGGTTAAAGCTTTTATTGACACCAACGTCCTAATGGATTTGTTTCTATGGGACAGACCAGAAAAGCCGGTCGCAAAGATGGTCTTTTCTTCAGCCCAGGCGGGGGTATTTGAGGCATACATTTCTACCCAGAGCATCATTGATACGGCCTATTCTGCAAAGAAGCATGGGATGACTTTTGAGACCTTCAAGTCAATCCTGCAACAGCTCCGTGGTTTTGTCAAGATCCTTGCCATAGAGGAACTGGAATTGCTGTGGGCCGTGGAGCATCACAGCGGAGATTTTGAAGACGACGCGCAGTACGCCAGCGCATACAACGGAGTATGCGACTATTTTATCACAAGGGACCAGGCCCTGCTGAAACTGAACTCCCCCATCTGCCCCATGACGGTGATAACCCCATCAGACTTTGTGGCAGCTATGGAGGCTGAAGATTAATTTACCCCGAAGCGGTAAATGGTGGCGGAGCGGTAAGTCTGTTCCGGAAAGATGACAATGGAAGGGAACTCCGGGTGGTTCACGGCGTCAGGCCAGCCCTGGGCTTCCAAGGCTAGGGAACTGCGGAATTCCAGCGGTTTTCCGTTCTTGCCGGCTTCTCCGCCGTTAAAGAAATTACCGCTGTAGAACTGCAGGCCACGCTGGTCAGTTATGACTTCTACGGTACGGCCGCTCACCGGGTCCATTACCTTGCAAACTGATCTCATTCCTTCTCCGTCCAGGCACCAGTTGTGGTCGTAACCTCGACCGTACTGTAGCTGCACATCCGGCTCTGCAATGCGTTCGCCAATGGTATGGGGCTCCCGGAAATCGAAGGGCGTTCCTTCCACGGAGGCAATCTCGCCGGTAGGGATGCTTAGGGAATCAACCGGAGTATAGGCCGAGGCATGGATGGTCATCACATAGTCTTCCACCGTACCTTCGCCTTCACCGCGGAGGCAGAAGAAGGGATGGTGCGTAATGTTGAAGGCCGTCGTTTTGTTGGAATTGCCCTGAATATCCACTTTGAAATCGGCACCGTCCACGGAGTAAGTGATGGTGATGATGCGGTTGCCCGGGAAGCCGTCCTGCCCGTTGGGGCATTCCAGGCTAAGGGTTAGGGACTTAGAGGTAGCCGCCTCCACCTTCCAGGGACGCATGTCGATGCCCTTGAACCCACCGTGCAGGGTGTTTACGCCGTTATCGTTGGCATCCGTGTGCCAGGCTTCCCCTTCAATCTGGAAGGTAGCCTTGCCGATGCGGTTGGCCACCGGCCCTACCGTGGCGCCCAGGAAGCGCTCTGCGGGAGGAGTGAGGTAGTCCTGCAAGTTGTTGTGGCCTACTACTATATCGGCCCATTTCCCGTCCTTGTCCTTGGTGTAAAGGGACACCACGCGGGCACCGAAATTGGTCACCTGGACGGTTATGCCCTCGCTCCTGAGGGTGTACAGATCGATGGGGACGCCTTCCACTTCTCCCTGGAAAGCCTTGCGGGGAATGAGCTTAACGGAAGGGTTGCAGCCGGCCAGGGCCAGCGCGACCAGGCTAAGGGTCAGAATTCTTTTCATGATTATTCCATCAGTTTCTTATACTTGAATCGCTTGGGTTCGGCATCGGCCCCCAGGCGCATCTTGCGGTTGGCTTCGTATTCCTGGTAGTTTCCTTCGAAAAACACTACCTTCCCTTCGCCCTCGTAGGCCAGGATGTGGGTGGCCACGCGGTCCAGGAACCAGCGGTCGTGGCTCACCACCACAGCGCAGCCGGCGAAGCCGTCCAGACCTTCCTCCAGGGCACGGATGGTGTTGACGTCCACGTCGTTGGTAGGTTCATCCAGCAGGAGCACGTTGCCCTCGTCCTTGAGGGTCAGAGCCAGGTGCAGGCGGTTGCGTTCACCTCCGGAAAGCACGCCGCAGAGCTTCTCCTGGTCGGCCCCCGAGAAATTGAAGCGGGACACCCAGGCGCGGGCGTTCACGTCCCGGCCGCCCATGCGCACCCATTCCGAATTGCCGGCGATGGTCTCGTAAACCGTCTTGTCCGGGTCTATGCTGCGGTGCTGCTGGTCCACATAGGAAATCTTGACGGTATCCCCAATCTCTATAGTGCCGCTGTCCGGCTGCT
>Ga0265300_10004762_pt1 | contig 10680 bp, 6 predicted proteins | sample AusTroGonzalo_MG_FD_193482 | JGI IMG/M metagenome (GOLD analysis project Ga0265300, IMG submission 193482) | Bovine rumen microbial communities from tropical cattle in Woodstock, Queensland, Australia - Gonzalo_03 | ecosystem: Host-associated > Mammals > Digestive system > Stomach > Rumen ... | reverse complement strand
GACTTGTTGTAAATGATTGTCCTTCATGTTGCTCAGCAGGCTGTCTGCTTTGGGCTGCGTTTCGTGCGATGGTATGAACGGTATTCGTCGAGCTCTATCTCTATCTCAGGTTCAATGAGAGCGCCCTCGTGGGGCAGTTGCCACTTCATGTATTTGATGTTCAGTCCGCGGGCAATCCACATTGACTCGTAATAAGTCTGAATGGTCCTCGGGAAGAGCAGCTCCGGCGTCGTGTCGTTCTCTCCGTATAGGTCCTCGGTCCTAACGAGCACAGGCAGGTGGTTGTGCTCTGCCACATAGGTAGTGTAGGTGAACAGGAAGTTGGAGTCGGTCTTCAGGTGCACAATGCCGTTGTCGACAAGGAAACGACGGTAGCGCTCCAGGAAGAATGTCGACGTCAGTCGTTTACGCGGGTTCTTCATCTGCGGGTCGCTAAACGTCAGCCACAGCTCCTGAACCTCGTCCTCGCCGAAGAAACGGTCGATGATCTCGATGTTCGTACGCAGGAACGCCACGTTCGTCAGCCCCTGGCGTAGCGCCTCGGTGGCTCCCGTCCACATCCTTGCGCCCTTGATGTCTACGCCGATGAAGTTCACGTCCGGACAGAGCTTGGCCAGCTCAACCGTGTACTCCCCCTTGCCGCATCCCAGCTCAAGGACGATAGGGTTGTCGTTATGAAAGTACTGTTCGCGCCAATGTCCCTGCATCTCGAACGGCACGTCGGCAACCACCGAGAAAGGATACTGGAACACGTTCTCGTATCGTTCCATATCGGCAAATTTGGCTAATTTTCCTTTTCCCATAGTGACTGCAAAGGTAAGGATAAAATCCGACATGGCAAAATAATACGCAAAAAAACTCCCGCCGGAGGAAGTTCCGACGGGAGACGTAGTAGTCTGTTTTTATGGGTGTATTTCCCTTAGAGGATAGTCTTTACAGCCTCAAGCATACCCATTTGCTGGATGAGGTCAAGATACTGCTTCACCAGAGCGTTGAGGCCCTGAATCTTGTTGAGGTCCTCCTGCCAGATGAACTCAGCGCCAAGGACGCCGTCAGTAACCTTCTGCGTGTCGCCGGTAGCCCACAGCTCTTTCAGCAGATCCATGATCTTCTGGTCGTCGTTGGGAACAATCTCAACACCGTCGGCGCGCTTGCCACCCTTGTAGTAGGTGATGATAGCAGCGAGACCGAACACGAGACCCTTAGGCAGCTCGCCCTTGCGCTCCAGGAAGGTCTTCACGCCGGGCAGGTCGCGAGCCTGGAACTTCGGGAAGGAGTTGAGCATGATGCTCGTCACCTGGTGGTCGACGAAGGGGTTGTCGAAGCGCTCCAGGACGTCGCCGGCAAACTTCTCCAGCTCGTCCATCGGCAGGTCGAGCGTCTGCATGAGCTCCTCGAACTGTACCTTGTGGATGTACTTGCCGATGACCTCATGGTTGCAGGCATCGCGGACGATGTTCACGCCGCTGAGGAATGCCACGGGCGACAGCACAGTGTGCGGGCCGTTGAGCAGGGTAACCTTACGCTTGTGATAGGGCTCCTCTGAAGGAACAAACAGCACGTGCAGACCGGCCTTATCGGCGGGGAACTCCAGAGCCACCTCCTTCGGGGCCTCGATGACCCAGAGGTGGAAGTTCTCGGCCTGAACGACGAGGTTGTCGCGGTAGCAGATCTTCTCCTGAATCTGCTTGATCTCGTTGCGGGGGAAGCCGGGGACGATACGGTCGACGAGGGTGGCATAGACGCCGCAGGCCTCTTCGAACCACTTCTTGAAGTCGTCGCCGAGCTGCCACAGCTCAATGTACTTGTAGATGCAATCCTTCAGCACGTGGCCGTTGAGGAAGATCAGCTCGCAAGGGAAGATGATGAGACCTTTTTTGGGGTCGCCGTTGAAGGTCTGGTAGCGACGGTACAGCAACTGTACGAGCTTACCGGGATAGCTGCTTGCAGGAGCATCCTCGAGCTTACAGGAGGGATCGAAGGCGATACCGGCCTCGGTGGTGTTCGAGATGACGAAACGGATCTCCGGCTGGTCGGCCAAAGCCATGAAGGCAGCGTTCTGAGTGTAAGGGTTCAGGGCGCGGCTGATGACATCGATACGCTCCAGCGTGTTCACGGCCTTACCGTTCTCACGTCCTTGGAGGTTGACGTGGTACAGGCAGTCCTGACCGTTGAGCCAGTCGACCATACCGCGCTCAATGGGCTGTACGACGACGACGGAGCCGTTGAAGTCGGTTTTCTGGTCCATGTTCCAGATAATCCAATCAACGAATGCGCGGAGGAAGTTTCCTTCTCCAAACTGGATGACCTTCTCGGGCATCACGCTCTTAGGAGCAAATTGTTTGTTTAGTGGTTTCATTGTTTTGTACGTTTGTTTTAGATGTTTTTCGTTTTTACGCCGACAAAAGTACGACATATTTTCGATACTGCCAAGCGAAAAAGCGAAATAAAAACGTTAACGTTTGCGAAAGAGTTCGCCCAGACGGCCGAAGTCTTTCTTCATGATGAGGCCTATGCCCTGGGTGTTCAGACTGGAACGTGTGAAATAGCGGTCGTTCGTCTGGTTATAGACCTTCAGGGCGAGGTTACCATTGGGGTAGAGCAGGTAGCGGATGTCGAAGTCGCCGATGAACGACTGTGTGGCCTGGGTGGCGTTGTCGCGGTAGCCGAACTGTCCGTTGATGAGGAGGCGGTTGTTCAGCATTCGCCCGTTGACGATACCCTCGTACTCAGCGTTGTTCCATCCCTCAGTACCCGTGGAGATGTTGGCACCGAAGTTCCAGTCATCGTTCTTGATGACCGACGACAGCACATTGTTCAGCTGGCTTGACAACGTACCGGAGAGCAGGGACTGCATAGCCAGCGATGTCTGGTCCTGTGACGACTGCTCGTTGTTCTGACCCTGCTGGTAGAAACGTCCTATGGTGAGCAAGTACAGAACCTGTTGGTTCATCTCCTGTTCGCCGTTGATGACAGAGCGCACCATCTGCTGTTCGTCGGCGTTGACGGTGGGCATGTCGAGGTCGAAGTCCACGCGTGGAGAGTTCGGCTGGCCAGTGATGTTCATCAGGCAGTTGACGCGGATGGTGTTCTGCGAGAACGAGTTGCCTATGCTGAGGTCTGAGAGCGACACGCCCTGGACAGGATAGGCTGCCTGCAACTGTAGTGCTGCATCATAAGGGTCGCCACCGAAGATGATGGTGCCTCCGGGGTTGAAGGTGAAGTTCTTCTTGATGATGTTCTGGATGGTGATGCCGTAGGTGCCATGGTCCACGGTGTAGGTGCCAAACATCTGGAACGCCCCTTTATTATAATAGGTAGCACGCAGCACACCCGATCCGTTGAGGGTGATGAAGTCGCCTGTCGTGGCATCCATCAGCAGGCGAAGCGTGGCTTCCGGGCTGGCGTGGATGTTCAGGTTCAGATAGAGGTCCGATGACGACACTACGGGCTGGAGGGCCTTCTGCTTCGTTTCCGTGCTGTCTTCGTCGGCTGTAGCAGAACGCCAGGTGATGAACTCCTGGTTGGAGAGAGCATCGGGCGATGCAACGTTATAGGTGAAGGTCGAGCCGTTCAGCGGCGTTATGTCACAGTCGATGGTCACACGTCCTGGACGTCCCTGTAGGGTAACGTCGCCGGCGGCCATGACAGTACCATAGAACGTCTCGTCGCCGAAGCTCTTGATGTCGTAAGCCTGCAGCAGGTCGGTGTGTACGGCGAGATCGAACGTGAGGTTAGTCAGGTGCCGGTGGTGTATGCCTCCGCTAAGCAATCCTACATTGTTGTATTTGTCGTAGATGGGAATGTCGTTAAGCAGGATGTCGTCGGTAACCAGTTTCACCGTGTCGTGCCGTAGCGTGTAAGTCGTGCCGAGCGGAGTGACCGTAGCTTCTCCGTCGACAACCAACTGGCCGATGAGCTGCATACTCGACAGAGGACCCTGTAGCCGGACGTCGCCATAGGCATGACCGCCGACATTACTTAAGAAGGATTTCGTAAACGAATGCAGGAAGTCGATGTGCGTGCCATGAGCACTGATGCCAAGGTCTATGTGACTACGTTCTGGTGAAACGTAACCACGGATAATCGTCTGGGCATCGTCACCGTCGTCAGCAATGGCGTCAATGTCAATCTGCTTTAACTGGTGGTTCCAGTCAACGGCCGCATTGAGTGTACCCATGCGCCCCTTCTCGAATGTGAAGTGGTCGACTGTCAGGTCGGCGTGCATCTCTGGATTATTATAGGCAGAAGCGATGACGGCTCGTCCTGTCGCTTTGCCGGTAAAATCAACAGCATGGAAGTTCACCAGATCGAGGATGTATGCGACTTCCATTTTGTTGAGATCAACCATGAGTGCATCGTCGGCGTCTTTGGATGCCCGGCCGTTGATGATGATGTGCTGGTCGCCGTTCTTTACGGTAAAGTTGTTAACGTCAAGTCCTGTTGAGTTGTAAACCATGTCGGATGCGTCAATATGCCACAGTTCGCCATCGAGATAGATAGACGACGGGGTGATTGAAACATACGCCTCTGCCTCGTTGCGCAGGTTACGGTAGAGCTGGGCTACGGCATCGAGACGTCCTTTCATCGGCTTCTCCACGCGGTTGTTGTCCCAGGTCAGGGCAGTCTTTAGCTTGTTGTCTGCTGCGTTGGCCTGAAGCATGAGCGACATGGGGTGTCCGCGGTCGTCAATCCTTGTAAGCGCGACATTGGCAAACATGGTGTCGTTGGGCGTGCTGATGTTGAGGTAGCAGTCCTTGTAGTCAACGTCCTTGTACACGAAGTTTGGCACGGTGGCCTCAACGTTGAGTTGCTTGTTTCCGTCATTGACAGTTGCCGTCAACTCGAGTGGCTCCATCAGGCGAAGATCGATGCCGGTCAGCTTCTCCAGCCAGTCCGTCTCGGCTACAGTCAGATGGAGTGAGAAGTTGTTGCGCGTGCTGTTGGTCAGACGTGGCAGACCGGGCAGGGTGGGGAGTTTCGAACCAACAATGTTTGCCGTGCTCTGTGCCAGTGTAGCCAAATCGAACTGGCCTTTCAGCGTGGCATGTGCCATGTCACTATACAGTCTGACCATGTGAAATCCTTCCTTGTAGTCTGATTCTATGCGGAGGAAACCAAGTTGGAAGTCTTTCTCTGGCAATTGGAGATTCGACAGGCTCAGACTTCCTGTGAAATCATTCAGGGAAGTGGCATTGACGTCAGCCTCCAAGCGCGTGCGCAGGCGTTCGTCATTGATTGTCATCCATCCTACAAGATGGTCGTCGCTGTATTGGCCGTCAAGATGAATCTCCTGATAGTCGTGTCCGTCGAGCGTGATTGTTGGTATGTTGCCCGAGGCCATGAGGCTTACTATCTTGCTCCCGTTCAGTTTCCCTGCTACGGTAAGATCGGCAACAAATGTCCCCAGTCGGCTATTGTCCAGTATCTGTCCTAAAGCGATACCCTCTGTTTTCAGATGGCCGTTGAAAACCCGGTTTTCTGTCCATTGTCCCTCCAGCGCCAATCCGCCGACATCCGTCTTCAGCTCGCCATTAGCCGTCAGTGTCCCGTCGTCATCCTGGCCTACGTCTCCTGTCCACGATACATTGCCCAGTCGAAGAACCTCTTCTGGTAGCGTGGTGATGTTTTTCCCGATAAAATCAAGCGTTTCGTGTGCGATTGCCAGTTGGCTGATGTGCGCTACCCATTCCGGCTGTTGGTTGGCATCACGTCTGAAGAATCCATTCGCCAGTAGTTTTATGTCGTCAGTTGGGGACGTCAGACTAAACTGCGGAACCCTTATGCTATGCAGGGTGCCATCAAACTGCGTATTCAGTGATATCTGCTTGTCGTAATTCTTTAGTTGACCGAAGAAAGGTGCTAATTCTGAAAGTGTTATGGATGAATTTGACAGCACGCCCTTATATTGTAACGTCTCCTTTAGTCGTTCACGCTGATAAGTGGCTGTGATACTATCGGAATAGAATTTTGTCAATGGTAATTGCAGGTCAAAATCGCGCAGTGATGCTGTCGTTTCATTGGCTACCAGATGGAATGCCAGACGTTGAACGGACATTCCGGATTGCTCATTGAAAGCCAAGCGTTTTACCTTGATGTTGAGAGAGTCGTCGGTTAGGGCTTTCAGGTTGATATGCGTACTGATATCCTGTATATGGAGATGCGAGGGGTTGAAACGGCCTGGCGTCGGGGCTACATCCCACTGGTCGTAGCTGATGCTGGAGTGGCGCATGATAAACGAATTGATACGCAGGTCAAGAGGCGTGTGCTTCGTCGTGTCTTTCGAGGCCAGCGAGTCGAGGACAAATTGGTAGTTGGGGGCCGACAGGGAGTCTGTTTTATAGAAGGCGGCGCGTACACCGAAGATTTGTGCCGATGAAATGGCTATTTTCCCACTGGCCAGCGGTGCCAGCTCCATTTTTGCCGACAGTCGGTTGGCGCGTAGCATCTCCTTCTGCTGCTGGTCATAGATGAGGATGTCGTCGATGATGATGCGATTGAGGAGTCCAAGGTTCACCTGGCCGACGCTGACCTTCGTGCCGAGTTTCTGTTCCAGGGCACTTGCAATGGCGTTGCCCATGAAACGTTGTACTGCGGGAACCTCTATGCCTATCATGATAAAGACGTACAGCCCCATGAGAGTCCATACCGTCCAGTTGATGATAAGCTTTATTTTTTTCACTCAGTTGTCAGTTCGAGATAGCAAATATTTTCTACCATTATCTTTGATGTTGCAAAATTACTACAAATTATTGTGATATGCACATTTTTCGTTGCAAATTTCGACCGTAATCCATATTTTTTTATTATTTTTGCACGCGATTAACGCGCATTTTAATTAATCATTTATATAAATGGCAAATGTTATTAAGTTAAGTAAAGGCTTGGACATTCATCTTCAAGGTAAGGCCGAGGAGAAGCTCATCCAGTTGAAGTCGAACGGCCAGTATGCGCTGGTACCCGATGATTTCGAGGGTGTGACTCCGAAGGTTGTTGTCAAGGAAGGTGACAAGGTCAAAGCCGGGGATGCTCTTTTTATCAACAAGCAGTATCCTGAAGTGAAGTTTGCCTCGCCCGTTAGCGGAACAGTCCGTGAGGTGGTGCGTGGTGAGCGTCGTAAAGTGCTCTGTGTCAGAGTCGATGCCGATAGCCAGCAGGAGTTCACGGACTTCGGCAAGAAGGATGTCCAGACGATGACGGGTGAGCAAGTCATTAACGCACTGTTGGAAGCAGGCCTGTTTGGTTACATCAACCAGTTGCCTTATGCTGTGTCGACGAATCCGAGTGTGCAGCCTAAGGCAATTTTTGTATCTGCCCTGCGCGACAAGCCGTTGGCTGCCGACTTCGAGTACGAGGTAAGGGGACAGGAGCTGGAGTTCCAGGCTGGTCTCACCGCCCTCTCGAAGATTGCCAAGACCTATCTCGGTATTGGTGTCGGCTCAAAGCTTGAGGATATGAAGGGCGTTGAGGTGACGGTCTTCGACGGAAAGTGCCCTGCCGGTAATGTCGGTGTTCAGGTAAATCATCTCAACCCGGTCAACAAGGGTGAGGTGGTCTGGACCATTGGCGATCCGACCGTTGTCCTTTTCATCGGCCGACTGTTCAACACCGGCAAGGTGAACCTGACCCGTATGGTCGCTCTCTGCGGAAGCGAGGTTAAGGTACCAGCCTATGTCGATATGCTTGTTGGTCAGGACCTCGCCACGCTTCTTTCGAACAGTTATGATGCTTCGAAGAGTGTGCGCATCATCAACGGCAACGTGCTGACCGGCCGTCCTACGACGAAGGAAGGCTTCCTGGGTGCCCATACCAGTGAGATCACCGTTATCCCCGAGGGCAATGATGCTGACGAGATGCTGGGTTGGATTCTTCCCCGTTTCAAGCAGTTCTCCGTGAACCGCAGCTATTTCTCTTGGCTCTGTGGCAAGAAGGACTATGCGCTTGACGCTCGTGTGAAGGGCGGTGAGCGCCACATGATTATGAGTGGTGAGTACGACAAGGTGCTGCCTATGGATATCTATGGCGAATACCTCATCAAGGCTATCATCGCCGGCGATATAGACCGTCAGGAGGCGCTGGGCATCTACGAGGTATCGCCCGAGGACTTTGCTCTGGCAGAATTCGTGGACTCATCGAAACTGGAATTGCAGCGCATCGTGCGTGAAGGACTTAATATACTTAGGAAAGAAAACGCATAAGATGAACGACTACGAATTATACGAATTAAACGAATTCCAAGGCGCAGCCAATTAGTGCAATTCGCGAAATTCGTAGTATAAAATAAGAAGAATATGAGTTTTTTAAGGAATTATTTAAATAAGATTAAGCCGAACTTCGAAGAGGGTGGCAAGTTGCATGCCTTCCGCTCGGTGTTCGACGGCTTTGAGACCTTCCTTTACGTGCCCAACGACACCGCGAAGGCTGGAGGCGTGAATATCCACGACGCAATAGACTCAAAGCGCATCATGAGTATGGTGGTCATCGCCCTGATGCCAGCCATGCTGTTTGGTATGTACAATATCGGCTATCAGAACTATCTCTATGCTGGAACGCTGGAAACAGCTTCGTTCTGCGAGATATTCCTGTATGGCTTCCTTGCTGTTCTCCCAAAGATCCTCGTCTCCTACATCGTTGGTCTGGGCATTGAGTTTGCCTGGGCACAATGGAAGGGCGAGGAGATTCAGGAGGGTTACCTTGTCTCGGGTATCATCATTCCGTTGATTATCCCCATTGGTTGCCCGCTGTGGATGCTGGCTCTGGCCTGCGCCTTCTCGGTCATCTTCTGTAAGGAGATCTTTGGCGGCACGGGTATGAACATCTTCAATCCCGCCATCGCTGCCCGTATGTTCCTGTTCTTCGCCTATCCTTCAAAGATGACAGGCGACACCGTATGGGTAGCTCAGGACAGTATCTTCGGACTGGGTAATACGCTGCCCGACGGCTTCACGGCTGCCACACCGCTTGGCCAGATGGCACAGGGCATCAACCCCGATGCCTCTATCTGTGACATGATTTGCGGCTTCATCCCGGGTTCTATCGGTGAGACATCAATCATCGCTATCGCCATTGGTGCTGTCATCCTGCTGTGGACGGGCATCGCCTCCTGGCGCACGATGCTCAGCGTCTTCGTCGGTGGTGCCGTGCTGGCATTCATCTTCCAGACGACGGGTTCTTCTATGGAGTGGTGGCATCACTTTGTGATGGGTGGCTTCGCCTTCGGTGCCGTGTTCATGGCTACCGACCCAGTGACCTCTTGTCGCACGAGGACTGGTCAGTATATCTACGGCTTCATTATCGGCGCGATGGCCATTATTATCCGTGTGATGAACGCCGGCTATCCCGAGGGAATGATGCTTGCCATCTTCTTTGGTAATATGATTGCTCCGACCATCGACCACTTCGTTGTGGAGCGTAATATTTCGAAACGCCAGAAGAGAATGAAGAAATAACGACTACGAATTATACGAATTAAACGGATTCCAAGGCGCAGCCAATTAGTATAATTCGTGAAATTCGTGGTAGAAAAAAGAAAAGATTATGGCAAAGTTAAATACAAATAGTAATTCGTACATTATAATATATAGTGCGATACTCGTGGTCATCGTGGCCTTCCTGCTGGCGTTCGTCTATCAGGCACTGAAGCCCATGCAGGATGCTAACGTGGCCCTTGACGTGAAGAAGCAGATCCTCTATTCGCTGAACATCCGCGGCTTGGACGGCCAGGAGGCCGAGGCCAAGTATGCCGAGGTGGTGAAGGAAGAGAAGGATGTTGAAGGCCAAAAGGTCTATGCGTGTGAAGTCGATGGCGAGCAGATTCTCGTGGCCAGTCTTAAAGGTATGGGCCTTTGGGGTGGTATCAGCGGTTACATGGCCATCAAGGGCGATGGTACCGTCTATGGTGCCTACTTCAACCATGAGAGCGAGACCGCCGGTCTGGGTGCTGAGATCAAGGACTCTCAGGCATGGCAGGAGAAGTTCATCGGCAAGAAGATTTATGGTGATGACGGCAGCGTTGTGCTTTCTGTTGTGAAGAAGGTCGACGACCCCACAACGCAGGTGGACTGCGTCACGGGTGCTACGCTGACTTCCAATGGTGTGGATGCTATGCTGAAGGACTGCTTGAAAAATGTTTGTCAGCAGGAAAATGCATCACCATGCTGTGCAGCAGAGAAAACAGACTCATGCTGCCAAGGGGCCAACGATTGCTGCAAGGAAACAGAAACTAAAGCAGAGGAGGAGTAAATTATGGCACTATTCAGTAAACAAAATAAAGAGGTTTTCACTAATCCGTTGAACCTCGACCACCCGATCCTCGGACAGGTATTGGGTATCTGCTCGGCACTCGCCGTCACCTCGCAGCTGAAGCCTGCCATCGTGATGGGTCTCGCCGTGACGGTAATCACCGCCTTTGCGAACGTGATTATCTCAATCATCCGCAACACCATTCCTAACCGCATCCGCATCGTGGTGCAGCTGGTGGTTGTCGCTGCTCTTGTAACCATCGTCTCTCAGATTCTGAAGGCTTTCGCCTACGACGTCAGCGTTCAGCTCTCTGTGTATGTCGGTCTGATTATCACCAACTGTATCCTGATGGGCCGCCTCGAGGCTTTCGCCATGCAGAACAAGCCTTGGCCTTCGTTCCTCGACGGTGTGGGCAACGGTCTCGGCTATGCCATGATC
>Ga0265300_10004758_pt1 | contig 10686 bp, 8 predicted proteins | sample AusTroGonzalo_MG_FD_193482 | JGI IMG/M metagenome (GOLD analysis project Ga0265300, IMG submission 193482) | Bovine rumen microbial communities from tropical cattle in Woodstock, Queensland, Australia - Gonzalo_03 | ecosystem: Host-associated > Mammals > Digestive system > Stomach > Rumen ... | reverse complement strand
CTGCGTAATGCGCCCACTAAGCTGATGAAGGACCTGGGGTATCATGACGGCTACAAGTATGCTCACGACTATCCGGGCAACTTCGTTGCACAGCAGTACCTGCCTGATGCGCTGGTGGGGCAGCGGCTGTGGCATGCGCAGCATTCTCCGTCGGAGGAAAAACTGTACCAGCAGATGCTTCGCTGTTGGGGAAAACGTTTTGAGGAATGAACGACACGCTACAATACATCATCGAGATATTAGGAACGTTCGCGTTTGCCATTTCCGGTATCCGCCACGCTGCTGCCAAGCACTTCGACTGGTTTGGCGGCTATGTGTGTGGCGTGGCAGTGGCCATCGGCGGCGGTACCATCCGCGACGTGCTGCTGGGCACCATCCCTTTCTGGATGACCAACCCCATGTACCTTATCTGTACGGCTGTAGCGTTGTTGTTTGTCATTCTGTTCCACCGGCAGATGAAGTGGCTGCAGAATGCGTGGTTCGTATTCGACACGTTCGGATTGGCGCTGTTCACCATCGCAGGCATCCAGAAGTCGCTGGCTTTCGGACATCCCTTCTGGGTGGCCATCATCCTGGGTTGTATCACGGGTGCGGCAGGCGGTGTCATCCGTGACGTGCTCCTGAATAACGAGCCTGTCATCTTCCATCGTGAAATCTATGCGATGGCCTGTGTCGTGGGTGGCATGCTTTTCTGGCTATTGTCGTCGCTGGGGCTGCCTCAGAGTGTGGTAGTCGTCGCCACCTTCCTGCTTATTTGTATTGTCCGTTTCCTGGCAGTGCGCTATCACCTTTCCCTGCCCACGTTACACGAGAACAATACGGAACAGTCTTGATCTTTCTTATTTCATAATATAGCCGATGCGACGTGCAACACCCTGTGCGTTGAGCGTCTTCAGCAGGTAGTAGCCCTTTGGCAACTGGCTGACGTCGAGCTGTCGGGTGTTGGGGTAGGTGCCTATGATGGTGCCTTGCATGGTCTCGATGACGAGATACTCGGCCTGCTCGTGTCCGGCAGGTACCGTGATGGTGTTGCCCTGAGCACGCAGCAGCGTGTAGTTGGCCTGTGTCGTAGTTGGCATGGTGACCTTGGCGGGCGTGGCAATGTCCTGACAGGCTGGTCCCTCGTTGCCGTAGCGGTCGATGGCCGTGACGGCATAGTGCAGGTTTCCGGCGCCATTCCACGTGGTACCCATGACGCGTGTAGCTACGAGGTTGCGAGCATCGTCTGTGTTGACGGGCGATGTCTCGCTGGCGTATATATTATATAAGGTGTAGCTTTCCTCTGCTGGTACTGCACTCCATGTCAGCGTGTTGCCATTGACGGTCAGCGAAGCAGGTGCGGCAGGTGCCTGACTGTGTTCCCAGATCATGGGGGGAATGAGTGCGGGGTAGCGGTCGAACTCCTGAACGGAGAAGTCGTAGATGCCCTTAGTGTTGTCCGTGAAGAACTTGCTGCGGAAGTGGGCGTGTCCGATGCCGAGCGAACGCAGTACGTACATCTGGCGCTTCATGATGTCCAACGACCAGTTCTGCTGGCTCTTGTCGAGCATGTAGGTTCCGAGACCGGCAGCCACGATGCGGTCGCTGCTATGCTGCTGCCAGTCAATGGCGAAGGGGTAGAAGTGGTCGCCCTTGAAGTACATCATGGGGAACAGGGCGTCCATGAGTCCGTCGCGCAGCCAGCCCTGGGCATCCTGGCACACCTTGGTGTAGGCGTTCCACCCCTTGCTGTTGTAGCGTGACAGGTCGTCGAACTTTCCGATGGGTGAGCAGCTGAACATCACCCAAGGTTTGATGCTCTTCACGGCCTGGCGGATGGTCTTGACGATGTGGGTGATGTGGCGTCGTCCCTCATCGCGGCTGACGGTCATCTTCCAGGTCTCAGGATAGCGAATATAGTCCAGGTGGATGCCGTCAACGTCGTAGCGTTCCGTAATCTCCCGGCAGATGCGGGCTAGGTAGTCGGCCGTTTCCGGGCTCTCGGGGTTCATGAAACCCTCGTCGCCAATCTTGCGTATGACTTTCGGCATTTTCTGGCGCAACTGCTTGGTGGCGGCGCTGTTCCACTTGCCGACGGGAATGGTGACCACCCATGCGTGGCATTGCATGCCGCGCTTGTGGCACTCGTCAATGCAGAACTGCAGGGGGTCGTAGCCCGGGGAACGTCCGTTCTTGCCTGTCAGGTATTCATACCAAGGTTCTATCTGCGATGGGTAGATGACGCTGGCACGCACGCGGGTATGCATCAGCACACAGTTGACGTTGGCAGCCTTCAGCTGGTCGAGTGTGCGGCAGAGTTCCTGCTGCTGGCGCTTCATGGTGGCAGCGTCGGTCGCTGCGGTGCGGGGCCAGTCGATGCCCCCGATGACGGTCAGCCAGACGGCCCGCATTTCGGTTTTCACAACGGTGGGTTGTGCCGTGGCGGTGAGCGCCATCAGATATGTCAGAAGTAGAATTGTAATCTTTTTTCTCATAATGTCTGCAAAGGTACAAAAAATAATTCATATTCATCGTCCATTATTCATAATATTTTTCGTAACTTTGCACTCGAAAACAGTAAACTAAGCATAAGAAAGATGATTTCGTTTTTGTTGAGTCTTTTGGCTCTTATTGTTGGATATCTGCTCTATGGCCGCTTTGTCGAGCGGGTATTCGGTCCCGACAACCGACCGACACCTGCCGTGGCAAAGGCTGATGGCGTGGATTTCTTGGTACTGCCTTCGTGGAAGATCTTTATGATTCAGTTCCTGAACATTGCCGGTACAGGCCCCATCTTCGGTGCCATCATGGGCGCTAAGTTCGGTCCTTCGGCCTATCTGTGGATTGTGCTTGGCTGCATCTTTGCCGGTGCCACACACGACTTCCTGAGCGGTATGCTCAGCATCAGGAACGGTGGTGCCAACCTGCCGGAGATCATCGGCCGCTACTTGGGCAACGTGCCCAAGCAAGTGATGCTCGTCTTCTCGGTATTCCTGCTCATGATGGTGGGTGCCGTATTTGTATATAGTCCCGCTTCGCTACTCCAGGCGCTCTGCAAGGACACGGGTGTGGAACTGCTGGCCAATAGTACGTTCTGGATTATTGTCATCTTTGTATATTACATCATTGCTACGATGATGCCTATCGACAAGATTATCGGAAAGGTATATCCGCTCTTTGCCTTCTCGCTGCTTTTCATGGCTGTGGCCCTGATGATCATGCTGTTCGTGAAGATGCCCGACATCCCCGAGGTGTGGGAGGGAGTGGGCGAGGCCTCGCTCACCACAAAGAACATCTTCCCCTGTCTGTTCATCACTATTGCCTGTGGAGCCATTAGCGGCTTCCACGCCACACAGAGCCCTTTGATGGCACGTTGCGTGAAGTCGGAGAAGATGGGACGCCCCATTTTCTACGGTGCCATGATTACCGAGGGCCTCGTTGCCTTGATCTGGGCTACCGTGTCCATGTATTTCTTCTATAACGAACCTACGCCGGGCTATCAGGAGATGGCTGGCGGCGACCAGATTATCAGCAACGCTCCCGCCATTGTCAATATGGTTTGTGAGAACTGGCTGGGACTCTTCGGCAGCATTCTGGCCATACTTGGTGTGGTGGCTGCGCCCATCACCAGCGGCGACACCGCCCTGCGCTCTGCCCGTCTCATCATTGCCGACTTTATCCATCTGGAGCAGAAAAGCATCAGAAAGCGCCTATATGTGTGTGTGCCGATGTTCTCTGCCGTCATTGCTTTGCTCGTCTGGCAGATGGCCAACCCCGAGGGCTTCGACGTTATCTGGAGCTGGTTCGGCTGGAGCAACCAGACGTTGTCTGTCTTCACGCTCTGGGCCATTACCGTCTATCTGGTACAGCAGCGTAAGAACTACTACATCACGCTGATTCCGGCGCTCTTCATGACGACAGTCTGTGTGACGTATCTTCTCTCCGAACAGGTACTGACGCTTGGTGACACCTATGCTACGTGCATTGCCCTCGCTACCTGTGTCCTCGCATACGGATGGTTCCTGCTTTGGCTGTCAAAATACAAGAAAACTCAAAACAATAAACAAACAGTATGAAAAAGATTGCATTATTCTTGGTAGCGCTGATGGTGTCGGTGGCTGCCAACGCTCAGTTCGAGCAAGGTAAGAAGTACATTAGTACGTCGCTCTCGGGTTTGAACCTCAGCTATAGCGGTTCGGAGAAGGGACATCTTGGACTGCAGGCCAAGGGTGGCTATCTCTTTATGGATAACTTAATGGCTACGGCCCAGGTTGGCTACGAAACACAGCAGGACATCTCTGATTATGTTTCTCTGGGTGTAGGCGGTCGTTACTATATTGAGCAGAACGGTATCTATCTGGGTGCTGGCGTTAACTATAAGCACTCCGAAAACTACAACGACTTCATGCCGACAGTACAGGTTGGATATGCATTCTTCCTGAATGGTTGTATCACCGTGGAGCCTGAAATCTACTACGAGCAGTCTTTCAAAAACCACAAGGACTTCAGTAAGGTAGGTTTGCGTCTTGGTCTTGGTTTCTACTTCTAAGAATGGTTAATCATCAAATTGTAAATCGATAAGATGTTAAGCGTAGAAGAACTTGTTGACCGTCTGATAGACCTCTCGTTTGCTGAGGACATCGGTGACGGGGATCATACCACGCTCTGCTGTATCCCTGAGGACGCCATGGGCAAGAGCCATCTGCTGATCAAGGAAGATGGTATTCTTGCTGGTGTCGAGGTTGCCAAGGAGGTGTTCCGTCGCTTCGACCCCACCATGGAAGTGGAGGTCCTGATGTGTGACGGTACCCGTGTGAAGAAGGGCGACATTGCCATGATCGTAACGGGCAAGGTACGCTCGTTGTTGCAGACCGAGCGCTTGATGCTCAACATCATGCAGCGCATGAGCGGCATTGCCACGATGACCGACCGCTATGTGCAGCACCTGAAGGGTACCAAGACTCGTGTGCTCGATACCCGTAAGACGACGCCAGGTATGCGTATGCTCGAGAAGCAGGCCGTGAAGATCGGCGGCGGTTGTAACCACCGTATCGGACTCTTCGATATGATTCTGCTCAAGGACAACCACGTGGATTTCGCTGGCGGCATTGTCAACGCCATTGACCGCTGTCATGCCTACCTGAAGGAGAAGGGCCTCGACCTGAAGATTGAGATTGAGGTGCGCTCGTTCGATGAGCTCAACCAGGTGCTGGAGCATGGTGGTGTCAATCGTATCATGCTCGACAATTTCTCTGTGCCTGATACGAAGAAGGCCGTTGACCTCATTGCCGGACGCTATGAGACGGAGTCCAGTGGCGGCATTACCTTCGAGACCATCCGCGACTATGCCGAGCAGGGTGTTGACTTTATCTCCGTCGGTGCCTTGACCCACAGCGTCAAAGGACTCGACATGAGTTTTAAGGCATGCTGACATCCTTTGTCGCAAGCTTGATGCTTGCTGTCAATGTAAACTTTACCCCGCCAATGAGCCACGAGATTTCATTGGCGGGTAATTTTGGTGAACCTCGTCCAAACCATTTTCATGGCGGTCTTGACTTCCGCACCGAGGGTGTTGAGGGCAAGCGTATCATGAGTATCGGTGATGGCTATGTCAGCCGTATTACCGTCGGACTCTATGGCTTCGGCAATGCCGTCTATGTGACGCATCCCGAGGGCTACACCAGCGTCTATTGTCACCTGCAGCGTTTCTCGCCTCGTTTGGAGCATATCTTAAAGAAATGGCAGTACGAGCATGAACAGCGTGAGGCCGACATTCCGTTGAAGCCCGTTGACTATCCTGTGTCACAGGGGCAGCTCATTGCCTTCAGTGGTAACACAGGCCATAGCTTCGGTCCGCATCTGCACATGGAAATACACGATACCCGCTCATGGAACATGCTTGACCCCCTGGAGTTCCTCGGCTCGTATGTCAACGACAGCATCCCACCGCAGATCCACGACATCAAGGCCTATCCCCAGACGGATGGGGGAGTGGGCTTTGCCGTCTATGCCGATGACTACATGCAGAACTCCCACAACCACTACGGCATTCGGCTGACGCAGCTCTTAGTCGATGGCAAGGAGGTGTTCCGTGCTGACGTGAACAACATTCCCAAGAGTGCAAACCGCATGGTGAACTCATGGGGCGACTACGATTACTTCTACCACCACTCGCGCTGGTACCTCAAGACGTTTATTGAGCCTGGCAATACATTACCCATTCTCAAGGCCGATGAGCATCGTGGCATCGTCTATTTCACGGAGGCCCGCGACTACCACCTGGAGTTTATCCTTACCGACTATTTCGGCAATCAGACGAAGAAAGAGCTGATTATTAATGGCGGAACGCTGAAGATGGAGGATGAAGAGATAAAGCCTTTCACCTCCCACCAGCTAAAGTGGAACCAGACGAACGTCATTTCCCAACCGGGCATGCAACTCGTAGTGCCTTATGGCTACGTGGGAGTTGACACCCCGTTGGATATTGTTGTGGAAAAGGGTGATGGCTTGTCACCCGTCTATTCGTTCAGCCGTCGTTCCTGTCCGCTGTTTTATGATGCAGAACTGAGCGTGGCTACGAGAACCGAGGTGAAAGACCCTTCCAAACTCTTCATCGGCCAGCGTTTCGAGAAGACTGCCTCGCAGCCCATCTTCGTCGGCGGTACGTATCAGGAAGGGTGGGTGACGGCACCGGTTCGTGACCTGGGTGGCAACTATGCGCTGTTCTACGACGACATACCGCCCGTCATTGAGCCGAAGAGCACCGATGCCAAAGCGTTGCTTCGTTTTGAAATCAAGGACGGACAGAGTGGTGTCCGCTCGTATAAAGCCTACGTTGACGGACAGTTCGTGCTGTTCAAGGCACAGACACAAAGCCTGACGGTCAATCCTCGTGGAGCAACCGTCATAGCCTGCCGATTGAGCAACACCCCTGTACGCCCGACAGGCAGCGAACGACGACTGAAACTGGTGGTAACCGATAACCGCGACAATCAGAATGCTTACGAAACGACTATCACCTATTGAAAATATAATAATCAAAATTAATAACAATGAAAAGACAAATCCTACTCGCCACGTTCCTTGTGGCTGCCACTTACGCTGTGGCTTGCACCAATTTCATCGTCGGCAAGAAAGCCTCTGCCGATGGTTCCGTGTTCTGCACCTACAACGCTGACAGCTATGGTGCCTTCATGCCGCTCTACCATTTTCCTGCCGGCAAGCATGCCGCAGGCGAGATGCGTCAGATCTACGACTGGGATACCAACAAATACTTAGGCCAGATTCCCGAGGCCCCCGAGACGTGGAACGTCATCGGCAACACCAACGAGTGGCAGTTGACCATTGGTGAGACTACCTTCGGCGGACGTGAGGAGATGGTTGATACTACAGGTATTATCGACTATGGCTCACTCATCTACATCACGTTGCAACGTGCCAAGACAGCCCGCGAGGCCATTCAGGTAATGACCACGCTCGTGGAGCAGTACGGTTATTGCTCGGAGGGTGAGACCTTCTCCATCTGTGACCCCAACGAGGCGTGGATTCTGGAGATGATGGGTTGCGCCAGCGACCGTAAGTTGTCGAAGGAACGCACCGTCTGGGTAGCCCTGCGCATTCCCGATGACATGATCTGCGCCCATGCCAACCAGAGTCGTATCCGTACCTTTAACATGAAGGACAAGCAGAACGTGCTCTACTCGAAGAATGTCGTTAAGTATGCCCGCAAGATGGGTTGGTTCAATGGCAAGGACGAGGAGTTCAGCTATGCCGATACCTATGCTGCTGCCGACTTCGGTGGCCGCCGCTGGTGTGATGCCCGCGTGTGGAGTTTCTTCAACCGCTTCAGCGATGACTTCTCTGCCTATCTGCCCTGGGCATTAGGTGAAGACCCCAACGCACAGCCCATGCCGCTGTGGATTAAGCCCAACAAACTGCTGACCCTACAGGACCTGCAGGCTGCCATGCGCGACCACTTCGAGGGCACACCCCTCTCGCTGGATCAGGACCTGGGTGGTGGTATCTGGGAGATGCCTTATCGTGTATCGCCCCTGAGCTACAAGGTCGATGGTGAGTCGTACTTCAACGAGCGTCCCATTTCCACCCAGCAGTCAGCCTTCTCGTTCATCTCGCAGATGCGCTCTTGGCTGCCCCGTCAGGTGGGTGGCTGTTTCTGGTTCGGCAATGACGACGGCAACATGATTAGCTACGTGCCCATCTACTGTGCCAATACCCGTCAGCCTGTATGCTTCAATACCCCTGGGGCCGACGACATCCACTTCTCAATGGACAACGCTTTCTGGGTATGCAACTGGGTGAGCAACATGGTCTATCCGCGCTATTCGCTGATGTTCCCCTCGCTGCAGCAGGTACGCGACTCACTCGATGCTGCTTTCGCCAGTGCCCAGCCTAAGATTGAGGCCGAGGCCATTGCACTCTGCGGTAATGACGAGCAGGCGCTGGCCGCCCGTATGACAGACTATTCGTGTCTGAAGGCAGATCAGATGATGGACCGCTGGCGTCAGCTGGCCTACTTCCTCATTGTGAAGTACAATGACATGGTGGAGCGTCCCGACCGTGACGGTCAGTTCTATTATAATGAGAACGGACTTGGTGCCGGCGTCAAGCGTCCCGGTATGCCCGCCCGTTTTGCCCGTGAGATGAACCGCCAAGCTGGTGGTCGGATGAAAATGCCTAAATAACCCGCAGGAAACGTTATAAAGATAAGCGGCGCACCCGAAATCCGGATGCGCCGCTTTGTTGTTATTGTAGTCTGTCTTTTACTGCTGGCTGTTGATATATTCCAAGATGATGTTGCAGGCAGCCTCTTCTGTCAGCCCCTGCATGGAGAGCACAATGTCATAGTTGCGCGTGTCGTAACGTGAGCTCTTGGTGTATTTCTGTATATAGTTCTCACGCATCTTGTCAATCTTTGCAATGGTGCTCTTGGCTTCATCATAGGTCATGTTCTGTTTGGTCATCACACGTTGGATGCGTTGTTCCAGCGGAGCCTGGATGAGAACACTCAGGCGGTTGGGATGATTGCGGAACACGTAGAATCCAGAACGGCCGGCGATGATGCACGACTCTGCCTCGGCAATACCTTTCAGAATCTCCTGCTCGTCCTTGAAAATCTCGTCGGTTGTAAGTAAATCAGGTTCATCACCGACTGCTGGCTTGAAATACTGCGACTGAGAAGCCTTACTACCCAGGGAGATGGTGCGCTTGAATTCAGCCCACCAGCTATGGTTGCGTCCCTTCAGTGTTTCGATTTCTTTCACGCCAAGGTGATACTTTGACATAAGAGCCTTGATGAGCGCCTTGTCGTAATAATCCACACCCAGTTTCTTTGCCAGTTTCTCACCGACAGTACGGCCGCCACTTCCTAACTCACGATTAATCGTGATGATAAACTGTTCGTTTTTTTTCATAGTTTGCCTGTATTATTATCTTGTTTTAGTTGTCAGTAGTCGCTATGGACAGCGGCAAAGATACAAAATAAAAACCTAAGATGCAAACTTTTTTGCGTTTTTTTCTAAACAGATACCTTCTTGTTTTAAAGTAATCATAACATTATACGAAGAAAGCGCCCAATCTGTGAGGATTGGGCGCTTTCTTCGTATTGGTCTGTCAGTATCTTAATCGAAGAAACCGGGCTGCTTGTAATCAATGCCCAGCTCGCGGTCAACAGTGGCGAGGATACCCTGCACCTGACCGAGGGCGAACATACGGCCGAGAAGCGTGTAGCCAGAGTTATGGCCATGACTCGACTCGTCCATGATGCCACCAGGCTGGTCGGTGAACGTCATGCCGTGATCGACACGCATTGGAAGTTGCGGATTTTCCTGCTCGAAGATCCGGCAGAGCTCGATGAGGTCGGCACGTCCGCCCAGGTGGCTGGCTTCTGTGAAGTCGCCGTTAGGGAAGATGTGGCATGAGCGCAGGTGGACGAAATGGGTGCGCGAAGCGAACTTCTTGGCCATCTCGACCACATTATTATAGGCACCTGCTGAGAGGCTGCCGGCACAGAACGTCAGGCCGTTGTGCTTGTTGGGTACGGCATCGAGGAACCACTGGATGTCCTCCTCTGTACGGACGATGCGCGGCAGACCGAGAATCTCGATGGGGGGGTCGTCGGGGTGTACGCACATGTTCATGTTGCACTCCTCGCAAACGGGCATGATGGCCTCGAGGAAGTACTTCATATTCTCACGCAGCTGCGCCTTGTCTATACCTTTATATAGTTCGAGGAAGTCGCGGAACTTCTGGATGGGTGCCTCGTCGTTCTCGCTGAAGTTGCCACTGACGAAACCCTGTGTCTTGATGATGATGTTCTCCACGAGTTTATGGTCCTTCTCGGGTGTCATGGTCTTGGCCAGCTCGTCGCACTCAGCGAGTACGTTGCGGCCTTCGCCCACACCGGCGGGGAATTGGAACTTGGCCCATTCCTCGCGGGCACCCTCACGCTTCAGGATATAGATGTCGAAGTAGGCAAACTCGGCATAGTTGAAGTAGAGGTTCGTGGAACCGTTGGGATTCTCGTGCAGCAGGTCGGTACGTGCCCAGTCGAGCACGGGCATGAAGTTATAGCAGATGCAGTGGATGCCCTCTGCCGAGAGGTTGCGCAGCGACTCCTTATAGACCTCAATCTGGTGGTCGCGGTCAGGACCGCCGTATTTGATGGTCTCCACTACGGGGAGGCTCTCG
>Ga0265300_10004748_pt1 | contig 10700 bp, 9 predicted proteins | sample AusTroGonzalo_MG_FD_193482 | JGI IMG/M metagenome (GOLD analysis project Ga0265300, IMG submission 193482) | Bovine rumen microbial communities from tropical cattle in Woodstock, Queensland, Australia - Gonzalo_03 | ecosystem: Host-associated > Mammals > Digestive system > Stomach > Rumen ... | reverse complement strand
TGGTACATACTGGCGCATACCTACCTTTCCTTGGTGCATTCCACATGGCAAGCTCCGCACGTAATGCAGTTATAGAAGATCTTAAGAATCGTGGATGGACTCACTGGGGCTATGCAGATTTTATATTAGATTATGATACATATTCATTTACAGAACCAGCTCCTGGTCCTGAGCCCCCAGTACCACCTTATGTAAAGTATACTCAGACAGATTTTATTAGAGATGTATCTAAAATCTTAAAAGTAGATTCAGTACAGGAAGCTTTTGAAAAGACTATTACAATTTCAAAAGAAACTAATAGCAGAAGCGCTCTTGTAACTCCGCTTGAAAGATACATGAAAGCTCTTGAATATTATAGCGGAAGCATCGAGGCGGACAATGGTCGCACTCCAATTTTTGGGTCAGGCATGGAGAAAGCAATCAAACAATATCAGAAAGAAATAGTTAAAGCTAAAGAGAAAAATCAAGATGGTATAGTAACACGTAAACAAGCTACTTGGAAGAAATTATTAGGACTATCTTAAGATTGATGGAGAGCATATGCTCTCCATCTTTTTTTTGTTGCCGATTTTTGCACAGTAATTGACAATTATAAAAAATTTTGATATAATATATATAAAGAATGAAAAGAAAGGATAAAATGAATGATAAAAATATATACAGATGGAAGTGCAAGTAAAAAAAGTTGCGGCTATGGTATGGTTGCTTTAGAGGATGGAGAACTTAAATTCTTTCATTCTGACTATTGCCAAGACAGTACAAACAACAGAGAAGAAATGAAAGCAATCTTAGATGCTTATAATTATATTGATGCCCTACCTAGTGATTCAGATTGCACTATTTATTCTGATTCAGCTTATTGTGTTAATATGATGAATAACTGGATAGACAAATGGAGAATATTAAATTGGCATAAATATGATGGGAAAGAATTAAAAAATTTAGATTTAGTTAAGCAATTATATGAATATAAACTCTCTCATCCAACAGTAACAATTTGTAAAGTATCAGGGCATACAGGTGATTATGGAAATGAATTTGCAGATGCTCTTGCAACAAATAATAAAGCTAAACAAAAAAAGTATTTTGACAAAATAAAAAATTTTTAATAAAATATTTTAAGAAAATAAAAATGAAAGGAAATAAATATGAGCAAATTATATGATGAGAAGTCGATCGAATCTCTCTCGCCCCTAGAATTTACTCGACTTAAACCCGGAGTTTATGCCGGCAATACAGCTTATTCAACTCAGTTGCTAGTCGAAATATTTTCAAATGCGATTGATGAATTCAACGCCAGCCATGGAAATGTAATTGATGTAGTTATTGATGGTGATATTGTTAGCGTTCAAGATTATGGACAAGGTTTTATCTGTAATAGTGTGCGGGATGATGGTAAGACGATTCTTGAGGCTGCATTCAGCGTGCTTAATACCTCAGGTAAATATCGTCAAGATGGTAGCTATGAAGGAACTTCACTTGGTTCATTTGGCATTGGCTCTAAAATTACTACATTCTTATCTCACTGGTTACAAGTAACTACAGCTAGAGATGGCAAGGTAGAAACTATTTATTTTAAAGAAGGTGTCTTTGATAAAAGAGAGAAAACATGGGGTCCCGCGCAGAAAAGATGGGAACATGGTACTTTTGTTATGTGGAAGCCTTCAGAAGATTTTTTCACTGATACAAAAGTAGAACTTCCTAAAGTTAAATCATTATTTAAGACTATTAGTTGTCTATGCCCCGGTTTAACAATCAACTTAACTGTAGATGGTAAAAATGAAAAATACTATTCAGAAGCTGGTTTAACTGAATTAGTTGATGATGCTGTTGGCGATAAGGAGATTATTAATAACAGATTAGTTATTAATGATGCAGAAGATAAGTTTAAATTTAACTTAATTATGACTTATACTTCAGCTTATTCTGGTACTATTATTCCTTATATTAACACAGGTCTAACGAACGTAGGACCTCACATCACGCAATTAAAAACTTGTTTAACAAGAGAGTTCAATAAGTTTTTAAGAGAAAAGAAGATATTAAAAGATAAGGATGAAAACTTAACTGGTGATGATATTCAAGAAGGTGTTTATATAGTATTTAATTATACAGCACCTAATGTAAAATATGATGCACAAGTTAAATCAACAGTAACAGATATAGAAACCAAGTTTGAGACTCAAAGCTTTGCTGAAGGATTAAATAATTGGTTTGAAGCAAATGAGAAAGAAGTTAGAACGATTGCGGATAAGGCTCTTGTCGCCCGTAAAGCTCGTGAAGCAGCACGTAAAGCTAAAGAAGCCGCTCGTCAGACCCAAGTTAAGAAGAAAGATGCTTTCCTTGAGTTTGATAATAAGTTAACTGATTGCTCTTCAGATGATAGAGAAAACTGTGAAATATATATTATCGAGGGAGATAGTGCCGGTGGTAATATGAAGATTGCTCGTAATAAACAGTATCAAGCAGTCCTTCCTTTAAGAGGTAAGTTACTTAATGTTGAAAAGGCAACTCTTGATAAGATAATGAAGAACAATGAAATTAAGTCAATGATTCTTGCTTTTGGTCTTCAAGCACAGGGAAATAAGCTTATCTTTAAAAAAGAAGATTTAAGATACGGTAAGATTATTATAATGACCGATGCGGACGTTGATGGCGCCCATATATCTATATTAATGCTTACCTTCCTCTGGAGATTCTGTCCGGAATTGATAGAACAAGGATATGTTTATCTGGGAGTTCCGCCACTTTATAGAATTACAACCAACAAAGATCGTATCTATCTTAAAGATGATGCAGCTCTTGTTGAGTATAAAAAGCAGAATATCGGCAAGAAGTTCCAGGTCAACCGCATGAAAGGCCTAGGTGAGATGGACCCGGACGAGACAGAAGCTACATTGATCCATCCTGAAACAAGAATTATTAGACAAGTAACAGTAAATGATGTTAAAGCTACGGACACTATTATTTCTCAGCTAATGGGAGATAATGCAATATATAGAAAGAAACTTTTAAAAGAACATGGTCACGAAGCTAGATATACACAGGAGTAAAGATATGACACAATTAAACACAGTAGATATATGTGATGCTTTTTTTGATAGTAGTTTGGAATATGGAGTTGCAGTTAGTACAGACAGAGCGTTACCTGACGCTCTGAATGGCTTAAAGCCAGTTCATAAAAGAATCTTATATTCTATGTATAAAGAAGGAAGATTCTTTAATAAAGCCCACGTTAAGTGTGCAAAGATAGTCGGAGATGTAATGGGCGACTTTCATCCTCATGGTGATAGTTCAATTTATGAAGCTTTAGTTAGACTAGCACAAGAATGGGTTATGCGTTATCCGCTTATAGACTGGCATGGTAATAAAGGTAATAGACAAGGTGATGGCGCTGCTGCCATGCGTTATACAGAATCAAGATTGGCTAAGATAGCAGAAGATGGAATGCTTGCAGGATTAGATAAGAATAATGTTCCTATGTCAAGGAACTATGATAATACATTAGATGAACCTGTAACCTTACCTTCTATCTTCCCTAATCTTTTATGCAACCCTAATGATGGTATAGCTTACGGTATGGCATGTTGCTGGCTTCCGCACAATCTTTGTGAAGTAGCAGAAGCTATCTATGCGGTAATGCGTGGAGAAGAGCCTATGCTTCCTGGCCCTGACTTCCCTACTGGTGGAGTTATCTTAAATGCAAAAGATATTCCAGCTATAATGAAAACTGGTCATGGTACAATTCGTTACCGTGCTAAATATGAAATAAAGAAAAATGAAATTATCTTTTATGATCTTCCTTATGGAAAGAATATAGAAGATTTGATTGGACAATTAAAGGATGCCGCAAGAGGATTTGACGAGAAGAAGAAAGAAGTTAAAAAGATTGAAGGTATCACTGGTATAAGAGATGATAGTGATAAGACAGCTTATCGTATTGCTGTTAAATGTAGCGGGAACCCTGAGTCAATAGCTCAGCAGATCTTTACTCATGGTAAGATTTCACTTCAAACGACTATCTCTTATAACCAGACAGCTATTGTAAACAAGAGACCTGTTGAATTAAATCTTAAGGATTGTATCGATATTTATCTTGAACATAATAAAGATTGTTTAAAGAAAGAATTAGAGTTTGATATTGCAAAAGCAAAAGATAGATTAGAAATCGTTGAAGGCTTGTTAAAAGCTCTCGCATCTATCGATGATATTATTGCTCTAATCCGCGGGAGTGAGTCTTCAAGCGCCGCTAAGGAAGCTCTGATTGCAAAGTACCAGTTTACTGAGAATCAGGCTAAAGCTATTCTTGCTATGAGATTATCATCATTAGCAAAATTAGAGGGTGTTGAACTTGAGAACGAAAAGACAGACCTTATTGGAAAACTCGCTCAGTGGAATGACACTCTGAATAGTGAAGAACTTCAGTTAGCTGTAATTAAGACTAGACTTGAAGCTATCGTTAAGAAATATGGCGACAAGAGAAGAACTGAACTTACTCACATTGAGATTAAGAAAGAAGAGAAAGAGATAGAGGCTGTAGTTCCTGAGGATGTAATGGTAGTTATGTCACAGTCAGGTAACGTTAAGAGAATCCCGCTCGCATCATATAAAGTACAAAAGAGAAATGGTAAGGGCGTAAAGAATCTTGACGAAGCTACTCTTGCTCTTGTATCAACCAATACAATAAATGCTCTTATGGTATTTACAGATAAGGGAAAGATGTATCGTCTATTAGTTGATAGCATTCCAGAAGGCACTAACGCATCAAAAGGTGTTAATGTAGCAAGCATTCTTAAGATGGATGCTGATGAAAAGGTAATTGCTGCATCATCACTGTACCGTAATACAAAAGCAAAATATGCAGTATTCTTCACAAAAAATGGTTTAATAAAGAAAACTTCATTAGAAGAATATGCTTCTGTAAAAAAGACAACAGGTATAATAGCTATAAAGTTCAAAGAAGGAGACAGTCTTGCAGATGTAACATTCCTTGATGATGAAGACGTTGTAGTTATAACTCGTGCGGGAATGGCTATTCACTTTGAGACTAAGTCTATTAATGCAACTGGTAGAGCTACATCTGGAGTTAAGGCTATCAATCTTAATGAAGGTGATGAAGTAGTAACAGGTCTTCCTGTCCATAAAACTGATGATCAGATTGCTATTGTAACAATCAATGGACTTGGTAAGTTATTATCTCAGAAGGATATTCCTTCTCAGGGACGTGGCGGTAAAGGTGTTAAGATTTCATCAAATGACATAGTTGGCGCTGAGATGGTTTCCGCAGAAGATCAATTATTAATAATGGGTAGACCTAATTCTATTTGTATTAATGTTAAAGATATGCCTACTGTTGGCAAGGTGGCTCAAGGGAATATTATAATCAATGGTAGTAAGCCTTACAAAGTATGTAAGTTATAATAGAAATAGCGAGATCTTAGGATCTCGCTATTGATTTTTTAAAAAATTTTTGTTATAATATTTATAGAAAATAAAGAAAGGAAAATAATAAAATGTCAACTTGGTCAGAGATAAAGCAAAAGATTGACGAAACTATTAACACACTTAATAAGTGGCAAGAAGCTTACGATAATGGAAGTCCCCTCGTATCAGACAAGCAATATGATGACTTGTATTTTGAATTGATTAAAATGGAGAATAAGAGCGGATACATTCGTAATGATTCACCAACAAATAAAGTGGTGTGGTATCCACAAGATGGGTTACACAAGGTAGAACATAATCATCTAATGCTTAGCTTGGACAAAACTAAAGAAATTTCAGCTGTTAAAGATTTTGTAAGAGATAATCAAGACATTATATTTATGTCTAAAATGGATGGTCTCACCTGTTCTTTATTATATGAAAAAGGTAAGCTTGTGAGAGCCGAAACCCGCGGGAATGGTAGAATAGGCGAAGATATAACACATAATGCAAGAATACTTGAGTCTATTCCAAAGATACTTCCAACGGAAGGCGAATATGGAGTTCCTGAAACCTTTGTTGTAGATGGAGAAGTTATTTGTGATTATGAAACTTTCCAACAATTTGCAAATGAATATGCAACACCAAGAAACTTTGCAGCAGGTAGTATTAGATTATTAGATCCTAAAGAATGTGCAAAACGAAATTTAAAATTTGTGGCTTGGGATATTATTCAAAATGATAATGCTATTTATGATTGGTTAAGTAGTAAACTTGTTCATTTAGATCAATTAGGTTTTATAACAGTTCCTTATATCGTAGATATTGAAGTACGTGATGTCCCAGATAGAACTTGGATTGATAAGGATATTGAAAGCATTAAAGCACTTAGCGAAAAATTACATTATCCTATTGATGGTGTAGTTATAAAATATGATAATATAGCTTACTACACCAAACAAGGACGTACAGCACATCATTATCTTGGCGGGCTTGCCTTTAAGTTCTATGATGAAGAATATGAAACAACATTGAAGTATATTGACTTCGATGTATCCAGAAATGGAATTTTAACTCCAGTTGCAGTCTTTGAGCCTGTCAATATTGATGGCACCATATGCGAGAGAGCAAGTTTACATAATATGAGTGTTATGGAAGAATTACTCGGATGTCCATATACAGGTCAAAAGATTTGGATAGTTAAAGCCAATCAAATTATTCCACAAGTTAGTCAAGCAGATAAGTCAGATTATGCACAGGCAGTAAGGCATAATAAATGTACATTAGTACAAGATTGGTATCAATGTCCAATATGTGGACACTTAGCTGAAGAGCGGAAATCCGCATCAGGAGTAAAAGTTCTTTATTGCACAAATGAAAAATGTGAAGGTAAACTTGCACAACAGGTTGACCACTATTGTAGCAATAAAGGAATGGAGATAAAAGGATTATCAAGAAAGACTATCGAAAAGTTAGTTGATTGGGGTTGGTTAAACTCTATAAAAGATTTGTATGATTTAAAGAAGTATAGAAATGAATGGGCAAGTAAAGATGGTTTTGGTTATGTATCTGTTGATAAGATACTTGATGCAATAGAAGCTTCAAAACATAATGTGAACCTTGCACAATTTATTGCGGCGATGGGTATTCCGCTGATAGGCATTACCGCAGCGCAGAGTTTAGTAACCCAATTTAAAACTTGGGACAAATTTATTCAATCTATTGAAGATAAATTTGATTTTAATTGTCTCTTCGGATTTGGTCCAGAGATGTCACAAGCCTTATATAAATTTGATTACACGGAAATGAAAGATATAGCATCATTATTTGACTTCAAAGAAAATGAAGTTAAGAATGAAGAAAAGATATATGAAGGTCTAACCTTCTGTGTCACAGGAAAGCTAACTAAATGGAAAAATAGAGATGAGCTAAAAGCATATATCGCAGACCGAGGAGGAAAGGTCACTGATAGTGTAAGTGCTAAAACTAACTACTTAATAAATAATGACATTAATTCAACGAGTAGTAAGAACAAGAAGGCTAAAGAATTAAACATACCTATATTAACAGAAGGAGATTTCTTAAAACTTTATGAATGAAAAATTAAAAAAGATTGCCAGAGAGATTATGGACATTGAAAAGACAATCGAAGAGCATCCAGAAAGATCTGAAGCTCTCACAAAGACGATGGATAAGATCATGCAGAAGCTGAGTATGGAAGAAATGTTTCTGATTGATGATTATATATTGTCAGAACAATCTAAAGTTAGTTGATTTTTTAAAAAATTTTTGATATAATATTTTTAGAAAGTTAATAAAAGAAAATTATTTTTCTTTCATTATAATTCATAATAAAAAATTTTTAAGTAAAAAGGAGAAAAAACAATGGCATTAAAAGAAAATTCAAAAGCAGTATGGCAGTATCTTAAGGACAACGCAGACAACGACACAATTATACTTGACGACATCGCAGATGCAACCGGTCTTACAGTTAAGCAGGTAAATGGATGTGTACTTGGACTTCAGAGAGAAACAGATAAGAAGCCCGCTTATGCAAAGCGTACCGCTGGTGAGATTACAAAGGAAGATGGGACAAAGAAGGCTGTAAAGTTTATCTCACTTACTGATGCTGGACTTGCTCTCGATCCTGACGCTGAATAATTCACAACTTTTAGGGGACGCAAGTCCCCTCCTTTCTTTAAGGAGGAAAAATGCTACCAATCATAATGATAATATTATCTGTAATATTGATTGGTTGCTTAATAGGAAGTATTATCTTTTACTTTAAAGCAAAAGAAATAAAGTTACTGAGAATACAAGAGCAAGAAATAATTAATAGAGAAATTGAACAGAAAAAAGAATTAAATGAATCACTATTAAAATCTTATGATGATTTAGAAAATAAATATAATACTTTTTTACAAACATCTGCATTACAAAAGCAAAGAATGTCAGATGATTTAAAAGACTATAAAGCACATATCGAGTTACAGAAAGAAAATATAAAAAACAATTTTAATAATTATAAACAAGTCTTACAAGAAGATCACGACTCTATAAGGGAATCTTTAGATGAAGACATAGCTGCCGCGCAAGAAGAACTTAATACATTGCGGGAAAGCTTGCGTGCTGGCGCCGAAGCCTCAGCTCGCGCACGTGCAATAAAAGAAAAACAAGAATTCTATAAACTTAAAGTAACAGAAAAAGATTTAAGAGATATTAAATTATTAAATGAGTTTAAATTACAACTTACTAATCCAGTTATATTGAGTAAATTAATCTGGAGTCAATATTTCTTAAACGAGGCTTCCGCATTATGTAGGAGAGTTTTGGGAGAAGGAAAAAAGTGTGGCATCTATAAAATAACTAACCTAGACACAGATCAGTGTTATATTGGGCAAAGCGTAGATGTTGCCCAGAGATGGAAAGATCATATCAAGTGTGGTCTCGGCATAGAGGCTCCCGCTACAAACATACTTTATAATAATATGCAAAAAGATGGCGTTTGGAATTATTCTTTTGAGCTATTGGAAGAATGTTCTAAAGATCAACTTAATGCTAAAGAAAAACAATGGATAGATTTTTATAATTCAGCCGAGCTGGGCTTTAATAAGACACGGGGTAACAACTAATGAGAATCGAGAATTTAAAAGTATATGATTTAGATGAATCAATTAAAGCATCCGGTTATCCGATGAGAACGGAACTGGACGCAAATGAAGTAGGGACTAAAGATTTAAAGAGATGTTTTAATTTAACCAAAGCTTCACATGGCAATGGAGCACATGGTCAATTTTTAACCGGTATTAGGGTTAATTTTGATTTAACTTGTTCTAATAAGATGTGGGTTGAAGCAGAACGCTATCGCTTTTTAGAGTTTGTTTCAAGTCAGTCTACAATGCACAGGATAGCAAAGTTCGATATTAAGTCACAATGTAATTCTTATGTTGATGATAGAATTATTGCTATTGTGCAAGAGAAAATTGATACTTATAATGCGGATCCTACTCCGGAAAAATATCTAGATGTACTCTATAATATCCCATCTGGATTTGAGTTAACAGCTAGAATAACTACCAATTACCGCTGTTTATTAAATATATATATTCAGCGTCATGACCACAGGCTTCCAGAGTGGAGAGAATTTTGTGAATATATTAAAAACAAATTACCTTTCTTTGATTTCTTTATTAAAGCCTATAATCAAGAAAGTTATGACGAGGCTGTTAAAATTTAATTGATTTTTTATAAAAATTTTGTTATAATATATTTAGAAAATGAGAAAGGAAATAAATTATGACAAATAAAGAAGCTTTTATTAAAATCATTCAAAGAGAAATATTTGATAACGCAGATGTTTATGCAGAGAATTATGATGACGGGGGGACTTATTCAAAAGCTCTAGATTTCTGGACAGATTTCTTAGCTAAGGAACAAGAGAAACCTATGCCAGAAAAATCTGCTGCTCTTCTTACTTTTATGCAAGAGAATAAAGAAAAGTATAACAACCTTTTTACATCTGCGGCAATCGCTACAGAAATGGGTATCTCAGGTAAATCTATTGGAGGCTCAATGAGATCTCTTGTATCTAAGGGTTATGTCACAAAGATTGTGGGAACTCCTATAGTCTATCAGTTGACAATTTAAAAAATTTTTGATATAATATTTATAGAAAATAAAAATTAAATAAAATTAAGGAGAAAAACAAATGAGAAAAAACATCAATGAAGAAACAATATCTGGTCGTATTTTTGAACACACACTTGAAGAAAAGGTATCAAAAAAGGGTATCCCTTATGTTAGTGGTGATATTAAAGTAGCTACTGACGAAGAAGGATTAAATGTAATCACAGTTAATTTTACTTATATTGCAGATTGTTATCCTGCAAAAGAGGGACAGACACCTAAGAAAAATAAGAACTATCCTATTGTAAAGAATATTATTGCTAATGGCAAGACTTGGGCTAAGGATGGTAAGGATGCTGCACTAAAGATTCAGATAAAGGGTGCTATTGGAGTTAATAACTTTGTAAGCAAAGACGGAACAATGATCGCCGCTATGAGAAATGAGGGTAGTTTTATCAATATTATTTCTGAACTTCCTCAGCCTGAAAAGAAAAAGACTAATGACTTTAATGTTGATATAATTATCAATAGAGTTACATCTATGGAAGATGCCGATGGAAATGATCTTGGTTATGATGAAGTTGGTGGAAGAATTTTTACTTATCAGGGTTTAGCTATTCCTGTAACTTTTATTGTAAAAAGACGTGATG
>Ga0265300_10004746_pt1 | contig 10701 bp, 13 predicted proteins | sample AusTroGonzalo_MG_FD_193482 | JGI IMG/M metagenome (GOLD analysis project Ga0265300, IMG submission 193482) | Bovine rumen microbial communities from tropical cattle in Woodstock, Queensland, Australia - Gonzalo_03 | ecosystem: Host-associated > Mammals > Digestive system > Stomach > Rumen ... | reverse complement strand
GATAGGTATTAGGTGTTGGGTGATAGATGTTTGGGGCTGGTTCTTCGCCACACGACAGCAACAGCCAACAGCCAACACCTATCACCCAACACCTAATACCTATCAGCATGCTTTAAAACTCATGTCGAGACCTTTCACAGAATGTGTCAGCGCACCAACGCTGATGAAGTCAACACCCTGCTCGGCATAGTCGCGGATGGTATCGAAGGTGATGCCACCAGAGGACTCTGTCTCGTAGCGACCGGCAATAATGTCGACAGCCTTCTTGGTATCGGGGACACTGAAGTTATCAAGCATGATACGGTCTACACCACCGTGATCAAGTACCTGCTGCAACTCGTCGAACGAGCGCACCTCAATCTCAATCTTCAGGTCGAGGCCTTTCTCTTTGAGATAAGCATGACAACGGTCGATAGCATTGACAATACCACCAGCAAAGTCAACATGATTGTCCTTCAACAGGATCATATCGAAGAGACCGATGCGGTGATTACAGCCACCACCAATCTTTACTGCCTGTTTCTCCAGCATACGCATACCAGGAGTGGTCTTGCGAGTATCAAGTACACGAGTCTTGGTGCCTTTTAGGTGCTGTACGTACTTATCGGTCATCGTGGCGATACCACTCATGCGCTGCATAATATTCAGCATCAGGCGCTCTGTCTGCAATAGCGAACGGGTCTTACCAGTAACAATCATAGCGATGTCGCCCTTCTTGACACGGGTACCATCCTGCATCAATACCTCGACCTGCATCGTGGGGTCGAAACGGTGGAATACCTCCTTGGCGACCTCTACACCAGCCAAGATGCCGTCTTCCTTGATGAGCAGGTGTGACTTACCCATCGCATCCTCAGGAATACAACACAAAGTGGTGTGGTCACCATCACCAATATCCTCTGCAAAAGAGAGGTCAATCAACCTATCTACGAGTTCCTTGACATCCATGTCGTAGTTAGGTCTATAGAAATCAATACTTAACATTAGCTATTATATTTTTGAGTTTGTTTATATTCATTATGATACCACAAGCCAAACCAGATGCAGGCGATGCCCAGACAGCCGAGGCCAAGGATATAACCCATCGAGCCTGGCAGGTGGAATGCCTGCTTAGAGACAAAGAGGAATGTGGAGCATACTGTGGTCATGAATAGTGCTGGAATAAGGGTAATCCAGAAAGGTTTCTTCTCGCGAACGAGATAGACGGTCAGCGTCCATAAAGTGAAGACGGACAGTGCCTGATTCGACCAGCCGAAATACTGCCAGATGGTGTTGAAACCATCAGGATTCTCTATCTGCCATACGAGCATCATAATAGAGCAGACAAACATTGGTACGCAGATATAGAGACGCTTGCGGATTGGACGCTGGTCGAGCTTGAGCCACTCAGCAACAATCAAACGACCAGAGCGGAAAGCAGTATCACCACTGGTGATAGGCGCAGCAACAACACCCAGCATAGCCAGCACGGCACCAACCACACCAAGCCAATCGTTACATACGAGATTGACCACTGCAGGAGCAGAGGTATAGAAACCTTTGTCGGCACCGGCAATCAACTCATAGCCAGGCGTAGGAGAAGCGTAGAAGAACCACGAAGCAACAGTAGCCCAGATGAGTGCAACCATACCCTCAGTAATCATGGCACCATAGAATACAGGGCGGCCCATTTTCTCACTCTTCAAACAGCGGGACATGAGTGGGCTCTGCGTAGCATGGAAACCACTGATAGCTCCACAAGCAATGGTGATAAATAAGGCAGGGAAGATGGCATCCGTCCACTTTTCAGGCTGTGCCTCCTTTCCCATATTATACAGATGAGTCCACAGCTCAGGAAGTTGTGGCATCTTTATCAATAGCACTACCATCAGGGCTGCAGCCATGAATAGCAGTGAGAAGGCAAAGATGGGATAGAATTTTCCAATAATCTTATCGATAGGTAGCATAGTAGCAATGATGTAGTAGCAGAAAATGATAGCTACCCACATTATCGTCTCGCCACCCATGGTATGCAGTATCTCGGCAGGTGAATATACAAATACTGTACCTACCATGATGAGCAACAATACGGTGAAGACGAGCATCACCGACTTGGTGGTTTTGCCCAGATACTTACCAATGAGTTCAGGCAGTCCGGCACCATCATTACGCATAGAGAGCATGCCGCTGAGATAGTCGTGCACGGCACCAGCGAAGATACAGCCTAAGACAATCCATAGATAGGATGCTGGACCAAACTTGGCACCCATAATAGCGCCGAAGATAGGACCAGTACCGGCAATGTTCAGAAACTGAATCATGAAAACCTTCCAGTTGGGAAGCACAATGTAGTCCAGTCCGTCTGCTTTTGCGACGGCTGGCGTCACACGGTCATCGGGGCCGAATACTTTTGCAATGTATCGACCATAGAACAGATAACCTAGCAAAAGAGCTACGAGGCTCAACAAAAATGAAATCATTTTTCCGGTGTTAGTTATAATAAACTTTTGCAAAGGTACGAAATAATTGAGAATTGACAATTGAGAATTGATAATTATTTGTATCTTTGCAGTCAAAATGATAAAAAATTGAAGCGATATACATTATTTCTGCTCTTCAGCCTATGGCTGACAGCCGTTTTAGCACAACCCAAATATGAAGTACGTGCCGTGTGGTTGACAACACTCGGTGGACTGGACTGGCCCAAAAACTATGCCCACGACGGCATGGGTATTCAACAACAGAAGGAAGACCTCTGTCGTATGCTGGACCAGCTGAAAACCATCAATGTTAATACGGTGTTGTTTCAGACACGTGTTCGTGCTACTTCCGCCTACCCTTCTGACATAGAGCCGTGGGAAGGCAGCTTTTCTGGTGTGCCAGGAAAGACTCCCGGCTATGATCCGTTACAATTTGCCATAGAGGAGTGTCATCGTCGTGGCATGGAGATTCATGCATGGGTGGTGGCTATCCCCATCGGTAAGTGGAATACTGCAGGATGTAAGTGGGTACGTAAATGGTATCCCTCTCTGGTTAAGCGAATTGGAGATGAAGGTTACATGAATCCTGAAGCATACGGAACGGCTGATTATATCGCAAATATCTGTGAGGATATCACCACTCGCTATGACATTGACGGCATTCATCTGGACTATATTCGCTACCCAGAAACATGGCGTGGCAGCAAGTCACATGAGAATATCACGCGCATCGTCCGTCGTGTCAACGAACGGGTAAAAATGCACAAACCATGGGTAAAGATGAGCTGTTCGCCTATTGGTAAGTCGGGCAACCTGTCACGCTACCGCTCTGGAGGATGGGATGCGTATAACCGTGTGGCACAGGATGCACAGGGATGGCTGCGCGACGGACTGATGGATCAGCTATACCCTATGATGTATTTCTCTGGTAACAACTTCTATCCCTTCGCCATTGACTGGCAAGAGCAGAGCCATGGACGCACCATCATCTCTGGTCTGGGGACCTACATGTTGCATCCTCATGAGCGCAACTGGCCATTAGCTGAGGTAAAACGCCAACTGTGCGTCACCCGTCAGCTTGGCATCGGTCATTGCCATTTCCGCACAAAATTCCTATTGGACAACGTGAAGGGTATTTACAACTACATGCTTCAAAACGATTGTCATCCGGCACTCATACCACCTATGACATGGGCACAAAGCATTGCGCCCATAGCTCCTACCCGACTGAACATTGAACGTACACAGCGTGGCGATAACCTGTCGTGGAGTGGAGCAATAGACCGTAGTGACGGCTCATACCTATTATATAATGTATATGCTTCAACGGAAGAGCAAGTTGACATCACGCGTGCCGAGAATCTCATCGCCACACGTCAACGCGCATCGCAGCTGAGCATTCGACGCAACAGTTCTCAGCGCCCATTACACTATGCCGTCACAGCGCTCGACCGCTATGGAAACGAGAGCCAACCTATCTACTCTTCTACGAAAGCACCAGCCGTAGTAGTACAGACAGAGTTGTTACCCAATAACGGACGTCTACTGGCAGTACCGCAGCGCAACCTCTTTGATGCAGACTTGTTACTCGTTTGCGACCTGCAGGGCCGTACCATTAAAACCTTTACTAATAGGTCTCAACTGAATATAGGACAGTTGCCAGAAGGTATGTACCTACTCAAGTCACTCAATAAGAAAGGTTATACTCACCGACTTGGATATTTTAGCATTAAACGAAAATAAATTATACACAAAAACTATTATGATGAAAGACATTTATCTTGCAGGAGGATGCTTCTGGGGAACAGAGCATTACTTCAAACAGATTGAGGGTGTGGTAGAAACGGCAGTAGGATTTGCCAATGGACACACCGTGAACCCAACGTATAAAGAGGTATATACTGACACAACGGGACATGCCGAGACAGTACATGTGAAATATAATCCCGAAGTTGTTAGCCTTGAATTCCTGTTGCAGATGTTCTTCAAGGCTATTGACCCGACAAGTCTCAATAAGCAGGGACATGATGAAGGCACCCGCTATCGTACTGGTGTTTATTATACTAATGCTGAAGACTTACCCGTTATTGAGAAGGTGTTTGCAGAGGAGCAGAAGAACTATCAGCAACCTTTGGCCGTAGAGAAACTACCTTTGGAGAACTTCTATACGGCAGAAGAATATCATCAGGATTATCTCGACAAGAATCCAACGGGCTATTGTCATCTGCCTCAGTCACTCTTTGAATTTGCGAGAAAGGCAAAGATGTAATATTAATGGAATATCTACCCAAAGATCCAGCTATTCTTGTTTCAAGCGTGAACATGCTCCTTCGTGACGAGGAGTTTGACACGCTTGAAGCATTATGCTACGCTTTCAACAAAGAGCCAGAAGATATCAAGGACTACCTCTATAAGAGAGGATTTGTCTGGAGTGAAGAACAGAAACAATTCCGTCCCATCGGCTACGACCAATGATTACGAAAGACAGTATAGAGACAGCATATAGCTTTCTACATCAGAAACGGAATGTCTATATTCATTCTTCGCTCGACTGGCAGAAAGATGATATCGAACTGGCCATCGGTAGCTATGTGGATGACATGAGTCAGGAACTTTACGAGACAATAGCTGATGGCCGCTCAGATTTTCTGAGAGACCACAAGCGTTTCCAGAATGATATTGCGCTGGCCGTTGAACGATTAGAGCAAATGTTATAATACTATCTAATCTCAGCAATCACCTCGATTTCTACCAATGCTCCTTTCGGCAAGGTCTTGACTGCAACAGCAGAACGTGCAGGATATGGTTCAGAGAAGAATTCGGCATAGACTGCGTTCATATCGGCAAAGTCATTCATGTCAGCCATAAACACAGTAGTCTTTACCACATTACTCATCTGTAGTCCTGCCTCTTCTAATATTGCCTTTACATTGGTCAGTGATTGGCGAGTCTGTTCCTTGACTCCGCCCTCAACAAATGCACCAGTGGCAGGATCGACGGGAATCTGACCAGAGGTATAAAGAAGATTTCCTACTTGAATGGCCTGGCTATATGGGCCAATGGCTGCTGGAGCCTTTTTAGTACTAATTACTTGCATATTGATAATCGTTTAGTAAGTTTTTGTTAATGTTTGGTGCAAAAGTACGAAAAATAAAGTAGAAATAACTACCTTTGCAAATAAATTTAAAAAAACAAACGATAGTATCTAATATGATGGAGCAATTTGAGGAAATACTACACAAAGACCTACATCAATTCCTGCTTTCAATGAAAGAAGTGGATGAGCGACTGCCCGAATGTCCTGATGTAGAGGATAAATGGGAAGAGATAGCTAAGGCATATATTCCTGATGGTATTAGAGAATTCAATGATTTCCCTTCCGCCTCCCTTGGCTGGATGATGTATATCGGCATGGCTGTAGCCAGTATGTGGGATACAGAATGGGAAATTTATTCCCAAATAGAAGATCTCTATGCATACATGCGCGACAAGCGAGGCTATGACAGCATGGATGAGTATATCCGAGAAGAGGTGCTGCTGTTACAGGGTGTGGACTATACGCTGTTAGAGAAAGTTACAGGCGAGTGTGCCTCACGTGTTTACAATGCCTTGATGCACCAACGTTTAGAGCCAGGTACTAAGGATGCCTTTAATGGATATGTGGCATGTCTGCACCAACTCTATCTGATGGGCGCTGCCATGCAACTGAAACGCATGGGGTATCACATGACAAAGATGAATTAGAAGTGTTATTCACCTACGATTGTCACTACCAATTTTCTTGCACCACCATAATTACGATACTCACAGAAATAGATGCCTTGCCATGTGCCCATATTTAACCGTCCGTTAGTTATGGGAATAGTAATACTCACGCCACTAAGCGTTGACTTGGCATGAGCAGGCATATCGTCGGCCCCCTCCAATGTATGTTCATACTCTGGACGATTCTCGGGAACCAAGCGATTGAAAATGGTTTCCATGTCTACACGAACATCAGGATCGGCATTTTCATTGATGCTTAATCCGCAACTGGTATGCTTACAAAAGATATTGATGATGCCTGTCTTTGGCAAATTAGGCAGTTGACTCAGTATCTCACTGGTAACAAGATGAAATCCACGAGACTTGGGCTTTAATGTTATCTCTGTTTGTTGTATCATCGCTTCTATACTTGTTGCTTATATCTATAACTGCTTTTTAATAGTGTTTACTAAGATTCTTACAGATATCTTCCAGATATTGTTTGTCGATATCGTCAAACGTAGAAAGATCTTTGCTGTCGATATCGAGTACTGCAACAACCTCCCCACTTAATGAGAATACAGGGACGACAATCTCCGAACGAGAAAGACTGCTGCACGCAATATGTCCAGGGAATTGTTCAACATCAGGCACGATGATTGTTTTTTGTTCCTTCCACGCTGTACCACATACTCCCTTTCCATAGCCAATATGCATGCAGGCCACAGGTCCTTGGAATGGTCCCAATATCAACTCACCATCTATCACTCGATAGAATCCTGTCCACCAGAACCCCATCGTTTCATGAATAGCGGAACTGATGTTAGCCATCATAGCCACAACGTCAGTCTCTCCTTCTATCAAGGCGCAAATCTGCTCTCTGAGCAACTCATATTTTTCTTTTTTCATATCCTTCTTTTATCAGGGATACAAAGGTAATTGTTTTTAGTGAAACACCATACAAAAATCCATGATAATTAACATTTACATACAAGGAAAAACAAAAAGACAAGTTTTCCTTTTGTATTTTACTGGCTAATTCGTACCTTTGTCCACGAAAATGGAAAAAGTGATACTGGGCATAGACCCTGGAACAAACATCATGGGATATGGCGTCATCAAGGTCATAGACAACAAAGCAGAGATGGTCACGATGGGGGTCATCGATCTGCGTAAATTTGGTGACGGTTACCTGAAACTTGGACATATCTTCGAACGTGTGACAGGCATCATCGAGGGCTATCTGCCCGACGAGATGGCTATCGAGGCACCATTCCTTAACAAGAATGTGCAGACCACGCTGAAGCTAGGACGTGCCCAGGGAACAGCTATTGCTGCTGCTATCCAACGTGGTGTTCCCGTTCATGAGTATGCACCCATGAAAATTAAAATGGCCATTACGGGTAATGGTGCTGCGTCAAAAGAGCAAGTGGCAGGTATGTTGCAACGCATGCTGAAGTTTGATAAGGATGCTTTGTCGAAGTTTATGGATGCTACTGATGCCTTGGGTGCTGCCTACTGTCACTTCATGCAGATGAACCGCCCAGAGTCGCAAGCACATTATAAAGGATGGAAAGACTTTATTGTCAAGAACAAAGACAAGGTTAGCAAAACATGTCAAAAATAACCGCCATAGCAGGACGTAACGGCAGTGGCAAGACACTGTATGTAGACCAGCTGAGAAAGCAGTTGGCCTCAGACAAGGTGCGTTATATCGCCTTTACCGACTCTTATGGCGTCAATGTTGACGGACAGTACTATCTGCAATTACGCTGGAACCAGCACGACATAGACCACGAAACTCCAACAGTTGGTGAACTGTTACAACGTGCCTACCTGTTGGCTGGCGAGGATACCCCAGAGCGCAGACTGATGCAACAACAGTTGTACGCACTCTTCCACATGGACGAGTTCATGGACAAGTATATCATCACCCTGTCGAGTGGCGAGTTGCGCAAGTTCCAACTGACGAAGACATTATTCTCCAATCCGAAACTGCTCATCATGGATAATCCGTTTATCGGACTGGATGCGGAGACACGTGACCAATTAAGAAACTTGTTGAAACAGTTGGCTGAGGAACGGAATATGGACATCATGCTCGTGATGTCGAAGACGGACGATATTCCCAATTATGTTAGCGAGATTAAGTGGTTTGGCAAACAGACACCAGTACCATGTCATGTTCTTAGTGACACACAGCGGGAAGCGATTCTTTCACTTCCCTATACCGACAATGACTACGACTGTCAGCATGTCATCGATATGAAGAATGTCAGCATACGCTACGGCGAGCGCACCATTCTGAAAGACCTCAACTGGACAGTACGCAACGGTGAGCGCTGGGCACTATCAGGACAAAACGGTAGCGGCAAGTCGACACTGTTGTCGCTGGTATGTGCTGACAACCCGCAGAGCTATGCCTGCGACATCACACTATTTGACCGTCCACGTGGTTCAGGCGAGAGCATCTGGGACATCAAGAAACACATTGGCTACGTGTCGCCTGAGATGCATCGCAGCTACAAGCGCAACCTGCCAGCCATCCGCATCGTTGCCAGTGGACTGATGGATTCAATCGGACTATATGCCGTGCCCAACCCGCAAGACTACGACAAGTGCCGTTGGTGGCTTGATATCTTTGGCATCGGACATTTAGCAGACAAGCCTTTCTTACAACTATCGAGCGGTGAACAGCGACTGGTATTGCTTGCGCGTGCTTTCGTCAAAGACCCACAACTGTTGATACTTGACGAGCCCTTACATGGCTTGGATCTTTGGAATCGCAGACTTACGAAAGATATTATTGAGACATTTTGTCAACGAAAAGGTAAAACACTCATCATGGTGACACACTATCAGGATGAGCTGCCCAACGTAATAACGAACAATCTATTATTAAAGAAACAAATATGAAGAAATGGATATTATTCGCACTGTTGGCTATCGCCACCACTGCACAAGGACAAGAAGCTTATAACGAACTGCGCCAGAAAGCTAAGGCAACAGTAAATAATCCCAAGGCAAACAGCGTGGTGAAGCAGATAAGCCAGTTCAAGTTAGATGCACTGAACTACATGGCTATCAAAATGCGCGAGGTAATGCCTGATTCTAGTACGCTTTTCCTCGATAAACAGGCTGTTGCCATGGATAATTTCGTAAACTTCTATGTAGAGAAGCTTATCGAATCAACTACCAAGCCTAATGTACAGCAGGTGAAGATGATTAAGATGTTTATGGACGCTAGTTACTCGAATCCGCTGTTCAACGACAAGGATACAGAGCTGGTACTAAGTTACTACAATAGTGCTGACAGCATGACACGCTTCTCGCTGGATACCGACTGGAGAAAGGCGGTGGCAGCGTTGGCTCATCTCTATGGTCTCGACAAAAAATAGCATTGGCACGATGTTTGCCATCATGAAAATTGTTAAACAGTAATTAATTATATTTAGTGACGAATCAATTTTCATCTAAGGTATCTGAAGTCCTCGCCTTCTCGCGCGAGGAAGCAACCCGCCTAGCAAGTCGTAGCGTGGGACCTGAGCACTTGTTGCTGGGTCTGATGCGGAGCAAAGACGGGCCTGTACTCAACGTGTTTCTCAGACTCGACGTCAATCCGCAGTCTGTTAAGATCGCGTTGGAGAAAAGAGTACGCGAAGACGAAATAGGGATACCCATCACCACTTCTGAGCTGGTGCTCAATGAGAAGGCAAGCAATATTCTGAAGTTAGCCGTCCTTGAAGCACGCTTACAGCATTCTTCAAGAGTTGACGAGCAACACTTGCTGTTGGCTATCTTGCATGATCAGGCAGAAAATGGTGCCAAACAAGTATTGGAATTTAACAACATGAATTACGAAGATGTACTGACATTATTCAGCGTGAAAGATAATGTGAAAAACGGTATCGGTATGCCCGAAGAGGACTATGAGGAAGAAGAGAGCGCCACAGGTGGCGATACTGCTTCCAATAGTTCTGCTGCGGGAAAGACAACTACTACCCAACAACAGAAGACAAAGTCAAAGACACCTGTTCTTGACAATTTCGGAACGAACCTTACAGAGAGTGCTGCCTTAGGTAAACTTGATCCCTGTATAGGACGTGAAAACGAGATACAGCGTGTTATAGAGATACTGGGTCGTAGAAAGAAAAACAATCCCATCCTCATTGGTGAACCTGGTGTAGGAAAAAGTGCTATTGTGGAAGGTCTGGCAGAGATGATTGTCATGCATCGTTGCTCGCCTACCTTATTTAATAAGCGTATCTACACACTAGATATGACAGGTGTGGTAGCTGGTACCAAGTATCGCGGACAGTTTGAGGAGCGCATGAAGATGCTGGTGAAGGAGTTGGAACAGAATCCCGACATCATCGTTTTCATTGATGAGATTCATACACTTATCGGAGCTGGTAGCACACCAGGAAGTATGGATGCTGCCAATATCCTAAAACCTGCATTAGCACGCGGGACTATCCAGTGTATTGGTGCAACGACA
>Ga0265300_10004744_pt1 | contig 10705 bp, 10 predicted proteins | sample AusTroGonzalo_MG_FD_193482 | JGI IMG/M metagenome (GOLD analysis project Ga0265300, IMG submission 193482) | Bovine rumen microbial communities from tropical cattle in Woodstock, Queensland, Australia - Gonzalo_03 | ecosystem: Host-associated > Mammals > Digestive system > Stomach > Rumen ... | reverse complement strand
CCTGCGGAAGAAGAGCGAAGAGTTCGAGATCCGCGAGGAGGAGCTGAAGAAGGCCATCGACGAGATGCCCGAAGACGCGGACGAGGAGACCCGCTCCGCGCTGGAGGAAAGCATCGCCTCTTTTGAACAGGAGAGAAGCGAACACGCCGACGCCGTCGCAGATCTGACGCGTGAGATCGAAGCCCTGGAGGCTGATCTCGACGAAGAGGAAGCCGACGCGCCTGGCGAACCCGAACCGGCAGAAGAAGAGAAGCCGGAAAAAATCGAAAGAAAGGCAGAAATGAAAATGAACATTCCCGAATCCCGCGCCCGTATGTTTGGCGCAACCGCTCAGGAGCGCACCATGTTCTTCGAGCGTGACGATGTCAAAGCGTATCTCGCCGAGATCCGCACCTGCATCGCCGAGAAGCGTGCCCTCACCAACGTGGGCCTGACGATCCCCGAAGTCCTGCTGGGCATCCTGAAGGAGAACGTCATCAACTACTCCAAGCTGTACAAGCACGTCAACGTCCGCACCATCGGCGGCGAGGGCCGCATGGTCATCATGGGCACGATCCCGGAGGCCGTGTGGACTGACTGCTGCGCGAACCTGAACGAGCTGGATCTCGGCTTCAATGACGTCGAGGTCAACTGCTGGAAGGTCGGCGGCTTCTTCGCCGTCTGCAACGCCACCCTGGAAGACAGCGACATCGACCTGGCTTCCGAGCTGATCGCCGCCCTGGGTCAGGCCATCGGTCGTGCCCTGGACAAGGCCATTCTGTACGGCACCGGCTCCCGGATGCCTCTCGGCATCGTCACCCGTCTTGCTCAGCAGAGCCAGCCGGGCACCTATCCCACCACGGCCCGTGCGTGGGAGGATCTCCACTCCAGCAATATGCTGACCGCCGCCTCCACCGGGGCGGACGTTCTCGCGAACATCGTGAAGAACCTCGGCGCGGCGAAGGGCAAGTACAGCCGTGGCGAGCTTGTCCACGTCATGAACGAGAAGACCTACACCTGGCTGCTTGCCCAGGCGATGACCGTCAACGCGGCCGGTGCCGTTGTTACGGGCTTCAGCGACAGGATGCCTGTCGCCGGTGGCATCATCGAGGTCATCGAGGACGTGCCGGACTACAACATCATCTCCGGCTACTACGATCTGTATCTGCTGGCTGAGCGTGCCGGTCAGAAGTTCGCTTCTTCCGAGCACTTCCGCTTCCTGGCCGATCAGACCGTCTTCAAGGGCACGGCCCGCTATGACGGACAGCCCGCCATCGCTGAGGGCTTTGTGGTTCAGACCGTCAACGGCGCGTCCGCTGCCACGACCATCGCGTTCACGAGCGACGACGCGAACAGCGTCCAGGCTATCGCCATCAACACGGCGACTGCGACGATCGCCGGAACCGGCACCGTGCAGCTGTTCGCGCTGACGAGCCCCGGCACCGGAACCGTGACCTGGGCTTCCAGCAACACCGGCAAGGCCACCGTCTCCAGCACCGGCCTTGTGACCGGCGTGGCCTCCGGCTCCTGCACGATCACGGCGACCTGCAACGACAAGACCGCTCAGTGCTCCGTCACTGTTACGGCCTAATTGCATAAACCAAGCGGGAGATCCAAACGGGTCTCCCGCATTCCAAATGAGGTGAAGACATGACAGACAGCGAACTTCTGACAATGCTGAAGGCAGACCTTGAAATCATCCCGACCAACACGACGCGGGACGCGTATCTTCTCCAGCTCCTGAGCCAGGCGAAACGCTTCTGCACGACCGAAGGCATGACGCTGGATCTGTCCGACATGGAAGACTGCGGTATCGTCACCATGTACGCTGCATGGCTATACAGAAAGAGAGCGGATGACGCACCGGCAATGCCGAGGATGCTCCGCTGGGCTTTGAATAACCGCATCTTCTCCAGGAAGGTGAGCGGGACATGATGGACGCGGGTACGCTTAAGGTCTGCGCTTTGACGAACACCGCAGACAACGGAGCGATGCCTGTCGAGGTTCTGACACCTGTGGCTTCGTCATATTATGAAGACCGCGTGGTCGGGTACGGTCGTTACTTTGCAGCACGAGGCGTAAATGAGCAGGTAGATCTCACGGTGCGGTCATGGCGACTGCCGGAAGCACGGGCCGGAATGTACGCGGTGCTGTCCGATGGAGAAAACGACGGACAGTATCGGATCATTCAGGTTCAGCACCTGCTCAACGACGATGGGCTGAAGGTCACAGACTTGTCTCTGTCCAGATTGGAGGACAACTATGAGCTTGCAAACGAAGATTAAAAAAATCGGCGATGCTCTGGTCTCCGGCCTGACAGAAGACGACGAAATGGTCTGCCCGGTATATCACTACTGGAGGCCCAGACTGACCGCTCCATACGTTGTATGGGCCGAAGACGGCGAGGCGGGCTCGTTCCACGCGGATGATCATAAAAAAGAACAGGTCATCGCGGGGTTTATTGATTTCTATACCCGCAAGGAGTTCGACACGATAGCCGACTCTATTCAGACCGTTCTGTACGGCCTCCAGGGAGAGCCGTTTACATGGCGACTGGAATCCGTCCAGTATGAGGACGAGACGAACCTCATCCACTACCAGTGGACGTGGGAGGCGGTCTGAGTGGCAAAGATGACCGTGGGCAAAGGACTCGACAAGTACCTGGAGCAACTGGGGAACCTTGAGTTCATATCCGACGGCCTCGCCGGGCGTGCCATTTACGAAGGCGCGAAGATAGTGGCAGACCAGATCCGCTCAAACATCGAGGCGTTGCCGGTACAGAACGGCCCCGTGAAGGGACGCCGAGATCCGTACCAGGATGAAGTGGACGGGATGCTGGCAGGCCTCGGCATCGCAAAGAAGAGGGTCGACGGCAGTATCATCAATGTGAAAATAGGCATGGACGGGTACAACTCCAGAGTGACGGAGAAGTACCCGAAGGGCCATCCGAACGCAATGATCGCCCGCTCGATTAATATCGGCACGACCTTCATGAACAGACATCCCTTCATCAATAGTGCCGTGCGGTCTACAAAGGCCCAGGCAGAAGAGAAGATGAAGGAAGTTATAGAGGAAGGCATCGAGGAAACGATGCAGTAAAAGGGGACGCGACGGCGTTCCCTATCTTTTTGAAGGAGTGAAAAACTTATGGCAAACGGAAGAGTGTGCACTGGTTTCTCTCTGCCGAAAGTCGCCAAATACACCGTGACGTCTGGCGTTATCGCATATACGAATGTGACTGCCCTGGCTCGCGGGGTCGACGTGACTGTTTCTGTTGAGGGCGACAGTGACAACAACTTCTATGCGGATAATGTCCTGGCTGAAACCGACCGTCAGGCGTTCAGCTCCGGCACGCTGTCTCTGACGGTGGACGGCCTGAAGGACACGGCCAGAAAACTGATCACCGGCGTTGTGACCACGTCCAGCACCACGGTGAGCACCGGCGTGACAGTACAGTGGGACATCTACGACGACCAGGCTTCCGTCCCGTATGTGGGCGTAGGCTTTGTAGCCCGCTACATGGAGGACGGCGTGTCCAGCTTCGTACCCATCGTACTGAAGAAGGTCAAGTTCAACGACCCGGAGATCACCGCAGCGACACAGGAAGAGAACATCGACTGGCAGACCCAGAGCCTGGAGGCAACGATCATGAGAGACGACAGCGCGAACCACGCATGGAAGATGATCGGCTCAGGAATGACCACCGAGGCAGCTGCAGAGACGGCTGTCCTGAAGGCTCTCGGAGCGACCTGATAACGAAAGGAGAACAAGATGGAACTAAACGGAAGAGAAGTGGGCTTCCGGCGGTCTGTGTTTGCAACGACCAAGATCGCCGAAGCCTGCCCGAACCACGACCCCAGCAAGCTGGGCGAAGCACTGACCGGCGACATCGTCACCGGACTGGAGACGGCAATCGCTTTTATAGTCGCGCTCTCGGAGGCCTACGAGCTTCACAGGAAGAGAGAAGAGCCTGGGTATATACCGAACCCCATCACGCGGGAAGAACTCCTTGACGTGACGGAGGACGTCCTCATGGAGCTCGTGAACGAGGGCGCGAAGGCATACATGGAAGACGGCAAGACGACCGTCGAGGCAGAGGCTCCCAGGGGAAAAAACGGGGAGGCGGCCAGCGAATAAAGCTCAACCTGTCGTGGTATCTGTTCTACGGCAGAAAACTGGGAATGGAAAGACAGGAGATCTTGGACACGCTCTACGGAGAGATGATGGACATGATCGCCTGTCTTTCAATCTATGAGGGCCACGCTGTGCCGAAGAAACAAAGAATAACAGATTTTGACGAAGCAATGAAGATGAGGTGATCGCTTGGCTACTGACGTTGGAGTAAAAATCAGCCTGTCCGGGGAAGCCGAGTTTCAGAAGAAAATAAAGGACATAATCGCGGAGCAGAAGGCCCTCTCTGCAGAGCTGAAGGCCACGGAGTCCGCGTTTGACAAGAACGCATCCTCACAGGAGAAGGCTGCAAAGAAGGCCGAGATCTTAGACAAAGAGGTCGAGAACCAGAAGAAGTACATCGCGGAGCTGAAGAAGAACCTCGAAGAAGTCTCCAAGGCCCACGACGGACACGGAGCAGCCGTTTCAAATGCACGCGAAAAACTGGCGAAAGCGGAGACGGCTCTCAACAAGATGGAAGCCGAGCTGAGGGAAGTAAACGCGGAGCTCGGAAAGTCAAAATGGGCACAGCTCAGCGACAATCTCGACGACGTGGGGAAGAAACTCCAGGACGCCGGAGGGAAGATGAAGGACTTTGGCACGAGTATGTCGAAGTATGTCACAGCTCCGATCACCGCTCTGGGCGGTTTGGCAGTGAAGGCGTTCACCGAAGTTGACAACGCGATGGACGAGCTCATCAAGATGACCGGCAAGACAGGCGACGAGCTGAAGGGCCTGGAGAATGTAGCAAAAGACCTGGCAACGACGCTCCCTGTCTCCCTGGAGGAATCCGCGAAAGCGGTTGGAGAGGTCAACACAAGGTTTGACGTTTCCGGCGAGAAAGCGGAGGAGCTGTCCGCAAAGTATCTGAAATTCGCAAAGATCACCGGCGCGGACGTGGTGGACGCCATTGACAGCACACAGCACGCGATGGCCGCCTGGGGCCTCTCCACGGAGGAGACAGGAAAACTGCTTGACGTGCTGGCACAGGTCTCCCAGGACACCGGCGCGAGTGTCGACACCCTGGCTGCAGGAATTGCGGACAACAAGCTCATCTTTGACGAGATGGGCATGAGCGTGTACACGGCTGCCGGGTTCCTCGGTCAGCTGGATAAAAACGGCGTGGACTCGTCCTCAACGATGGCCGGGCTGAAGAAGGCTCTGCAGAACGCCACGAAGGAAGGCAAACCGCTCGACCAGGCTTTGAAGGAATTGAGCGACACACTGGCCAACGGAGAAAGCGACACGGAAGCATACCAGGAAGCAATGGAGCTCTTCGGGAACAAGGCAGGCCCGCAGCTGGCCGATGCCATCCGGGAGGGCAGGATCTCCTTGACGGACTTCGCCCGCGTGGTTGCGTCTTCTATGGGCTCTGTGGATGACACCTTCAACGATATGCTCGACCCGACGGACAAGTTCACCATGCTCCTGAATCAGCTGAAGATCACCGGCTCGGAGGTCGGAGGCACGCTCCTGGAGGCTCTGGCACCGGCCATCGAGAAAGTGGCAGAGTTCATCAAGAAGGCAGCGGACTGGTGGAGCGGACTTTCTCCGCAGATGCAGAACGCCATCCTCATCGTTGGAGGCATCGTGGCCGCTCTGGGGCCGATGATCACTCTGATCGGATCTCTCGCCACTGTGGTGGGTGCACTGAACATTGCGCTCGGCCCGGTGCTTCTGATCATAGCAGCCGTGGCAGCTGCCATCGCAGCGGTGATCCTGGTCATCAAGAACTGGGGGGCTATTACGGAGTGGTTCTCCGGTGTCTGGACTAAAGTCACCACCGCCGTGAAGAATGCGGCAGAGAAGGTCGGGAACTGGGTCTCCAACGCCTGGAACAACGTGAAAGAGTGGACGAAGGAAGCCTGGGACAACGTGAAGAGCACCGTGAGCAACGTGGCCGAGTCCGTGAAGCAGAACGTGGTGGACAAGTGGAACATGATCCGAGACACCACCTCGACAGCCTGGAACGCCATCAAGCAGAAAGTCCAGGAGAACGGTGGCGGTATTAAGGGCATCATGCAGACCTTCACCGAAGGCTACAAGACGATGTGGTCAAACGCCTTCCAGGCCATCAACAACGCCACCGGCGGGAAGCTGGGCGAGGCTCTGACGACGGTGCAGAACAAACTGCAGAGCATAAAGGACAAGTTCGTCAGCGTTTTTAACAGCATCAAAGACTTCGTGAAGAACGCCATCGACAAGATCAAATCCTTCTTCAACTTCAGCTGGAGCCTGCCGAAGATCAAACTGCCACACTTCAAGATCACCGGCAGCTTCTCCCTGTCGCCTCCGAGCGTGCCGAGGATCACCATTGACTGGTACAAGAAGGCGTACAACCAGCCGATCATGTTCACTTCTCCGACCGTGCTCGGAACGTCCTCCGGTCTGAAGGGGTTCGGAGACGGCTCCGGCGGTGAGATAGTCATCGGGCAGAACATGATGCAGCAGATGATCACGAACGCGGTCAGAAGCGCAGGCGGTGGAGTAAACACCTACGACATCGACATCACAGTAAACGGATCGGCCGGACAGAGCGTGGACGAGCTTGCAGAAGCAATCTCCGAGAGGCTCACGTTCGAGATTCAGCGGAGGGAGGCGGCACTGGCATGAGCCATTGGGAATGGTTCAAATTCGACAATATAAAGTCGAGCGACTACGGAGTATGGATTTCGGGGGAGGCCACCTTCAACACGCCGGAGAGAGACGTCACGGTGGTCGAGGTGCCCGGAAGGAACGGCACGCTGACATACGACAACGGCAGATGGAAGAACGTGCAGATAACGTATCCGTGCTTCATGTCCGGGGATTTCTCGAAGGACTTCGACGCCTTCAAAAATGCCATAATGCCGAAGCTCGGCTACTTGAGGCTTGAGGACACCTACCACCCGAACGGGTACAGAATGGGCAGGCTCTACGGAGGCATCAAGCCGAAGCCTGGGCCGTACAACAGAAGCGCACAGTTTGACCTGACCTTCGACTGCTGGCCCCAGTTCTTCCTGCTCCAGGACAGCGACCTTTTTCCGACGAGTATTCAGATTATTGGATCGCCATACACACTGGAGAACATCCCGCTTGTTTCTTATTCACAGCCGTCAGTGCGGGTATATCTTGACATTCGGAGCTACGGGAACAAGAGCGGTTCCGTGACCATCGGAGACCACACGATGACCTATACTAATCTCCCGTATGCGTCGGGAGACAATATGTTCTTCCTCATCAACAGCGAGAACAAGACCATCACGATGACAAAAAGCGGAGGCGTTGTTACAGACGTATCGCAGTATTGCTCCGGAGAGTTCTTCGAGCTCCTGCCTCCGGAAACGACGATCTCCTACACGGGGGATACGATGTACCTCTGGCTGTATCCGAAGTGGTGGCGGCTATGAATCCGTGGCTTTTTCCTGACGGCGACTACAGCACGCCTCCAGCCGTTACCTACATACCGAACCAGCAGAGGGAACTGGTGGACACCATCTCCTGTTATGTCGAGCGGGAGATCAACGGGATGTACGAGCTGACCATGCAGTACCCGATCACCGGCAAGCTATACGACGAGATAGCATTGAGGTCTATTTTGTACGTCAGCCCCGACGATTACACAGACCGGCAGATGTTCCGGGTCTACATGATCACGAAGCCTCTGAACGGCATCGTGACGATCTACGCGAGGCACATCTCCTACGACCTGGACGGCATCATCTGTGAACCTTTTACAGCCTCTGGCATCCAGAACGCACTCGCGGGGATCATCAGCAACTCGCTTCCGTCTTCGTACTTCACCTTCACCACGACCAGGACAACCTCCTCCGAGTTCACCGTGACCGTGCCGAACACAATATGGGCGATAATGGCCGGACAACAGGGGAGCCTTCTGGACGTGTACGGAGGGGAGTTCGATTTCGACAACTACACCGTGACGCTGAAGCTCCGGCTCGGCTCGAACAACGGAGCGACCATAGAGTACGGGAAGAACATGAAGACCCTACGCCAGGACGAGGACGGCTCCCAGATGGTCAAGGCCATCTACCCGTACTACTACACGGAGGACAACGGCCTCGTGGCTCTGCCGGAGCAGGTTCTGTTTAAGCAGAGCACGTCCATCTGGGACGTGTACAAGCCGGTGGACTTGACGGACAAGTTCCCCACAGGCGCACCGACCGAAGCAGAGCTCCGCACAGCCGGACAGGCGTACCTGTCGAACATATCTTCAAATCCGAAGGTCAGCCTGGACGTGGACTTTGTGCCTCTGTGGCAAACGCTGGAGCTGGCAGACACAGCGAAAGAGGTCGTACACCTCGGCGATACTTTGACCATCAAGTACGAAGCCCTCGGCGTGAGCGCATCGGCGCGGGCTGTGGCCTATAAGTTTAACTGCCTCACAGAGAGGTACGAGAAAATCACCGTCGGCGCAGTGAAGCCCGACTTGTCCGATGCCATCAGGCAGGTCATCGACAAAGTGGCTTCTGAAAGCGGCGAGATCTAAAGGGGGAAAAAACCATGATAAGAGGAACAACTCCGACCGTCACGCTGACGCTCACGCCCTATGTCGACTTGAGCGGGGCATCCGTGGCCTACATGAGCTTCGGGCAGAACGGCAGAGACCTGTTCGACATCGCCATCGGTTCTCTGACCCTGTCTGGGAATCAGGCGACGGCGGTTCTGACACAGGCACAGACGCTCTTGCTTGAGGCCGGGCGATGGACGCAGATTCAGCTCCGCTGGATTACCGATGGCGTGGCCATGGCGACCAAAATTGCCATCGTGGAGACGGACGCCATAATCAAGGAAGGAGTGATTTCGTAATGCCGGAGTTTCTCGCAGAAGTTGACGGGGATGTCGAAATCACTGCTAATGTGGCGGCTACGCCGGGTTCCCTCACAGACGATTATCAAATGCTCCAGAATCTCCCACAGATTAACGGCATCACGCTGACGGGGAACAAATCTACCTCCGACCTCGACATCGCTCTGGTCGTTGGGTCTTCTTCCGTAACTGATTGGGTGCAAGGTGGCCTTTCCTCATCAACAGGGGCGTCACAGAGTGCAACGACAAGGTGTAGGACAGACATCTATATAAGTTTCAGCACAGCCTTCAAGGTTATTCTGACTGTGAAAAGTGGCTTCAAGGTGACCTACAGGGAATACACAGAGGCCGGAACAGCGGGCTATACATCCGGGTCTTCGTGGAACACAGGGATCTTCATCCTTTCTGCTCCGATTGGGAAATATTATCGGTTCTCTGTGGCATACACAGGCGACGGGACAATCACACCGAGCGATGTCCCGGCGGATGTCCTCACTTATGTGACTTACGCCGACACTGATGGGACTGTCTCCGTGACGGGGAAAGCGGCCGACGCAGGAATGACCGGGGCGAAGATTACGAACATCAACAATACGCTAAAAGTCGGGAACGCATACAACATTATCAACGATGCGGGCATGGAGAGATACCAGTCTTCCGGCATTAGGTTCAATCCGCAACCGGATGGGAGCGTCAAGGTGGACGGGACTGCCACAAGTGATGCTTTGTTCTTCCCGCTTTGGCACTCGTCCAGTTCGTTCCCGTCGTGGATAGAAAAGGGCAGGACATACCATCTCGTAGTAAACGACACCATAATTCGTGGTGAGATTCAATACTACACGACCTCGTGGACTGTTCTCTTGCTCACATACACCGAGGGCGACTTCACAGTTCCAGACGATGATTCAATAGTTGGGTTTTCGTTCCGATTTCGTATCGGCGACCAGTCCGGGAACACTATAAGCAAAGTGTTTACGCCCTACTGCTTCAACAACATGACGAATGAAGGCCTAACGGATGCCGTACAGGAATTGCTCGATGGAGAACGAGTCCTCCCCGGGTACTGGAAGTCCTACATGGCGACTAAAATCCCAGTAGTACAGGGGATGGACGATGCTCACCCCATCGGCGACAGTTTCGCTTTTATCACGGACATCCACTGGGAGAGCAACGCAAAAAACAGCCCGTCACTCATTCGAAAAGTCTGCAACAGTTCAAGCGTAAAGAAAGTGTTTTGCGGTGGTGACCTCATCAATTACTACGCAAACAAAGCGGAGGCAATCGCCACCATGAACTCATTCCTCAATGAGTTCGACAACATGCTGACGGCGTGCGGGAATCATGACGACAACGGGGAGAGCACAAGCGCAACGACAGCGGAAAGAATGTATGCCGACCAGAGGTATGGAGTTATCACGAGGAAAGCAAACCCCATCGCCAATACTGGGAGCAAAACATACTACTCATACATCAACGAGAGCGACAGCATCGCATACATCATTCTTGACACGACCGACTACACCATCAGCGACAATCAGTTGGCATGGCTTTCGGCTGAAATCACGAGCCTCTATGAAGATTACCACATTGTGATAATCATGCATGCCTACTACGAGCCGGACGGAACGAGCCAAGTCGTAGGCACGGAAGGAACAAAACTCGACACTTTGCTTTCCGGGCTGTCTTCCTCCGTAGTGGACAAAATCATCGCCATCTTTTGCGGGCATATCCACTGCGACAAAGTCTTCAG
>Ga0265300_10004740_pt1 | contig 10709 bp, 10 predicted proteins | sample AusTroGonzalo_MG_FD_193482 | JGI IMG/M metagenome (GOLD analysis project Ga0265300, IMG submission 193482) | Bovine rumen microbial communities from tropical cattle in Woodstock, Queensland, Australia - Gonzalo_03 | ecosystem: Host-associated > Mammals > Digestive system > Stomach > Rumen ... | reverse complement strand
CGCCGACAGCCTGACGCGGAAGCCCGGGGCCTGCCCGTTCCGCCTGATGTCGACCCGGACGAACGTGGTCCGCCCCTTGTCGAACCGGCGCTGGGCGGCGGTCTTCGGGGGCGGCGGCTCGTCCGGGCTGTGCCTGACGGTCGCGTACGACACGTCGCTCTTGACCTTCATCAGGCCGTTCATGCAGCGGCGCATGCGGTCCAGGAGCTCGACGGTGAACGACAGCGTGTCGCCGGCGTCGTCGGACGACATCTGTATGCCGGGGGTCTGCGCGAACTCGCGGCGGACAGCGTCCTGGTCCAGGGCCCGTCCGTCCTTCGCGTAGTGTTCCGCCGGATGCCGCAGCGCGGGCATGGAGAGAAAACCAGACTCGCCTGCTGTGGCGAGTCTCGTTACGATCCTCATGGCCGTGTTCCTTATGAGGGTGACCCGATCGGCGGGTTGCCGGCGGGCGGCGGAGGCGGCGGAGGCGGCGGAGGCGGAAGCTGCGGGCGGGTCTCGGGCAGTTCGATGAAGTGGCCGGTGTCCTTGGCCTGCGCTATCGCCTTGTCGATCGCGTCCGTCGCCTCGTGCATGAGCTCCTCGATGCGGTACTGGCTGTCCGCGATCTTCTCGTCCTTGAGCGTCGGGAGGGTGCCTATGGCCTTCTCGACGGTCGCGAGGGTGAGGTCGTCGTCCTTGTAGACCCAGTCCGCGACGTAGTACAGGTCGCGGCTCCCGCGGATTGTCCCGAAGAGGATCGGGTCGCGGCGCTTGTGGCGCTCCTGCTCGTCGATCGTCTCCTCGAGGAGCCTTGCCGGCTTCGCGTCCTTGCTGTAGTACATGACAACGTAGTTGTCGAACAGCATGGCGAGGTTGCACTGCGCCATCTTCACGGCCACGTCGTTCGGGATCACTTCCGGGTAGTACCGGAGGAACTCGACCTGCACGCCCCTCTCGGCCTTCGTGATGAACTCGATGGCCTGCTCCTCCGTGATGTACCTGCACATGTCGTGCTGCGCGAGGTTGATCTTCGCCGCGAGCACGGAGAGGTGGTCCTCCACCTTCTTGGCCATGGCGAACTGGCACGTCTTCTTGAACCGGTCGGCGAGCGCCGTCGCTATGCCGCGGCTGCGGAGCAGGTCCTCGGTCGTGACGTACAGCTCGTCCTCCTTGACGAGCCGGAACGTCTCCTCGACGGAAACGCCTTCTTCGGACGGCGTGGCCTTGTCCTGGAGCCATGCCTTGGCCGCCCGCAGCGCCTTCCGGAACTTGCCGACCCCGCGGTCCGTGCTGTTCGGGTCGCCCACGCGGCCGTCGAGCCGCAGGCGGACGTAGCGGTTGCGCTGCCACTTGGCCTCCTTCGCCGCCTGCAGGTCGGTGGCGCGCGGCTGCACGCCCTCGCCCTCGAGCCACGTCGGGTTGATCCCGAATCCGCTGGCGTCGACCGGGTCGATTATATCCAGCTCGTTGCTGCCCTTTGCCGACTTCTTGTTCTTCTCGGCGTCCTCCTTGAGGATCTTCTGGAACTTCGGGAGGTCCTCCTCCACGAAGTACTCCTCGAAGACCTTCAGCATCGGCTTGCCGTTGACGGCAATCACCGACGGATGCTTGTCCCAGCGTATCCTTTTAACCTTGGCCATCTTCGGCCTCCTTTTCAGTTGGGTTCCCCTTGTCTCCCGCGTACACGCGATTCCCGTCTATGTCCGCCTGCGAGAAGACCTGCAGGCTCCGGCGGTCGATCTGTATGGTCGCCGCCGGCCCAGTTTCATTTGTCACTTTTGAGTATCCTTTCCAGGGCCGACCGCATGTTCTCGGGCACGTCGTTGGTGACGTGGAGAATGCGCTCGGCGTCGATGTTGACGTTCGTGTAGACATTGGTATAGCCCGGGACCTGCGGCAGGCGCTCGAGGCCGTTCGTCACGTCGTACCGCGTGTCGGCGCTCCGCACGCAGTTGGTGAAGTGCGTGCAGATGTACAGGACATCTGGATTGTATTGTTTCCAGTTGCACCGGTGGCCGAGAACGAAATGGCAGTCCCTGCACAGGACGACCAGGTTCTCCCTGACGTCCCGGAGCGCCGGGTTCGCGGCCTGCGGCACGACGTGGTGCCGGTTGAGGTTGACCGTTCTGTGGCACCACGCGCAGTCCTTCATCGGAAGCTGCTGGTAGCCCCAGAGGGGCGTCACCGCGCCGTCCTTCACCAGTATGTACGCGTCGTCGGCCTTCGGTCCCGCCGCGACCGACGCGCCGTACATGATTCCCGCAGCGATCAGCATTATCGCGCTTAGCGCATATAGCACGGTTATCAGCGAGTTCATCTTGTGCGAACCCGCCTTGCGAAGCACATCACTCATGGTTTCCCTTTCCGTTGTCGTCAAGCCCCCTGCAGGGGTCCCGCCATATCCCGCCGTCCTTCTTGATCGCCGCCGCCACGCCCTGGACGACCGGGTCGTCCCAGAGCGGGCAGTCGTCCGCGCCCATCCTGTCGTACTCGGTGCAGCCCAGCTTGTACAGGCGGCAGCCCTGGCAGTGGGCGCCCAGCACCACGGGCTTGTCCCCTATGAAAAGAGAAGCGGCCTGGTACAGGTTTTCGCACCCGAACCAGACCGACAGCTGCGCCTGCGACAGGGGGCTCAGTACGCGCAGCGCGCGGTGCATGTAGTCCGCGCCGGATCCCGGCTCCCTGGACTTGCACCCCGCGATGATGCGCCGCACCGACTCGGCCACGCCCTCGTTCACCGCGGAGAAGCGCCACCAGGCCATCGAGGCGAGGTGGAGGCGCATCGCGTCGTCCTGCACCTTGCGCAGGAACGCGGTGCACTTCCCCACGGAGCACTCCTCCAGGCTGCGCAGCTTCCGCAGCTTGCGGCCGCCGATGCGGCTCATGGAGCTCTCGACGGCGCGTCTGCAGTTCATGCAGCGCGGCATGAGCTGCTCAAAGCCCCCGGGCGCGCCGGACTGGGCGCACGGGGGCGTGGCGCTTGCGCAGGCGTCCTGCGCTGTGTCCGGCTGTGACGGCGTGTTCTCTGGCATGGTATGTCCTTGCGATGGTTTACGCGTATTATAGCATAAAACCCGAAAGTGAATCAACTACACTTCGAGCTTGAACTTCCCGGGGTCGACTCCGGCCGCCGCGCACGCGTCGAAGACCTGCGACCATATCTCCGCGCGGGGCGCCTCGCCCGCGTCCTTGTAGCCATTCAGCGTGACGGGCACGACGTCGACCGTCGGCCCGAACATCGCGCGGAGCCGCGTGGCCTCCTTCGCGGCGTCCGGGTCGAGCAGGATCACCACGTGCCGCCAGTACTGCTGCAGCAGGGCGACCTGCTTTTCGCTCACGTACTTGCCGAGCGTGGCGACGGCGCACCTGCCGACGCGGATCGCGTCGTACACGCCCTCCGTCACCACGACCACGTCCGACCGCCGGGCGTTGTCGTAGTTCCAGAGGATCTCGCGCTTGTCCATGCCGGGCATGGTGAAGTACTTCGGCGGCCGCTTGTACTTCTGCTTCTCGGGGTTCCACGCGAAGCCCATCATGGCGCACCGCGCGTCGTCCAGCTTGTCGGGGTCGTACAGGAGCCGCGCCTGCCAGCCGATCGCGCGTCCGTCCATCACGACCGTCGCGACCACGGTGTTCGCGGTCGAGAACGTGTCGTGCGCGAACTTGCGCCCCTGCGAGCAGTACGAGAGGCCGAAGTCGCGCCCGAGCATGCGGTAGTCGAACCCGCGGGCCTTGAGGTAGACCGCGCCGGGGCTGTCGTCTCCGACCGTCGCGAGCGGCACGAGCGTACCGGGCTCGATGTAGCCGAACTTGCGCTCGACCTTCCTGGCCGGCGCCGTGGTCATCGGCACCTTCTTGTTGAGGAGCTTCCGCACCGTTCCGGAGCAGCAGCCGCGCCAGCACTTGTATATCCCGCTCACGGCGTTCACGGAGAGCTTGTGCTCCCCGCAGATGTAGCAGTCGCAGATGAGCTCCAGGCCGTTGTGGCCCTGCGAGCGGGTGACCTGGCCGAACCGCTTGGACAGCTCGGCCTCCAGCCACTCGGGGTTGGCGATTCGCCATTGCTTCTTGGGCTCGCCGAGCCCCATCATCTGCGCCACCATGTCGTGGAGGGCCATCAGGCGCCCCCTCCGCGGCAGTAGTGCTCGATCGGGTCCTCGTTCTTGATGCGCGCCATCGTGCGCATGCACTGCTCCTTGGACGACCACAGCCGCAGCGACGGGTTCTGGTAGATCGTCTCCCGCGCTCCGGCGAGCGACGACTCGCGGGCCTTGAAGCAGCTCAGCGCGAGCAGCCTGTCGGTCTCCGCCATCGCCCGGCCGCCGGCGCCGTCCATCGTGACCGCCTGCTTCTGCGGGTCGAGCGCCGGCCGCGCGAGGGAGATGCCGAGGTCCAGGTAGTTCTGGATCGCTGTCGCGTCCGCGATGTCCTCCGGGCCGAGCACCTCCTTGTTCTGCGCCTTGCGGTTCGCCTGCTGCGCCGTCCAGATGACGACGTGGTGCTTGCGGGCGAGCTTGCCGAGCGCCTGGATGGCGAGCGAGATCGGCTCGTCCGCGCGACTGTTCTTCGTGACCCCGGGCACCGACGACATGTCGATGTACTTGAGCCAGTCGATGCACACGAGGGCCAGCTGCTCCTCCGGCACGCCGCGCTCCATCCCCTTGCGCTTCCACGCGCCGATGGCCCGGTCGATCTTCTCGATGGTGATCAGCTCCTTGCCGGACTTGTCGAGGATGGAGAACTTGTCCCAGTAGATGCACTCCTTCGAGGTGAGCGCCCTGAACCTCGCGGCCGCGTCGGCGGGCCACGTGGAGAGCGGCTTCTCGTAGAGCCCGATGGGGTAGTAGCCCATGATGGACTGCCAGCGCTTGCGGATCATCTCCTTCGGGTTCTCCAGCGTCATGAACAGGCTGTGGAGCCCGACCGCGTTCGCGTTCGCCGCGAAGTTGATCATGCCGACGGTCTTGCCGAGGCCGGACACCGCGATGAGCAGCGCCACGTTCCCCCGGACGAGCCCGCCGTTGGTGTTGGTGTCGAGCCACTGGATCCCGCTCGCCACCTTCGGCTCCGGATGCTCCATGCGCTCGGGGTCGGCCTCGCAGCCGCTCGAGAGCTCGTCGGACGGATCCACGCCGCACACGGACTTCGCGTCCTCGTTCGCCTCGCCCATCGCCTCCACGGTCTGGCTCGGCGTCCACCCGTTCTCCTGGGCGAGCCGCGCCACCTGCTGGATGCGCACGGTGGAGAGGAACGACGGCAGCATGTCGCCTATGCGGGCGATCTCCGACGCCGGCAGCCCCTGGCCCACGCGGGCCACCAGGTCCGCCACGGCCGGAAACACGCTCGCGTCGGGCCTCGTCGCGTACGTGAACTGCGAGTCGCCGCTGCAGGCGAGCTCTATCTCCTTCGCGATCGTGTCGATCGAGGGGAGCATCCCGTGCTTCTCGCTGAAGCGCGCCACCACGTCGAACACGAAGCGGCCCGCGGGGGTGGTGAAGTCCGTGACGCGCAGGCGCCACGCGGCGTGGCACTGCGGGTTGGTGGCCCACGCAATGAGGATCCGCTCCTCGTCGTCACGACTATATGCCATCTATCACCCCCATCTTCTTCTCGAAGGCCTCCATCTTGCCGGCCATGGCCGCGCGCAGGAACCTGACGAGGTCGCGGTCCGCCTTGAGCTCCGCGAGCGCCTCCTCGCCCCACGACGCGACGATCGAGTCGCCGACGGTCTCGGGGTAGAGGATGCGGAACCACGCGGGGAACTGCGCGTTGAGCGCGGTGGCGAGTATCGCCTCGTCCGACTGGCCGGTTGCAGCCTGCATCTGTATGACAATGCCAACGAAGTAGGCCCACTTGGCCGCGGCGTCGACCCGCTGGTCGCTCCTGTGCTCGAGCCATATCCTGGTCGCGCGCTGCGAGAGCATGTCGTTCGGCGTGATCTCGGCGCCGTTCTTCGGCATGTGCTCCAGCACGACCGTCACGTACCGCTCGGGGTCCCGCCCCTCCTCCGCACACCGCTTGGCGAGCTTCAGGAACGCCTTCCAGGACCTGTGCTCCGCGTACCGCTTGTTCGGCCAGTCTATGCCGAGCACGGCGCGCCGGGTCCCGTAGTAGGCGTCGAACGCCCTCATGGCGTCGGCGTACTGCTGCTGGTCATCCATGGCAACTCCTTTTCATTTGCAAGTGGAACCTGCTCGAAGCCGAGCTCCCGGTATATCTTCATCCGCGCCGTGTCGTCCCGGAACACGGGGCCGGCTATTTCGCGGCCGGTCTTCGGCGACCGCACCGTGTCCCAGTGGTGCCGGAACTCGATGATGTACGCGGCGCCCTTTCCGTCGACCTTGCGGCTTGCGCGGCCGGGGACCTGCTTCGACACGATCTCGCTTCCGCCTCCGCCGAGGTTGAGCACCACGCGGAGGTCGGGGAAGTCGACGCCCTGCTTGTAGACGTGCGTCGACACGGCCCTGCGGATCTCGCCCGACTTCATGCGCTCGTAGATGTCCCTGCGCTCCTTGGGGGAGATGGCGTGGACATGCCAGAACGCCGCGGACGGGAACTCGGCCGGGTCCGTCCCGGCGTGGGCCTGCGCGGGCAGCGGCGAGACGCCGGCGTTGACGCACCCGCGCAGGACCTGCTCCATGTGCTTTGTGAACTGGAGCATCCCCAGCGCCTGCAGCTCCGCGGGGATCCCGGCGAACACGCGGCCGACCATGTCGTTCAGCGGGCGGTTGTTGTACACGCCCCACTTGTACCTCTGGTCGCGCGTCTTGTAGCGCAGGTAGTTGTCGAGGCCGATGTTCGGCTCGGGGGCGTCGATCCAGTAGACCGTGACGGGGACAAGGCACCCGGCCTTGACCCCGTCCTGGTACGTGAACGTCGCGACGATCGGGCCGAAGATCCCCTCGGCGACGACGTCCTTCCCGTCGAACCGCCCGTCCGGTGTCGCGGACACGCCCCACACGCGGGCCTTCGTGAACCGGAGGAGCTCCTGCGAGCGGGTGTCCGAGGACGCGGCGTGCATCTCGTCCACGATCAGGACCCCGACGTCCTCGGCCTCCAGCTTGTGGAGCGAGTCGAGCGTGATGACCTGGATGTCGTCAGACTGCTTGTTGCGCCCGGACATGATGAGTCCGACGTTGCGGTCCGGGAGCAGCTTCGTCAGGTCGTCGAAATTCTTCTGGGTGATGTCCTTGTCGGGGACGGCCACGACGATCGTCGGCGTGCCGCGCTGCATGAGCGCCTCGTGGGAGTACGCGTTGCAGAGGGCTTTGATGACGTGCGTCTTGCCTAGGCCGGTCGCGCCGCTCAGGACGCCGCCCCCGCTCATCAGCATCCTGTAGACGAGCTCGAGCTGGTAGTCGCGCAGGCCGGTCATGGCCTTTGCCATGTCGGGCGGGGGCATGGGGGTGCGCCTGTCGACGACCTCCACCTCGTAGCCCGACATCTTCAGGTGGTCCTTGCATTTCTTGGCGAACCCCGGCAGCGTAAAGCACGTCCGCGCCACTGCCCCGTCCGGGCCTGCGCCGGTCTGCAGGGTGTAGAGCATCTCGTTCTGCAGCTTGAACTCGCGCCGGTGCGTCCGCTCGTTTACGACCAGCTGCCGCTTCCAGTAGTGGAGCTTGGCAAGCATGGTCTCCGGGAACGGACATATGCTTATGAATCCGTCCCCGAGTGTTAGAATAGACTTCATTGCGACGTTACCCTTTTTCGATGTAGGGTATAGTATATCACAAACTTCCCGCCCGTTCAACGGCCGGTACGGTCCGCGCGGTACGCCTGGAACGCCAGCCAGAGGAGACGCACGAACAGCGCCAGCACGGCCGGCCAGACGAACCCGAGGCCGATCGAGCCCCAGATGCCTGTCCTGGGCTCGGTTGCCTCGGAACACCGCCTGTCGACGACGTAGAACAACACGGACGCGACGACCCAGACAGCGGCGTACGCATAGCACGCCCATACGACATATGTAAGCATTTTTCCACTCCTTTCGTAGTTTCAGTGGCGATTGCAGAGCCACCCGATTATATCCGGTATGCTGACCAGGAGGGCCGCGAGCGGGACGGCGATGACCCAGAAGAGCCATACGTTCGGCGGCGCGGACGCCGCTTGCGTCGCCGCCTGCGCGACTTCGTTCGTCCCCCCGTTCTCGCTGTTAGCGGCCATAAGCATGAAAATGTACGGCAGATACTGTTCCATTCGACCTCCTTTGGCACAAGGCCCCTCCCCGGACGGGGAGGGGCGCCCGTCGCTTACTCGTTAAGGTTGATCACCGAGTCCATGTACGGGATGACCGAAGCCTCATGGGTGGCCAGGAGCACCTGCGTGTTCATGTTCTTGGCGACCTCGCGGATCTTGGTCAGCAGCACGCCGAACCGGTCGACGTTGCCCTCGTCCAGGTACGCGGTCGGCTCGTCGAGGCTCAGGAGCCCCAGCTTGCCGGCGAACATGGCGTAGATGGCCAGGCGGAACGCCACGGCCAGCTGGACGCGCTCGCCGCCCGACAGGACGGAGGTGTCCGGCGGCTGCGGCGGACAGTCGCGCCCGTCGGTGAACTCCACCTTGAACCCGACCTGCTCCGGATCCGGCACGACCACGAACGGGGCCGTGAAGTTGCCGAGCAGGCGGTTGATGTCGTCCGTCAGCGCCCCCAGGACCTGCGTCACGAGGATCCGCGGCCCGTTCGTGTAGTGGAACCAGTCCTTGACCCGTTCCGCCACCTGCAGGCGCTTGGCGAGCCTGTCCTGCTCCTCCTGGGCCTTCCTGAGCGAGGCGACCGTCTCGCTCAGCGTTTCGAGCGAGCGCACGATCTCGTCGCGCGTCGCGACCGCGCGGGTCACGGCCATCTGGAGCTGGGTGTGCTGCGCCCGGCGGCGGTCCGTCTCGGCGACGAGCGACTCGAGCGTCGCCTGCGCCTGCGTCCAGTCGACCGCGGCCTCCTCGCCGCAGAGCTTCTTCGCCTCGGCCTCCGCCTCGGCGAGCCGCGCGATGGCGTCCGTGCGGGCGCGATGGGCTGCGTTGAACCACAGCTCGGCGTCCGCAACCGCCTTCTTGCGCTCGGCGGACCGTGCGTCGTACTCGCGCTGCACCTGCATCTCGGCTCGCACCTTGGCCATCACCGTGTTGACGCGCTCCTCGGTGAGCTCCGCCGGCTCGACGGCGTCCAGCGCGGCCTTCGCCGAAGCCAGCTTGGCCTGCGCCGCGGCGTCGTTCCGCTGCCACTGCTCGAGCTGCTGGCGGCGCATGAACAGGCGCGTCTGCGCGTCCTGCAGGAGCGGAAGCGCCTTGGCCTCGCGCTCACGCAGGTCGGCGAGCTCCTTCTTCATGGCGTCGACCATGCCCGCGTCGAGCGGCTTGCCGCAGACGGGGCACGCGGGGCCGGCGCCGTCGAGGGCGGCCACGGACTTCTCCCTGAGCGCCTTCTCCGAGCGGATGGTCGCGAGCTCGGCCTGCGCCTGCTCGATCTCGGCGTTCGCCGCGGCGATCTCCTCCGCGGCGGGGTGCGGGGCCCCGTGCGCGGCGTCGTACGCCTTCTGCGCCTCGCCGAACGCCTGCTCGGCCGCGGCTTTCGCGTGGATCTTCCGCAGCGCGTCGACGAGGACCGCCTCCTGCCCGGTGAGAGACGCGAGGTCGTATCCCGGGTTGGCGCCGCCCTGGTCGGCGGCGGCCTTGGCCGCGTCGAGGGCCTTCGCCCTCTCAGTGACCTTCTGGGCGCAGGACTCCACGTCGCTCTTGCCCTGCAGGACGCGCGCGACTGCCGCGATCGCCTTGCCGAAGTTCGCGCTCTGCGACTCGTCCACGGCGCCGAACTCCGCGAGCGCGGCCTCCGCCGCCTTGACCTCCTCCCCGGCCGCCGCCATGCGGGTCTCGAGCTCGCCGAGCCGCTGGTTCGCCTCCGTCAGCTGTATGTCGTAGTTGGCGGGCTTCGCGGCGGCGTACAGCCAGTCCGTGAGGTTCTTGTGGATCTTCGCGGCGTCGAGCCCGAGGAGCTTCTGGAAGGCTACCTCGCGGTCTCGCTTCTCGGTCTTCGCGCTGATGATGGCGTCGATCTCCGTCTGGCGCACGAACACGGACTGCTTCACCAGGTCCTTGTCCATGTGCAGGCGCGTCTCCATCTCCTTCGCCACGTTCGTGATGCCGGCCGTGGTCGTCCCGTCGTACTCGAGCGTGACCTTGTTGGAGGACACGCTGCGCTCGATGCGGCCGGGCTTGCCGTCCTGCTCGAACTCGAGGACGACGTGGCCCTCCTTCGCGCCCCAGTGCAGAAGGTCGGCCTTGTTCTTGCCAGGCTGCTCCCCGGTGAGGGCGAACTGCAGGGCGCCGAGGAAGTTGGACTTCCCGACGCCGTTGTGGCCGACCACCGCGACGAGGTTGCCGGATATGACAATCTCGCGGTGGGTGTGCTGGCAGTAGTTTACCAGCTCAATTCGCCGGATGATCATTCCTGGTCCGCCTTATTCTTGGTGAGGACGCCGGTAAGCCAGCTCTCGCACTTCTTGTCGTCGCCCAGGGCCTCGACCGTCACGCTGACGGTCCACGGTGCGCGCGTGAACTTGGGGTTCTTGCGCTCCACGACTTTCGCGGACAGGATGCGCGGCTGGACTCCGTACCGCTTCGGGTCCGGGAACCTGACCGGCTGGTACCAGAAGATCTTGTGGTTGTTCAGGAAGTCCTTGGCCTCCTGCTCGGCCAGCTCCTTCACGGGATGCGAGCCGACATTGAGCGTGAGC
>Ga0265300_10004733_pt1 | contig 10716 bp, 10 predicted proteins | sample AusTroGonzalo_MG_FD_193482 | JGI IMG/M metagenome (GOLD analysis project Ga0265300, IMG submission 193482) | Bovine rumen microbial communities from tropical cattle in Woodstock, Queensland, Australia - Gonzalo_03 | ecosystem: Host-associated > Mammals > Digestive system > Stomach > Rumen ... | reverse complement strand
TGAGGCGTGAGGAAAGTGGTTGTCACACTTGGGAAATCAAAGCCTGTAGCCTCATCCTTGATGACCACACTCGCCGTCTCACCGAACTTAGGCAGTTCGTAGCGGAAAGCGATGTCGTTGTTGCTCACACGGAAGTTGACCGTAATGGTATGACGGTTGTTCTTGAGATTCACTTTCAGTTCGTTTGCCTCATAGTGAACTTTCGCAACCTTGCTGCGATTCAGCGTGTAGTCCTTGGTCACTTTCGACTCCTTTGCATCCACGAAGGTCAGATTCTGTGAAAAATCGCCCACATTAGCCACGAATCCCAATGGAGACTCATCGAGCATTTGTTTTCCATCGTATGTCACAGCGTAAACAGGCTTACCGCCCTTCACGTCAACAGTCACTTTGAGACGGCCATCAGGGCCACTCACCGTAGCCACTTGAGCTACCATCATCGTAGTTTGAAATGCAGCCAATGCTGCCAAAAGTAGTTTCTTCATTTTAGTTCTTATGTTAGTTGTTAGTTATTTCTTAAGGAGTTAAAGAAGTTAACGAAGTTAGCGGCCTTACGGCCTCGAAGTTAACGACGATAGTTCGCAGATGTAAACACTAGCAATGATTTGTCGAGCGTAGCGGTAACTTCGATAACTTCAATAACTTCGAGCGTAGCGATAACTTCTTTGAACGCTAAGCTTTCAGCATATCTGCATACGCTTCGAGCGCCTTCTTGGCAATCTCCACAGCCTCATCCATAGAGATGTTCTGCAGCTGCCCACCCGCAGCATTCAGATGGCCTCCGCCATTGAAGAATTCTGCAGCGACCTTGTTGGCGGGGAAGTCATCAACAGAACGCAGAGACACAAAGATACGAGGATGTTCCATATCCTCACGTATATAGATGGACAACTTCGTGCCTTTGATCTCGAGCGGCATATTAACCACCCCTTCCGTATCGCCTTTCGCATAAGAGAAACGGCTCAGCTCATCACGCGTCAGCGTAAACAATGTGGCATGCAGTTCAGGGAACACCTGCAGTTTCTCAGACAGGATATAACCCAGCAATCGGAAGCGAGCTTCTGTAAAGTTGTTGTATATCTGTCGATTGATACGGTCTTTATCGATTCCTTTCTTCAACAATTCCGAAAGGATAATATATATATCAGGGTCGTTGGCATTGTACGAAAACTTACCTGTATCTGTACACATACCTGCATATAAATCTTCCGCACCTGCTTTTGTCAGGGCCGATACACCTCCGATTGCATCAATCACCCGAAACACCAGTTCGCTGGTACTGCTGGCATCAGGATAGGAGATGATGAGGTCACAGAACTTCTGCGGATGCAGATGGTGGTCAATCATGATTTTCTTTGCCTTGGAACGCACAACAGGTGTGGCAAGGTCCTCCAATCGCGTAGGCTCATTCAGGTCGAGCACCACAATCAGGTCTGCAGCTGTGATAAAGGTCTTCGCCATGGCACGATGGCGGTCGTACTGAATGATACGGTCGGCATCGGTCATCCATTTCAGGAAGTCAGGGAAATAGTTCGGCACAATCACCGTCACCTGCTTCCCTTTCTTCTTCAGGTACTCATACATGCCCAGCGAAGAACCGATGGCATCCCCGTCAGCCGAGATATGCGATACGATGACCACATTCCTACAGGTCTCGAACATCCGTTTCGCCTCAGCAACCTCAGTATATGATATTTTCTGTGACAACATAATCAATGATAAACTATTCTACTCGTTTGGCTAATGTCTTGGGATTCATAAGTGTGTCCCAAATATCAACGATATGTACAATATCCTCTGCTTCGTCATAATAATAGATGAGCTTGAAACAGCGGCTCATCATAAGACATCTCCGATAAAGTGTGTGTTTACTTCGAAGCAACTCTTCTTGTGTATAAGAAGTAGGATGCTTTTTTAGTCTATCGTAGATGTGAACAATCTCGCTTTCCCAACGCCTTGCAGTCTTTTCTCCAAATTCAATCCGTGCATTTTCAAGAAGGTCGTTAAATAACTGCCATGTTTGGGGTTCCCATTCTATTACAGCCATGGATGACGTCTTTTAAGTTCTGCATCAATATCATCAACTTGAACCCATTTCACTTGCCCTTTTGCCAGTCTTTCCTCAAATTTATCGATGCGTGCAATTGCCTCCTCTTCTGAGAAAGGGCCAACACTGGGCAAACGACGATGAACTGACCGTTTCGTAGAATGAACTGTGGTTGCAACGGCTGGTTCGCTTGCCATCACAACATCTTGTTCTTCCGCAGATTGTACATAATCCTTTTTTGCCATAACGATTGCTTTTTATTCGCTGCAAAGATACGAAATAATTGCCTAACGGCGAACTAAAGTTTCATAATTTATAATGAATAATGTATAATTTATGGAAAAAAAATGGTAAACCGTAAACCGTAAACCGACAAAAATGCGTTTAAGTCGAACATAAATCAAATTTATTTGCATTTATTGAGGCGTAGCATTTTGCGCGAAGCGAAATATTTTGTATCTTTGCACCATAATTTAATAACTAACAGACTAAACATCACTCAGAATGATTGTTTCTCCATCACTGCTCGCAGCTGACTTCACATGTCTGAACAAAGAGATTGACATGATAAACCACAGTGAGGCCGATTGGCTTCACCTGGACATCATGGATGGTGTGTTTGTTCCGAATATCAGTTTCGGATTCTCCGTACTCGATGCGATTGCACCTATCTGTACGAAACCACTTGATGTACATCTGATGATTGTTGAACCAGAAAAGTTCACCAATCGACTGGCAAAACTGGGTTCCTCAATCATGAATGTACACTATGAGGCTTGTACCCACTTACATAGGGTGATTCAACAGATTCATGATGCCGGCATGAAGGCAGCAGTAACCCTCAACCCCTCTACGCCTGTATGTGTGCTCGAGGATATCATCAAAGATGTTGACATGGTGTTACTCATGACGGTCAATCCAGGATTCGGTGGACAGCAGTTCATCGAGCACTCGCTTGACAAGGTGCGCATGCTGAAAGAGATGATTGAACGTACAGGGTCGCATGCTCTGATCGAAGTGGACGGAGGTGTGAATGCACGTACTGCCCCACTCCTTGCTCAGGCAGGTGTTGATGTGATGGTGGCAGGCAGTTATGTGTTCGGAGCTGAGAATCCGGAAGAACGAATCAAAGAACTAAAGAACTTAACAGTATGAAACAAATAGCATGGGCATTCGTTGCATTGTGTGGCCTCACGATGTTGTTCAGTTGCGACAAAGGTGAGACTTATGCAGACATGAAGGAACGCGAGAAGAATGCCATTAACAGATTTATCAAGGATGTCGACATCAAGGTGATTTCACAGGATCAATTCTTTGCTCAGGATTCGACGACGAATGTAGAGGAAAACGAATTCGTATTATTCAACGAAGACGGTATCTACATGCAGATTGTTGAACGCGGAGCAGGCAAATCGATGGTTGAGATGGCCAAAGAGCAGTCGACCGACAGCACCATCAGCAAAACCATCCTCTGCCGTTTTGTCGAATACGACATTGAGGGCGGAGACACCATCACCACCAACAGATACAGTTCGAGTATCGTGGACAAGATGCTGGTGAAATACATCCATCGCAGCCGTCGCTATCAGGCTTCGTTCACTGAAGGCAAGATGGTGGAGAAGTACAAAAGCTCAGTGGTTCCACAAGGATGGATCAAACCACTCGACTATATCCGTCTGACTCGCAACTCGGGCAAAATCGCCAAAATACGCATCATCGTACCCCACTCTTCTGGTACCAGCAATGCATCGGGCTACGTACTGCCAATGTATTACGAGATCAGCTACCAACTGGGTATTTAGAACCCCCTCCTAAACCTCCCCGAGGGGAGGAGGATAAAGTTGATAGTTGATAGTTTAAAGTTTATAGTCAGTTGAGAGAGTTGATAGTTGAAAGTTGAAAGTTGAATATTGAAAGTTGAATATTGAAAGTTGAATATTAAACATCAGCAAAGTATCGTCGAACGAAGTGATAACTTCTGAGCGAAGCGGTAACTTCTATAACTTCGAGTGAAACGATAACTTCTAAATATAATAGTAAATAGGAACATCTTGGAGCAGCGAGAGCAGAGTCAAACGGAAACTGAACTTGTTGAAGTTTGTTTGAACTATGCCGAGTCGTGACAAGATTGAATGTAAATTAAATGAGATAATGAGTTTAATAAAGTCAATTTCAGGTATCCGAGGAACAATCGGAGGAAAAGCCGGAGAAGGATTGAATCCTCTCGACATTGTGAAGTTCACATCTGCTTATGCAACCCTCATTCGTCGCACGACAACAAATAAAAGCAATAAGATTGTTGTAGGTCGCGATGCACGCATCTCAGGAGAGATGGTGAAGAACGTGGTATGCGGAACGCTTATGGGTATGGGATTCGACGTGGTCAACATTGGATTGGCATCAACCCCAACCACAGAACTTGCTGTCACAATGGAAGGTGCATGTGGTGGTATCATCATCACAGCCAGCCATAACCCACGTCACTGGAACGCACTTAAACTCCTGAACCATCGTGGAGAATTCCTCAATGCAGCAGAAGGCAACGAAGTGCTGGCTATTGCAGAAAAAGAAGATTTTGAGTTTGCAGAGGTCGATCAGCTGGGTCATTACAGCGAGAACGACACCTATAACCAACGTCATATAGACTTGGTACTGAACCTGCCACTTGTAGATATCGATGCCATCAAGAGCGCACAGTTCCGTGTGGCATTCGATGCAGTCAACTCTGTAGGAGGTATCATCCTCCCTATGCTCCTTGAGCAACTCGGTGTGGAGACCATCACCCCACTCTATGCAGAACCGACAGGTGACTTCCAACACAATCCTGAACCACTCGAGAAGAACCTGAGTGACATCATGAATCTCATGAAACGTGGTGAACACGACGTGGCATTCGTAGTCGACCCTGATGTTGACCGTCTGGCAATGATCTGTGAGGACGGACGCATGTATGGCGAGGAATACACGCTGGTGACCGTTGCCGACTACGTCTTGAGTCTTACCCCAGGCAATACCGTCAGCAACCTCTCCTCGACTCGAGCACTACGCGACGTGACCCGCAAGTATGGAAAGGAATACAATGCTGCAGCCGTAGGTGAAGTGAATGTCGTTACCAAGATGAAGGAGTCAAACGCCATCATCGGAGGTGAAGGCAATGGTGGAGTGATCTATCCACAGGCTCACTACGGACGTGATGCCCTTGTAGGTATCGCTCTCTTCCTCTCTCATCTCGCACACAAGGGATGTACCGTCAGCGAACTACGCCAGCAATATCCTGAGTATCAGATTGCAAAGAACCGCATAGACCTCGATCCTTCAACTGATGTAGATGCTATCTTGAGAAAAGTGAAAGAAATGTTTGCGGCTGATCCTAATGTACAAGTCAACGATATCGATGGTGTAAAGATCGACTTCCCAGACAAATGGGTACACTTACGCAAGTCAAACACAGAACCGATTATCCGTGTTTACAGCGAGGCAGAAACCATACAGGATGCTGACGAACTCGGCAAGCGCATCATGGACATTGTTTACAGCAATGCCGCTAAAGTATCATAGTATTTTTTACTGACAGGTATATGTGGCTTGTCCACCGAATCGATCTCCGCAAGGATATAACCATCTTTATCCTTGCGGAGTGATTTTACATGCTCCTTATTTATAATATATGAACGATGGCAGCGTAACAGTCCGTAACGCTCACACATCTCTTCAATGTTCTTCATGCTGTTTCGCAACACGTACGTCTTTTCCTTCTCTTTGTCAATATACGTGATGCTTACATAGTTTTCTTCTGCTGATATATACAACACCTTCGCTGCCTGAGCCACCAGTTTCAAGTTGCCATGTACATCTACGAATCGCATTCGAGACTTCATATCCGGCTCGTCAGCAATCTTATTGTTTGTCAATCGCAACGAAAGCCCGATGATCACATAGGGGAATACAAGGATGAAAGATAACCAATAGACAGCATCACCCAAGACTTCCAGATATGGTATCGTGTGTTGTAGCATCAACCACAAATACAAGGTGACGAAATGAGCCACCACAAACACTTCCATACAACACCAGAAGATATACCAACCCATCGAAAGCTGAAGATGACCTCGCAGGAAGTAAAAAATAAGTCGGGTTATCAGAAGCGTCACCAACACAATACAAGAAATCATCACAAGATTGAACGCATACAGTCCGCGTCCCATATCAAGAAACTCGTCAAGGTCGAACGGGCGATAGATCAAAACAAAGACCAAAAAGGAGAACGGAATCATCAGTGCATACAACAATTGCACGTTGAATCGATAGAAAATATCTGATATTTTAGCCATATTTCATCCCAAATTTAAGTGTGACGAATTTTCAAAACTCCGAATTTCGTCACAAATATACGCATTTCGTCACAAATAGACGCGTTTAGTCACAAAATATTATAAATTATCCCCATTTTTTGCATAACAGGATGTTCAATTGCTAACTTTGCACTCGAAAAAATAAAACAACACACATGAAACGCATAAAACCATTCAACGACTACGAAACGGCAAGCATCGCGCTCACCAATTATTGCAAGGGACGCGACCTTACATACAATGAACTAGCCGTCGGAATCACCAACATTCACAACATTCTCAGTACACAAGGAGTCAATAAGAACGATCGTGTGGCTATCACAAACTCAGAGACAGAGGTTTGGGCCATCAAATTGGCGGCCATTGTTACATACGGGGCCGTAGCAGTTATTGTTCCTCACAATGCCAGCAACGCTGATAAAGAATATATAAATAATGTGTCTGCCCCAGTCTTATGTCTTGACGACTATGACAACTTAGACCTCCTACTCACACCTTCCTCACATCGTCCCATCAGGATTGATATTATGCAGTTCTCGCTTGATGACGACATCATCATTGATTTTCGTCGTGACCGTTCAGGACATCTGCACGCTGCAACCACGAAGGTATATGAGTTTATGCAACTGGCGGATTCCATCAAGACCCGCTACAGCAGCCTTCGCCATTCACGCATACCTTTGATGTTGCTTGCCAACCAGAACAGCGTTGATGCCAAGGAAGTCCTGGCAGCCCTTTCCATTGGTGCCCACGTTGCTATGGCAGGCAATCAACCATCATCAGGCACCCTACTGAAATGCTTGAAACATTATCGTCCACATTTCGTATGCCTGGATACGGGGACTGCAGAACAGCTTATCAGAGAGCGTGTGCTGCCAATGCTGCACAACCCTAACACACCCTCGTACATGATCAGTTCGATTGCACGACGCAACCTGCTGAAGCAAGCTCGCAAACGCATGATGTTCGCACTCGGAGGCTGCATCCTCATGGTCAGTGTCACAGGCGGAAGATTCAGTCCAGACATTGAAACCTTCCTGCAGCGCATCGATTTCCCCTATCAGATCATCTAGACACGAAGGAAACACCCAAAAATAATCATTCATAAGTTAATCAAGGCAGTACCCATAGCAACGCAGGTACTGTCTTTTTCTGTTCCCAAAACATAGGAAAAGGCAATCCAGCAGACAATTAGAAGATAAAGTTGATACTTTTTTTAGGTTTTATTTCTCTGTTTCACAAAAAAGTAGTAACTTTGCATGCTTTATTGGCACACATAGAAGATTCTAAACAATAATTAAACAATACAGAAATGGCAAAAAACAAAAAAGCATCAAACGACGTAATCGGTCTTGATGTACAATTAAGTAAGTCAGAGGCTTTTATCGAAAAGCACCTCAAGTTGATTCTTGCAATCCTTGCAGTGATTATCATCGTGGTATCAGGTATTTTCCTGTATCGTCACTACAAGGCTAACCAAACAGCAGAAGCAAATGAAGCTATCGCTGCCAGTCAGAATGCATTCGGTATGGAGCAGTATGAACAGGCATTGAACGGTGATGGTGTAAAAGAGAAGGGATTCTTAAAAATAATCGACGAGTACAGCGGTACATCTACTGCGAATCTTGCCAGAGCTTACGCCGGTTTGTGCTACGTAAATCTTGACAAGCTGGACGAGGCAATCAAGATGTTGGAGTCATTTGATCCTCAGGATGACCAGATGATTTCACCAAGTGCTATCGCCGCTCTCGGTAACTGCTATGTAAAGAAGGGAGACAACGAAAAGGGCGCTGAAACACTTGTAAAGGCTGCACAGAAAGCAAACAACGATGCAGTTAGTCCAATATTCCTCCTTCAAGCAGGTGAAGTGTACGAAGAACTCGGCAAAGCAGATAAGGCACTCGAGCTGTACAAGGAAATCAAGGACAAGTACTTCAATTCTCCGCTGTATGCCGAGATAGACAAGTACATCGAGAGAGTTAGCAATTAATGCGCTAATGCGCGGCGAAAGGCTAAAGGGATGATTCATTTCTTGGTCTTTTGCTTTTATACAATAAAATATGGCGACAAAAAACCATAATCTTTCTGACTACGATATCAACAGCGTTCCCGATGCAAAGGGCATGAGAGTTGGTATCGTAGTTAGCGAATGGAACGACAACATCACTGGAGCACTGCTCGATGGTGCAAAAAAGACACTGATGAAACATGGCGTAGCTGATAGTGACATCATGGTAGAGACAGTGCCAGGGAGTTTTGAACTGGTAATGGGTGCACAGCTGATGGTGAAAACGGATGTTGATGCCGTCATCGCTATCGGATGCGTGATTCGTGGTGATACTCCACATTTCGACTATATCTGTGAAGGCACGACCTATGGACTGGCACGCCTGAACGCCACTCAGTCCAAACCCGTCATCTATGGCCTCATCACAACGAACAATATGCAGCAGGCACTCGACCGCTGTGGGGGAAAGATGGGCAACAAGGGTGACGAATGTGCCATCGCAGCAATAAAGATGATTGCCTTATCAAGAAGGTTAAGCAAATAACGCGAGGTATCATTGCAGGCATACTTATCGTGTATGTATGCCTCATTATACTAATCAATATTCCTGCCATCCAAGAGGCGATTGGAAGTTGGACTGCTGATATTTTGTCGGAACAAATCGGAAGTACTGTACGTATTGGCAGCGTGAAACCCGGATTGCTGAACCGACTGATTCTAGATGACCTCTATATTGAAGACCTAAACCATGAGGAACTGATTCGAATTGACAGAACATCTGTCAAAATCAACTTGATAGCACTGCTTGAAGGCAAGATCAGGGTATCTAACGCACAGCTTTTCGGTCCTGTACTGCACATCAAGAAAGACAATGCGGAATCCCCATCAAACATACAGTTTTTAATTGATGCCTTCTCTTCAGATAAGAAGGAATCGAATCCTGTGGACTTACGCATCAACTCGTTCATCATGCGAAGGGGACACCTGACCTATGATGTTGCGAGTGAACCACATAAGGACACTTTCGACCTCAACCACCTCAACGTCGACCATCTCGACATCACCCTTTCGTTGAAAGCATTTACAGATGACAGTCTGAACCTTATGGTGAAACGGTTGAACTTCGTCGAGAAGAATAGTGGACTGCAATTAAACAAACTTGAGGCACAGATTGAGGGTAACCAAACAGAAGGACACATGACCAACCTCATGTTGGAAACCAATCAATCCGTCCTGAACATCGATTCTCTCTACGCTGAATATCGGAATTATCAGAAAGACAAATCGTTTCGTTTCGCAACAGAGATACAGAATTCGCACATTACTCCTGTAGACTTCAAGGGGTTGCTACCACAACTCAGCGACCTTACTACCCCACTCCAACTGAATGCAAGGATAGAAGGCACACAGGAACATATTGACATTCATTATCTTAAATTGCAAACTGACAGCCGCTCTTTTATGGCTGACCTCAACGGTTATGCAAGGAACATACAAACAGACAACAGGGACTTGTATGTCAAAGTGAATCGGTTAGCGTTGAATAATGACACGAAAGCTACCCTTTTCAAGCTACTGAATCCAAACTCAGAAATGCCTACTATCGTTGAGAATCTGGGAACGATGGACTACACTGGTACCATCCAACTATCTGACAACCTGACCAGCGTAAATGGAACTTTGACGAGCGAAGTGGGAAACGTACAGTTATTCATCGACCTATCAAAGAACAATAATATTGAGGCTCATACGAAGTCAGATGCGCTGAATCTCGGTAAGTTATTAGGAGCACAAGATTTAGGAGTCAGTACCATCGACCTCAACATGAACGGACAACTTATCGAAAACCAATTACCTGAGGGTTCTATACAAGGCAAACTAAACGGTTTCGAGTACAAAGGACACAGATACAATGCCATCACAATTGATGCTACCCGTAAAAATAGCACAATCAACGGTGTTGTTAATATCGCTGACGAACTTGCAAATCTGGGGTTCGATGGCACATTCAACGAGCGCAACTCGCAAATCACAGGCAAACTGCATGTAAACAATTTATCTCCTCATACGTTGAACCTAACTGACGGTCTGGAAGATCAATCGTTTAACATGGATGCCGACATCGATATGCAAGGTAAGAGCCTGAATACGCTACTAGGCAATATTGACATCAATGAACTTCGTGTCACAGACAAAGAAAACAGCGTGAGCGTTGACCATATCAACGTCAACATCAGTCAAGAAGGTGTTGATAAAACAATTGATATCCATAGCGATTTCGCAGATGCACACCTACAAGGACGAATCGA
>Ga0265300_10004730_pt1 | contig 10725 bp, 8 predicted proteins | sample AusTroGonzalo_MG_FD_193482 | JGI IMG/M metagenome (GOLD analysis project Ga0265300, IMG submission 193482) | Bovine rumen microbial communities from tropical cattle in Woodstock, Queensland, Australia - Gonzalo_03 | ecosystem: Host-associated > Mammals > Digestive system > Stomach > Rumen ... | reverse complement strand
CGGAGATTTTATCATATTCTATTGATTACTAACTACTTACACAAACAACTCTATCAACAGGCTTGTAAGAAGAATTCTTAACCCCTGATTATCAATTGTTTATATTATAAATAATGAAACATCATAACGAATCTATAGTCCTGAAGTGCAAAAAACAGATGCCCCAAGGACGGGGCATCTTAAGTGCAATCATGGTTGTTTATCAGTTATAAATTACTCAGTATTTATAAACAGTGAATTCATCGATGACAAAATTACGCATTCGCTATGGGAAAGCGCATAAGACCAGCGTCGAAAATCCTTACACGAGAGAGCAACAAAATCGGCCTCCCAGATAGCTGGAAGGCCGATTTTAAAAAGCTGATAGAATTCAAATCTAACGCAGCCGTTATGGGCTTTGTAAAATATTAATATTCAGAGAATTGCGAAGCTGAGAAAAATATTTCCGCGTTAGACTTCTTACAACTTATTAATAATTAACACTTTAGGTCGTCAGAGTTGAGAGTCGGACAGGGAGAAAGTATTCCCATACGAGAGATCTCCGGTCTGGATACCAAGAGAAAGCCATTTCACACGCTGCTTTGCAGTACCGTGGGTAAAGCTTTCTTCGACGGCATATCCCTGGGCCTTCTTCTGCAGATAGTCATCTCCGATCACGGAAGCGCACCTGACGGCTTCCTCTACATCGCCTTTCTCAAGCGAGCCGAACTGCTGATTGTCATGATGAGCCCATACTCCCGCATAGAAGTCCGCCTGCAGCTCGATGCGCACGCTGACCCTGTTGGCATCGGCAGCATTCATCTTGGCCATCTGTTGATGGGCCTTTCCGAGAGTGCCGAGGAGGTTCTGGACATGATGGCCGACCTCATGGGCGATCACATAGGCATATGCGAAATCACCGTCGGCGCCGAGCTGGCTCTTCATCGAAGTGAAGAACGAGAGGTCTATATAAAGGCACTGGTCCGCAGAACAATAGAACGGCCCCATGGATGCCCTTCCTGTACCGCAGCCCGAGCTGGTCGAGCCGGTGTAGAGCACCATAGTCGGACTCACGTATGAGCCATATCCGTGCTGGGAGAAATATGCAGTCCAGACGTCTTCCGTCCCCGCGAGAATCTTTTTGGCGAAGGACGCGAGCTCCTGTTCTTCCTGAGTAAATTCGGTAGTAACCTGACCTGTGTCCATCGGACCGGTCAATTGGCTTGGATCTATGGCCTGCCCAGTGAGCAGGTAAATCAGTCCGGCGATAAGAAGGCCTCCTATCCCCCCGAGCCCAGCCTTGGTTCCGCCGCTCATACCCCTGCGGTCATCCACATTGGTACTTTCGCGTCTTCCGTCGAGTTTCATCTTATTTAAGTTTATCGGTAGATCCTCCAAGCTTTATGGCAGGCTTGAGGACAATTTTTTCTGCAGGTTTGCCGCCGATCATGTTGACGAGCACTTCCACTGATTTCTCGCCAAGCTCCTTGAGTGGCTGTACGATATGGGTCACGGTGGTCTCATAGAGGCTGTAGATGTCACTCTCGTCAAAGCCGACGAGGGCGAGGTCGCCAGGAGTCTTGAGCCCGAGCCTCTTCATCTCAGACAGCACGAGGGCAGAAAGCGAGTAGGTAGGAGTGAATATTGCATCCACGCCTCTGTTCACGGCATCCTTGATAATCCTCTCTGTATCCTTCTCCGCATCGCCGTAGGTCGTATAATGTATCTTGGCATTGTCATAGAGATCATTGTCCATCATGGCCTTGCGGTAACCGGACTCCCTGAGCGAGAGACTGGAGATACCGAGGGTGTAGGAAATCATCTCTATCTTCTTGTAACCTTTCTTTATGAGCTCTTCGGTCGCCATCTTTCCGGCCTCGATATCGTCAAGGAGCACCTTGCCCACATTGTCGAGCCTTTCGATATCCCTGTCCAGGAGCACTACCGGGACCTTTGCATTGATGGCTTTTGCGATCGCATCCTCTCCGCCAGTGCATGGGGCCACGATGATACCGTCAATGTTGTGGGCCATGAACGAGTCGATAACCTCCGAAAGCTTCTGAGGCTGCTCGTCCGAGCTGGCGAAAAAGACCGTATATCCAAAGGACTGGGCGCGATCCTCGATGCATCTGGATATTCCAGCAAAAAACTTGTTAGATATATCATTCGGAATCACGGCAATAGTGTTGGAGCGGCCGCTTCTGAGGGAAGCAGCAGCGAAATTCCTCTGGTAGCCAAGTCGCTGGGCAACCTCGAGAACTCTCTTGGCTGTCTCGGGATTGACAGGACAGTCAAGATTACCATCTTTGTCGCGTTTTGCGTTCATTACGAACGACACAAGAGTAACCGAAACATTGGCTTCTCTTGCGACATCTCTGATTGTGATTCTCTTCATTTTCCTAAAACGTTTAATCGCGATACTAGTACCGCATAATACAACTCGCAATTTATAAATTCTTTTTCAATTAGTCAAAAAAAGATGATGTTTCCTTTTGGGGAAACAAAAAAAAGAGGCTGTCTTTTCCGTGGAACGGATTGTAAGACAGCCTCTATGCGAGTTATGTTCCGGACGAAGCCGGGAAATGATTACAATGACTGATTATGAACGCCCTTATAGAGAGCCTTGAGAAGAGTCTGGTTGGAGTCGTCAGCCCTGTACTCCCAGAACATCGCTCCGAGATAACCCTGCTCATAGACGAAACGTCCCTTGTAATATACAGACTTGGCGTTCTCGAAGTTGAGGACCATCTTGCCATTCTTGTCAACAAGGTATGGAGACATGGCACCCTCATCCCACTTTTCAGTATTGTAGCCCTTGACGCTCTTGTTTCCTCTTTCATACCAGCCATCCTCAAGGATTGACTTCATCTCATTGAAGTTGACAGTGTAGCTGTCAGAGCCATTATAGACGCTGCTGCCCTTCTGTGCCTTGCCGTAGAAAGGAACTCCTACGTTAAGACGCTTCTTGGAGATGCCCACTTCGTTGACATACTTCTTCATGGCTTTCTCAACGCTGGTCTGGTCGAAAAGGTAAGGAGTGTGAAGCGGAGAGTTGAAACCGTCCGGAGCACGTCCCATGTCGTATGTCATGACGTTGAGATAGTCAACATATTTCATGATATTTGAGAAGTTGTAGTACTTAGGACTTGAGTTGGCTGCAACAGAAATAATCTTGCTGGTGCCGAGCTTAGCGCGCAACTCCTTGACGAGTTTGTCGAAGTTTTCTTTGTCCGAGCTTGAATAGTCGAGACCGTTATCCTTAGTCGGGAACTCCCAGTCGAGGTCAATTCCGTCGAGTTTGTAATCCCTGATGATATCGTACGCTGACTGCACGAAATCTCTTCTCTTGCTGTCGCTGCGCGCCATCAGAGAGAAGCCGCCGGCTCCGTCGCCACCGACTGCAAGGAGCACCTTTAGAGAGCTGTTCTTAGACTTAAGGGCTACGACCTTCTTAAGTCTGTCGGTATCCTTGACTGTAATTCCGCCGGTACCGTCACTAGGGTTCTTGATCTTTCCGAAGGAGTAGTTGATATGGGTAAGCCTGCTTACTTCCGGAAGATTCTCGGTATAGTAAGTATAGTATGCCATTACCATAGGAGTCGTTCCGATGTCGGTACAGAGGTCACCATTCGGAGCAGGCGGGTCGTCGTGGCCGCCAGGATTTCCGGAAAGTTCGGCAGTGAGGTCACCGATATGCCTGATCTTGCCGCGAGTGACGGTGATGGATGAAGTCCTCTTGTAAGTGGCGACAACGCTTCCGTTCTTGTAGAAGTCGATGGTGATACCCTTGCTGAAGTCGATGGTGTTAGGGATATGGACATAGTTCTGGGTAACGCCGTCGCAAGTCAGATAATCATTGTAGATCTTCTTGATTGATTCGCCGGTACCGCCGAGGTCTTCACCAGTATAAGGGAACTCGGTCACATATCCGCTATTGGTCTTGACATACCTGACCATGTAGTGCTTGTAACCGATGGTCTCGCTGTCATTTCCGTAGAATGCGTATTCGTCATAATCTCCGCTGACCTTGAATGCAAGAGTTGCGCTGAGGTCATAGAATGTAAACTTCTTGTTTCCGTCGTCGCAACCGGCGCGCATGATCTTGTTGGTGCTGTTGAAGACGGAGAAGTAGTACAGTTTGCCGTCCGGAGCAGCGTCTGCAGGATACTGTGCGTAGTATTTGCTGACATAGCCCTTGTCAGAGCGATCATAAGCCTTGAGTCCTGACGGAACCGGGACCGTTGCGGTAAGACCGTCTGAGGAGATGTTTGATGAAGAAAGAGTAACTACTTGCCTGTAGCTTGAAGAAGAGCCCTCGCCGTGGACGAGAATCTTATCGCCGCTCTTCCATACAAGTCTGTCGTTTGAATCGTATCCGGCCTTAGTGTCGAGGTCGTCCTGGGCAATAGTGAAAGTGAAGGTCTGTTCCTGGTTGTCGGAACTTTCATTGTCTAAGCAGGTCTTTTCCTGCTGGCATGCCAATGCCATCGCAGCTGCGCAGATGGACATGGCAATAAAGCTAAGTTTGTGCATTTTAATAAGTTATTAGTTAAGTTATTGGGTAAAACCCGATGCCAACTTAGCTTATTTTTACATTAACCAACCATCATTTTGCGAAAAATTCATATTCATTTTGCGAACGCCACCTCTCCCGCCCGGCAAAAATATTCGTCCAAACAACAATAAAAAACGACCGGGAGCTATCTCCATGCCAGTTCCCAGCCCCATTATCATCTGGGTAAAAAATCACCATAAATGGCGATTGTACAGGATGGGCGCCATGCGTAACTTTACATAAATTTATTGCACTAATGCACAAACATTTATTAACCGCTCTGCTGGTAACGATAGTTATCGGCACTGCCGCTACCTCTTGCGAAAAAGAGGCCTCAACACAGGAAACTCCTCAGCAGATGAAGGCTATCCTTGAAAACTTGAATCATGAGGGAGATTATGTCATCCGAGAAAGAGATTCGAAACATCCATTCACAGACTATGATGAAATGCTCTCATCTAATCTGCAGACTAAATCCGACCCTGAGAATGACAGTTATCTTGGGTTCTCGACCAAAATTGAAGAATACCCTTTTGAAACTCCGAGGAATCTCGGATATCCCGTACTCGACTTGGAAAAATATAGAAAAGACCATCCTGGTTATTTCACCAATGCACCTGTAAACACAGGTATTCAAACAGCAATTGCGTTTGATGGATATGAGCGGTACGAAGAAAAGACCCAGGAAACAAAAACCGTGAATTCAGGGTTTAATCTTAATCTTGGAATATTTAAGATAAAAGCAAAGCACACATACAAAAAAGTATTCCAAGAGAGTGAAACCTCTGTCAACCAATGCGTATATGGCGAATACACAAACAAATTTTTTGACAGAGAATACAAGATTCAGATCCCTGAAGACAGTTGGGATGATCTGTATCAAAATTATGTACACAGCGATTTCCTGCACAGCTTGTACAACTATAGCCCTGCAACATTAATCAAAAACTATGGCGGTTTTGTCATAACTAACTACGTTACAGGTGCTCAGGCAAAGCTGTTATATCGCGGAGAACATAACGAGCACTCAAGTTCAACATCCACGCAAAAAGAAAAGAACTTTGAAGCATCCATAAGCGCTTCCGTAAAAAAAGTTGAAGGAGGAGTCGAGGGGGGCTTCATGGTCGGAGACGGTCATAGTTCCACATTTGACAGGAAATACACAAATGTACAAGTCTCTGCCACGACTATTGGAGGCACGCCTATCTTTGTCGGATTCACATCGCCGAAAGACATCCAAAGCATCAGCTACGACTTTACACCTTGGTGCAACTCTCTGAACGATAAATCTAAACTTAACATTGTCGAGTTCCCTGATAACTCTTTGATCCCTCTTACTGCTTTTATTGAAGAAGATAATATCAAGGAAGTCTTTTACGATTATTATAAAACAGGAACAACGCCTTCAGAGAAAATCCAGGAACCGTATCTGTATCTAGGCATAAAAGAAAACACCTATCACTCAAAAGAATACAATATTAACTTAAAGCTGTTCACCAGATACAAAGGCGAGAGTATCACTATCGCAGACGCATTTGTCCCATTTAGCTATTTAAGCGGCTATATAAAAAAGATTGAAAGGCAGTATCCGTATTTAAAGATTCAGAGCAACTTCAATCTAGAAGCATTAGTTTCGCTGAAGACAAGCGCTGTAGGACATTTTGTCATAGAAAGTATTGGCTCCTCTGTAATTACAGTTGCATATAATAAAAAGACAAAAGAGCCAGAGACGCTAATAAGAATTGCCGACGTAGATCCTGGATATCAGAATGACTACATTCTTTTAGAGGCCGAGAGGCTAAAGAGCCTTTATCCAAAAATACCCGTAGATTATTCCGACAGCGGATATGCTGGGCCTTTTGGACTCTCTATGGACATAATCAACCCGACCATTTATTACGACGCTTATCCTCAATCAACGACGAACAATAATATTGATGAGTATATTTCAGTGAAATACGATACAGATTTCAGCACAGCGAAGAAACACATAGATCCGACTTCCGGGAAAATCTATATACTTACCACAAAGAAAAACGGTAATAAGAAAATTGCTTACACCATATATTGTGACAATATAATAGATGACTATTGCATGAGAGAGTATCTCGACAAGATTCCGACTGTCAACAACATAAGCGTTGGCTACATCAGAAGGAATTACAGACTAATTGCTCTTTAATCAGTACGCATAAAAATCGCCCCGGCAGTCTGATGGCTGTCGGGGCGTGCTGTTTATATAGAAGGAATATTACTTCTTGAGGGTTGGAGTTGCGTTAGGGATAAAGTCGTTGGTGGAATTGTTGGTATCGACAAGTTTGCCATCAACTGAAAGTCTTCTGACACTCTTTCCGAAACGGGAGATATCTCCATCGAAGTCGCCGGCGTGGGTCCATCCGGCATCGAAAGCCGCACCCCAAGGATTGCGATAGAAGGTGTCTTCCGTAGTACAGTTCACGGCATCAAGAACCCATTCTGCAGGAATAAGGAAGGCATCCTCATCTGCAATGTCGTATTCGAAATGATAATTCTCGCCATTATAAGGACTTGTCCAATCCCAGATTCTCGTTCCAGTCCAATGATGGTTAGTCATAATAGTTTCGGCCGTCTCATATGCCGGAGGAAGAACGATTGCATAACTCTCATATCCCCTATTATGGAAATACGTATTTGAGTGAAGCTGCTTAAACCACACAATCATATCCGGCACATCAGGATTATCTGAATCTTCAACGTCTATTACGCCATCGTTAAATTCAAAGTCTGCTTTGCTTAAATCAAAAGCATTCGGATTTTCCTCGCTAAAGTTCTGTGCATCTATAGCAATAATGATCGATTCCCCAGAGAGAACAGGATAATCTTCTCCTGAACCAGGGATCACATACATATCGGTAACTGCAATACCTTCCGTATCAAGTGTAGGATACGTGGAGAATGCTCCGACATTCGTTATGAAACCGTCCATGTAGTTTTTGCAAAACATTACGCGATCAACATAAACAAGATGATCCGAATTATTTGTAAGACGAATATACTTGTCGGCCGCAGAAGAGGTCGTACCTTCGATCAAACTGCCAGTAAAGTAAACCTCTTCGATAAGGAGCTCTCCCGGCTTAGGCGCTAAAGGTGAACTCTCGAGCTTTCCTTGATTCACGACAATCTCAGCGAAGAGTATATCTTTATCAAGGTATGCAGAGACTTTGCCAGTACGAGACTCCCCGGAAGTATTTGCTGAAACATTGACCGTGATCTTGCCGTCAGCTTTCTCAACTGAAATCCAGTCGACATCGGAGCTGACAGTAAAATCATACCCTGCAGGGACATCATAAACGTAGGAGCCTTCCTCAGCGCTCACGTCTACAGTATACTTAGTGACCTCCGGAGCCTCTTTGGCCTTCTGGACAACGGAAACGACTACTTTAAGATCTTCACCGAAAACCTCAAACGAAGCATTGCGGTCAGTCATCTCTGACAGGGGATCTATCGTTACGGTAATGACTCCGTCATTTTCGCCGCTCATCTTATCCAAGCTATACCATGACTGATCATCAGTCTTTACTGTCCACTTGATGTTTGACTTGACATCCACGGTAAAGAAACCGCCATTTGCGGAGCATACGATCTTGTCATTGTTGACTGAAAGCTCCGGGTTCTTTACTTCCTCATCTTTGTTGCAGGCTGCGAAAAGGGCGGCTGCAGCCAGCATTAACACAAAAAACTTTTTCATCACCTAAAAATTTACACTTATTGATAATTCATAATAATCCGAGTTGCCGGCTCCCGAAAGGAAAAGCCGCTTGCAGGAAGCATCCAGCCCGAGGGAGAACCTGCGTGAAAGCATTTTCTCCGCATAAAGCCTTAGACCCGCAGAACGAAGATCCGACGTATGACGGGCGAAAAGAGCCTCGTAAGCATCCTTGATCTCCGGAATCGTATAATCGTCAGGAATTTCGAGTTCGTCAGAAAGGGCCTTGACACAGCCCCCGGCCACCGAGCCCGAGAATATCCAGGACTTCCAGTCCTTGATAAATCCAGCCTCAATAGAAGCCCTGAAATCTGAGAACATCATCTTCCTGTAAGGATATTCATAATCAGAAAAGAATCTGTCATAGCAAGCCGACGGAGCGACCGTCCATGTGCCATATGGCCTGGCCAGTTCAAACGCGCCGCGTAAGCCGCCCTCGACCGAAGTCGCAGAATACATCTTGAAATGCATCAATTCTGCGTAATAACCGCCACCGCCGTTGTCTATTACCGACTCCGTTCCTCGGCGATCTTCCAGATCACCATACAGATCTATGCTATAAGAAAGGTCCCCGTCATGACCGATATGGCCGGCAGAGGCAGAAAGAGTCCTTGTATATAGATACGTGTACGGCACATCCGACTGATTCGTGAGACAGTGCGCAATACTGAAGGAAGAAGCGGCTAAACGAGCTCGGAATCCATAGACAGAAACCGGGAAGATGCTGGCGGCCATCGAAACTCCCTCTCCCTCATAGCGAGTCTGAAGAAGAGACGAATTCGAACCCATATAGCGATAGAAATGACTTCCGAGACCTGTAAAATGAAACTCGGTGGTATTTGCTCCCCTCTCGTTGAAGAAGTCCACGTTCTGGCTCTGGACATATTTGCGATATGAGACCGTAAGGTCAAGCACGCTGCCTCCGAACTGATATCCGGCAGAAGCAGATGCAGACAAGTCAGACACGATATTGCGAGGTCGGGGATCAACCTGGCGATACTCATGCAAGGCGCGATACTGGGCGCCCAGGCCATAATGCCAACGGCCCCTGCGGGCGGCATAGCTGCCTGAGAACTCATACTGCTCGCGGCTGAGGTTTCCCCCGATAGAATCCGCCATCACATATGGATAGAGAAGCCTGAAATCAGACGAAGAATTCCAGCACACGTTGCGACGCAGCCCGTTGGAATAGCGGACGCTTCCGCGGACCGCAGAGAGGCTGTCCATACGCACCAGGGTACGGATATCCACGATTCCGAGATTCTCCCCATTTCCTTCCTGAACATACTCAGGGGCTTTCTCGTCACGACCTTTGAGAAGGACGCCAGCCTCCGTGTAAGAAGACCAAGGACCATAAAGATACGCGGCAACGCTTCCGTCAATCTCCGACGCCCGGAGCACGGACGACTGACGCGCCATGCGGCGGGAGGACAAATCCTGCGCATCCACAGCTGCAATACTGAGCAGCATAAACGATATTACAAGCAGTCTTCTCATCGCAAGACAATTACTGAAAGCTCTACGGTCTCTTCATCCTCGAGCAGGTTCCTGACATTCGAAAGAGAATTGTAACCGGTAAACCTGACAAGCACCGAAGTTCCGTCAGAATACACCACATCTCCGTCGAAAGCAATCATATATACCCCCTTCTGGACTGTCATCTTGCAGACATCGCCCACGAATTCAGGATAGGGATAATTAATCCCGGTATTGATATTCTTGAACATGTTGCCGCGCAGGGCGGGATTCACCGTCATAGAGGCGACCTCCTTGCCGCCGGGAAGCGACAGGCGGAGAGTCACGTCACAGTAAATGTTGTCCTCGACAGGCTTCGAGCAGCCTGCCGCAACGACCAGCAACATCAATATGACAACTATTCTTTTCATAACTTAAAGTCTAGCTCCATTCCGAAATAAGGCACGAACGAGCGGCGGACGATGAGTCCCTTGTCGTTGTGATAGTCCGGTGCAATCGAGAACATCCTGTTGACGAACAGGGAACTGGACACCTTGTCCTGGTAAAACTTCTTGGTAACCTTGAGGTTGACATGGACATAAGCGGGGCTGCGGCGATATTTCAGCAGCTCCGGGGAAAACTCCCTGACCATCATGTGCAGCACGCCGTCAGCGTCAGACTCTTCCGTATATTCATGCCGCACGAGAGTCTTGTCGATATATGCGACAGGACGGGAATCATCAGCGAAAGACTTGTTGCCCGAGAACCATGTACACTGGAACGACGTCGAGAAAATGAGGCCGAGACGCGGCACCTGGGTGTCGAACATCACGTTCGTGTTGAAGGACTCATACATGCGGCCGTCGTTCTTCTCATATATCGCGACATACGGATACGGCTTGCCGTTGACAATCTTCGAAGGATGCTCATACTCCGGCTGGCTGTTCATGTAGTCCGTGCGGAACCATGCACCGTTGAGGGTCACCTTTGT
>Ga0265300_10004728_pt1 | contig 10732 bp, 7 predicted proteins | sample AusTroGonzalo_MG_FD_193482 | JGI IMG/M metagenome (GOLD analysis project Ga0265300, IMG submission 193482) | Bovine rumen microbial communities from tropical cattle in Woodstock, Queensland, Australia - Gonzalo_03 | ecosystem: Host-associated > Mammals > Digestive system > Stomach > Rumen ... | reverse complement strand
GCGAATCACAATCCGTTCGTTGAACTTGATTTCTACGCGGGCGCGGTCGCCAAGCCATTGGACCTTGCCAATCGTTCCGACCGTATAGCCGCGAATCATTACCTGGTCTTCGGGCTGCAGGGAGCCGAGTTCAGGGAAATCGACCTGGATAATGGATGATTCTTCATGGTGGGCATCCCACATGCTATAAGCGATGATGGCAAACAGCCCAAACAACGCTACCAGCGAAATGTAACCCAATGCCCGATCGGAAATCTTCATGGTCGAGAATATAGTAAAAAAGAGCAATTAATAGTTATTCATCCCACATCACACATTCCACATCTCATATTGCGCCGATTACCCGTTTGATTTCTTCTTCGTCTGTAATTCCCTCTTCCACGAGTTTCAGGGCGTTTTCCCGGAGCGTGCCGTCTACGTAATGGCCGTCGGACGTTAGAATTTCGACCACCGCTTGGCGGCCTGAATTGGGGAGCGCTTGGGCCGGGCGGCAGCGTACCAGGCGCTGCGCCATAATGCCCAGGAGCGATTCCTGCAGGGCCGTGCGGGAAATACCCAAATCTTTTAGGCGACTAAAGCCAGCCTTGGCTGAATTCGTATGCAAGGTCGAAACCACCAAATGCCCCGTCTGAGCGGCGCGGAGGGCGATTTGCGCAGTCTCCTTGTCGCGGATTTCGCCGACCATAATCACGTCGGGGTCTTGGCGCAAAATGGCCCGGAGTGCGGCGGCAAACGTAAATCCACATTTTTCGTTCACTTGCACCTGCGCTACACCTTCCAGCGGGTACTCTACCGGGTCTTCGATCGTCGTCACGTTGATTTGTCTATGCACGATTTCTTGCAAACCGGCGTGGAGCGTGGTCGTCTTCCCGGAACCCGTCGGCCCTGTCACCAAGAACAATCCTTGCGGACTGTGGAACACCTCTCGCAAAAACTGGAGGTTCTTTGAACTCAAACGCAGCGATTCCAGCTTTGTGTGTGGTCCGCATTCAAGGCGTGAAAACGCAATCGGGCTCTGCGCAACCGGTAAAATACGGAGCACGCATTTTTCGCCCCCCTGTACGGGGAGCGTGCTCACGCGAATGCTGGCGTTATGGCGAAACCCGCTAAAGGTAAACGAGCCGTCATGGGGGATTCTTTTGTCTGTAATGTCAATCTCCGAAAGAATCTTTAATCGGACCAAAACCGGTTCGCAAATCCATAAGGGCAAACTTTTGAAGTCGTTCAGCAATCCGTCTTGCCGCAACCGCACGCGGAACGCTTGTGCCGCAGGCTCCAAGTGAATATCGGTGGCCTTCAAGTCTATGGCCTGCTCAATCAGGCTGTCGACTAGATTCACAATGGGCTCCGACTCCCAAGAGGTATTTTGGGCATTCTCGGGCTTTAACAAGTCCCCCTCAAACTTCTCGGAACCAAGACTCAACAGCTGGTGAATCTCGGCCTTGCTCTTGATGCAAGCCTGTACAGGCGCGCCAAGTTCTGTCCGCACCTTCTGCAACAAGAATTCATCGCAATCGTTCGTAACCGCAATAGGGTAGGGCTGCTCGGGCCCTGCATCGCTCAAGTCGCTCAGTAAGGCCACCTCGTGCTCGCGGCACCATTTCGTAGAAAGTAAACGTTCCATACCGCGAAAATAAAAAACATTCCCGCCCAAGCGTGCAACACATTGTTTGCAAGATTTTTGCCGTCAAATAGAAATTCTCCGTGAACCCAAAGCGACTCGTCATAACGAGTCGTGTGGGTGAGAGCGAGGCGATATCACATTTACATGACTGTAGTAGAGCCGAGCGGTCTGTTATTCAAAAAGTCCCGACTCAAGTGAGTCGGGACTACTTCTCTCTCTATTGTCTAAAGTCTAAAATTCGTCTAAAGCTTATGCCTTATGGCGCTGGAAATTCTTCTTGATATTTCCGGCTTTCTTCTTTGCCTTGTGGAAGACTGCGTTCGGGAGCCAGAAGAAGGTCGGCACCAAGTACATGGTAAGGATTGCAGACACAATCAAACCACCCACAGAGGCGATACCCATCGGCTGGGTCATGGCAGCCACGTTACCACCGAGGGCGAATGCCAACGGAAGCTGAGCCACCACAGATGCAAACGTTGCAAGCACAATGGGCTGGAACTTGGTTTCGCCGGCAGTCAAGATGGCAGAACGTCGGCCCATGGCACCACTTCGTAGCAATCGGTTCGCTTCGTCAAGCAATAGAATGGCGTTGTTCACCACCACACCGATAAGCATCACGATAGCCATCAAAGCGATCATGGAAAGTGCCTTGCCGGTCACGATGAGCGAAAGAATCACACCGATAGCACCCATCGGAATCGTCGTCATAATCACGAACGGCTGGGCAAAGCTTTCGAGCAAGGCCACCAGCAAAATGTAGGTAAGAATGATAGCCATGAGAATTGCGGTCTTGAATTCGTCCACCATGTCATTCTGCATGTCTGCGTTACCACCGAAGCCGAACGAAATGCCTTCGGGAACTTCGTCCTTCATATCTGCGGCAAGCTTGCCGACCTTACCCATGATTTCACCAGTGGTGTGGCCAGGGAGCAAGTTCATAGAAACGTCAACACGGGTGCGCTTACGCTTACGGTCGATACGGGTCGGACCTGCACCATCTTCAATGAAGAAGAGTTCGTTAGCGTTCACATAACCCTTGGTCGTCATGATAGGAAGTGTTTCGATATCGCTATGGCTCTGACGGTCTTTTTCCATCATGCGCACATACACGTCGTATTCTTCACCATCATCGGTAAACTGTCCTGCTTCGTAACCGCTCACTGCAATGTAGTTGTAGGTAGCGATGGTCTGGAGCGTGACACCGTAATCAGCGAGAGCCTGACGGTTAGGAATCATACGAATTTCGGGCTTACCGGCTTCGTAACTCATCTTCACGTCAACAATACCGTCAATCTTTTCCTTGATGCGGTCCATCACAATCTGCGATGCCTTCACCACGGAATCCTTGTGCAGGCCGCTCACTTCGAGCACCACGTCACCGGCGGAGTTGTTGTTCGTTTCAGAAGCGGAGGTCGACTTGATCGAAATAAATGCGTCAGGAATATCGGCCAAGTAGGGACGCAGCGAGTCCACAATCTCGTCGGTGCTGCGATGGCCGCCCTTCCATTCCGGCATCTTCTTCTTTTCCCAGTCCTTCAACAGCTTCACACGCATGGTGGCCTGGTTCGTGGTCGTCATACCGTTAGAACCACCCACGTTCATGCTGTAGTGCACGATTTCAGGAACGTCCTTGATTCTAGATTCAATAATGTGGGCGATGCTATCGGTCGTTTCGATGTTGGTACCCACAGGCATTTCAAGCTTCACTTGAATCATGCCCTGGTCCTGCTTAGGCATCACTTCCACCGTCAGGTAGTTCTTTGCCATTGCGCCCACAAAGAAAATCGTAGCGACAAGGGCTGCAACCTGGAACAACACGCCCGGAACAGAAAGGCAGAACGAAAGCGTCTTGAGGTACACAAAACGAATGCCGTTAAGTACCTTGGGGAAGATTCCGAAGAGCTTTTCGCCAATCGTGTGCTGGCCTTCGATGACGTTTCCGTTTTCGTCAAGCTTCTTGCCCTTGAACAAGTAGGCGGCCATGAGCGGGGTCAAGGTGAAGGTCACCAAGAGCGACACGAACGTGGCAAACACCATGGTAAGACCGAAGGTTCTAAAGAAGATACCTGCAATGGACTTCATGAAGGCAATCGGCACGAACACGCAAACGTTAGTCAGCGTAGATGCCATGATAGCGACCATGATTTCGCTAGTGCCCTTGTAGGCGGCTTCCTTCGGATCCAAACCAAGATTCAGCTTGTTGTTGATATTTTCAAGCACCACGATAGAGTTCGTCACCAAGAGACCCACAGAACTCGAAAGAGCCATGAGGGACATCATGTTGATACCGAATCCGGCGAAGTACATGAGCGTAAATGCACCAATCACAGAAATCGGCATCGTAATGGCGGCGATAATCATCGTCGAGAACTTGCCGAGGAACAAGAGCAACAAGATAGAAGTAAGGCCGATAGCGATAATGATGTTCTGGATCACGTTGTCGATAGCTTCGTTCACAGCTTCGGACTTGTCGTAAACCAGGTGAAGTTCGAATCCTTCGGGCAGAGTCTTCTGGATTTCGTCTAGGCGCTTGAGCACGCCTCTAGAAACTTCCACCACGTTAGCGTCAGAACGCTTCTTGATATCGAGAGAAACAGAGTTAATGCCGTTAAAGCGAGATGCAGAAGAAATCTTTTCGACGGTATCCTTGACGTCGGCGATTTCAGAAAGCTTGATCACGCCCGTCTTGGTCGGAATGTCCATGTCGCGCATTTCGTCGAGGCTTGTGAACTTACCGGCAGTACGGACAGAAGTATTCTTGTGCTTGCCAACAACTTCACCCACGGGGAGGTTTACGTTAGCCTGGCCGAACATGCCCATGATGGTCGAAATATCCACATTGCGGTCGATCATCTTGTCTTTGTCAAGTTCAATCGAAATCTGACGAGTGGTACCACCGAACAGGTCGACGCTAGCCACGCCCGGAACAGAAGTGAACAACGGTTCAATATCGTCTTCCACCTTCTGGCGGAGTTCCGTAGAATTCAGCGGACCGGTAAACGAGATGGACATAATGGCTGCACCGTTAATGTCCACCTTGGAAATAATCGGAGCCTGCACAGCGTCCGGGAAGTCGGCTGCGGCAAGTTCAATCTTGGAACGCACGTCGTTTGCGGCCACGTCCACGTTCACGCCCATGTTGAACATGGCAACCACGATACCGTAGTTTTCAAGGCAGATGGACTGCACGTAGTCGATACCGTCCACCAATTCCACCTGTTCTTCGATAGGCTTGATGATGGTCGTTTCAATTTCTTCAGGGTTTGCGCCCTGGTAAATGATGGTACCGGTGACCACGGGGACGTCGAATTTCGGCATCAGGTCCACCACCATCATTGTGTAGGTATAGAGACCGAAAACCACCACGGTCAAAATGACCATGAGCATGGTAATCGGTTTATAGATACTGGCTTTAATCATTCAGTAAAATCTCCTACTCTACGATCAAGACCTTGTCGCCGTCGTTCATCTTGGACTGGCCTTCGACAATAATGGTTTCGGTGCCATCGAGGCCTTCGAGAACCTGTACTTCGTTCTTGGTCTGAACGCCAATCTTGATAATCTTGCGGAGGGCCTTGCCTTCGGGGGTAACGGTCCAAATAATGTTGATACCGTTACGGTAAATGATTGCTTCGGCAGGAACCACGATACCTTCGACCTGGCGGGCATCGAGTTCTGCAGTCACGTACATACCGGGCAAGAGCTTCTTGGCCTTGTTGTCGAACGTGATTTCAACCGGGAAGAAGTGGGTGGTCGGGTCTGCGGCCAGCGGAATCAAGGACACCTTACCCGTGAAGGTTTCGTCGGAAAGTTTCACGGTTGCGTTTGCGCCCTTCTTGAAGAATCCGATATCCTTGCTGGTCACGTTCAGCTTCAAGATAACCTTGTTCAACTTGGCGATAGTTGCAAATTCCTTGCCCTGTCCCGGAGTCTGGCCGACCTTGTACTTGATTTCGGTGACCACACCTGCTTCAGGAGCGAGAATCAAAGTGGCGCGGCGGGCGGTTTCGAGGCCCATCTTGGCAATCTTGAGCTGCATTTCCTGGTTTTCCATTTCTTGCTGGCTGATGCCGCCCTTGGCGTGAAGTTCACGCATGCGTTCCACGGTCTTTTCCTGAAGCGCGATTTTTTCTTGAGTTTCCTGGTACTTGGTGTTATCGCCGGTAAAGAGGTATTCGGCGAGAACCTGGTCCTTCTGAACGGTGGAACCCACCTGCACGTTGATTTTGGCAATCGGGTCGTCCATCTTGCAGATGGCGCTGTTCTGGTTGATACCCTGGATGGTGCCGCTGAACTTGCGGATGTCGGTAAGCTTTGATGTGCCGGCCTTCACCACGCGGGCGGGCTTGCCTTTTTCTTTCTGAATTTCTTCGATAGTCGTTGCTTTCTTTTCGGCCTTGTCGTCTTTCTTGTCGCAGGCGACAAGCATCAACGATGCGACAGCGATGGTCAGGAGGGTTTTAACAGTCTTGTTCATTCTATCCTCTTCTCTTCTTATTAATATTCACCGGTGGCCTGAAGGAGGGCGTTGTAAGCCTGGTTCCAATTCACGATAGCTTGCATGTAGCCGATCTTCGCTGTACGAAGGTCGTTTTCTGCAGTGAGAAGGTTCAGCTGGGTTTCTCTTCCGAGCTTGTAGCTGTCGTTTGTCAGGTCGTAATTCTTTTGAGCCAGATCGATTTGGCGCTTGGCAATTTCAAGTTGGGAATTTGCATCTTCGAGCGTGTTGGCACAAGATTCAATCTGCATGCGGAAGCCGCGTTCGGCGGTTTCTTTCTTGATTTGGGTGCTACGCAAGTCGGATTTTGCCTGAACGACCGCTTCCTTGGTTTTCATGCCATTGAAGAGGTTCAGCTTGAGGTTCAAGGCGATGTACTTGCTGATGTTTTCGTCCCAATCCGGAGCGTCCCACTGGTAAAAGTGGTTCTTGTTGTTGCTGTACTTGAGACCGCCCACTAAAACGAGTGTCGGCTTGTAGCCGCCTTCTTCGATAGAAACGTTCTTTTGAAGCATTTCTTCGCTCGCTTCGAGCATTACCAGTTCCTTACGGCGCTTTTTCACGTTAGCCATGGTGGTATCGGGGTAGGCGTAGCCCTGCAAAGGATCACGGAGGTCCCCCTGGAACTTGACTTCGGAATCCCATTCAAGGCCCATGGTGTTAAGCAGGGCGTTGCGGGCAAGCACACGATTTTTTTCGATGCTGTTGATTTGGGAGGTCAGTTGGTCCATCTTGAGCTGTATGCGGATCAAGTCAAGTTCGGTCAGCATGCCGCTTTTGAGGCCCTGTTCCACGAAATTCAGGTTTTCCTGAAGCATGTCCTTGGACTGGTACAGGATAGCGATCGATGAATCCAGGAAAATGAGCTGGTCAAAGGCGTTTTCCACGTCGTAGCGGACGTTTGCCTTGGTGTTTTCAAGGTTGACTTCCTTGACGTGCTTATAGGCCTTGGCGATTTCGATGCCGGTACCGACCTTGCCTTGGGCGTAAAGGATCTGGGTGGCGGTAAGGCCCACGCTGGACTGCCAGCGGTAACCTTGCTGGGACATGCCGTAAATCAGGCCGTCGATGGCGCCTGCGTTCACGTAGTCGTAGGCAGAAGGCTCAGAGCCGTCATTCAACTGAGACTGGGTCTGGTTCAGCGCGTTGAATATGGGCTTTTTGTTGTTTACATCGTCCAAACCGAAAATACGGGTGACGGTGGCATCAAGATCGATTGAAGGTAATGCGTTGCCGTAACCGGCATCAACCTGGGAATTTGCCGAAATGACTTCTTCTTCGGCGGTTTTGACGTCCGAGGACTTTTCAAGGGCGATTTTGACGGCTTCTTCACGCGTGTAGGTAGTGGCCCAAACCATCTGGGGGACCGCAATGCACAGCGCCATAGCCGATATTGCTGCTAATTGCCTTGACATTCCATCTCCTATATACTTTTTGCGGTGCAAATGTAAAAAATTGTTGTTCCATATATAAGGGTCTAAATGCGAATTTGGGGACGAAATGACCTAATAAGGGGATAAATGTACATTGCTTTGTAAAGAAAATCTTACAATAAGAAAAGACCCACTTGAGGTGGGTCTTTTCGAAATTGCGAAATGGAGGCTGATTACATCAGGCCGGGGATTTTCATGCCGCCGGTAATGCCGCTGATGCTTTCCTGGGTAGCGTCGTCTTTCTTCTTGACGGCGGCGTTGATAGCAGCCATGAGCAGGTCTTCGAGGGCTTCCACGTCGTCCTTATCGACGGCATCGGGATTGATCTTGATCATGGTCAGAACACCCTTTCCGTTCATGGCGACTTTCACCATTCCGCCACCGGCTTCGGCTTCGAAACTCTGTGCCTTAAGGTCGCTCTGTGCCTTCATCATCTTGCTCTGCATCTTCTGGAGATCGCGAAGCATTTTGCTCATGTCCATAGTGTTTTCCTCGTTAAAATGTTTTGTGGGTAATATAGAAAACTATTCGTCGCTTTCCGTGGTGTCGCAGCCTTCGGCTTGTTGCGGTGCTGCCACGGGGCGACTGCTCTTGTGGCTGTAAATCAGTTCGGCAAGGAACATTTCCTTGAGCTTTTTAAGCCCCGGTTCCTTTTCCTGGTCCAGCTCGAATGGCGTCATTTGCGCCTGCTTGCGAATCTGGAGTTCCGATTCGTTGTAGGCGCGGGTCTTGAGGGTCAAATCCACCTGGGTCTGGAGCATTTCTTCGAGCATTTGCTTGATGCGCTCCATGTATTCGGGGTGGTCTTCCATTTGCTTAACACCCCAGGCGTCGCTTGCGTTGTCGCCCAGGTAGGTGAGTGCAATGGGGAAGGGGGTGGCCTTCAAGTCGCCGGTTTCGAGCACGGTGTCGTTCAGGGCTACCGAGAACGCGAAGTCGCCGGAATCGGCAATGCGGGTCTTGATAGAGCCCCAGGCGGCAGAAATTTCGTAACGGCTGTAAACATCGCCGTTGTATCCGCTGGCGATGCCGTTTTGTAGAGCTGCAAAGGGGTTTTCGTCCTGCTGCTGTAACGCCTTGGCTTCTTCCTCGGCGTCAAGCATGTTTTGGACATCAGTTACTTTTTTTTTTAACGCCTCGTCGGAGGCGCTCTTGGGGTCGTTAATGGCGGCAAGCGCACGCCTTAAGTCCGTAAGCCTGTCGAGCCATGCCATGCGGGCGAACGTGGTTTCTACCAGCAGGCGCGGGTTCGTGCTGTAGCGGAGCGTGCCCTGCAAGTCGATCAAAAGCTTGCTGATACGCAGAATGTCGCCGTTCTTGAGTTCGGGCACCACGCTCTTGTACTTGGTGAACATTTCTTCGGAAATGTTCAGGGCGTCGGGCGTAAAGGCGTCGAGGCGGGCGTAAAGCAGGTTGCGCAGGAACTTGCCGAATCCGTCCAGGAGCGGCGTGAATTCGATACCGCGCTTGCAGGCGTCGTCCACCATCTTGAAACAACCCTTCAGGTCGTGGCTTTCGATAGAAGAAATCAGCGAGAAGAACAGTTCTACCGGCGGAATGCCGAGGACGCCACGGACTGCGTCGGCGTTCATTTCGTTACCGGTAAAGGCGTAAGCCTGGTCGAAGTAGGTGAGGCCGTCGCGCATGGAACCATCGGCCTTTTCGGCGAAAATGTCGAGGGCTTCGTCAGAGGCGTTGATGCCTTCCTGCTCGCAAATAAAGCGCAGGCGGCTGCGAATCTGTTCGATGGACAAGCGCTTGAAATCGAAGCGCTGCACACGGCTCAAAATGGTCTGCGGAACCTTGTTGACTTCGGTGGTGGCGAAGATGAAAATCACATGTTCAGGCGGTTCTTCCAGCGTCTTGAGGAGCGCGTTGAAGGCGCCCGTCGAAAGCATGTGGACTTCGTCGATAATGAAAATCTTGTATTTGCCAATGACTGGCGGGTACTGCACACGTTCAATCACGTCGCGGATATTGTCGACGCCCGTATTGGAAGCGGCGTCGATTTCGAACACGTCCATCGGGTTTCCGCCGGCAATGTCCTTACAGCTTTCGCATTCTCCACAGGGGTGCAACGGGTCTCCGCCTTTGCAGTTCAGCGTGCGGGCGAGGATACGGGCACTGGTGGTCTTACCGACACCGCGGGTTCCGGTAAACAGGAATGCATGGTGCAAGCGACCTCCTTCAATTGCGTTCTGGAGGGTTTTTGCGATATGTTCCTGACCGACCATGTCGGAAAAAGATTGCGGACGCCACTTTCGGGCCATTGCTACGTATGCCATGCGCCTGAATATAGTAAATTTGTTTCATAACGACGAGGTAAACTATGAATCCGAATTTGGCTCTTTTGATTCTTTCTTGGCAGGTGGCATGCCTTTTTCATGAAAATGAGACTGACAAACTCCTCGAGGGTTCCGCCTCGGCAACGGAAGCCGAAAGCGACACGCTGGATGCGATTCATGACGAACTGACCCCGGACGTTTCCTGGGACGATTTCAACAATACCTATGCCAAGTTTAAGTCGGCCAAGGACCGCGCCCAAGCATGTGTCGAAGCCTTGAAGAACGAAACGCCTGAATTCAAGAGCAAGGTGCTCGAATCCATGCTCCGCGTGGCAAGCGCCTCTCGCGAAGACGACAACGAAACCAACGTCTCTCCCGAAGAAATGGACTTTATCCAGCAGATCCGCGAAGCGCTGGAGTAAGAATCGACCGAGAATAGACCGCCTGCGAAAACGCTGCGAATCTTGAAAAAAAAGAAACCGCCGAGGGGAGCCTCAGCGGTTTAATTTTTTGATAGGAAGTGCGATTAGCGGAGCACGATGTCGCCGTTTGCGACGAGCTTGTCGCGGAGCTTGTTGTGAGCCTTGTTCACTTCGTCGTCGGTGAGGGTGCGGTCCATGGCCTGGTAGGTGAGACTGTAGACCAGGTTCTTCTTGCCGGCGGCGATCTTGTCGCCTTCGTAGATGCTCTTGAGGGTAATCTTCGCGAGGTTCTTCGGGTTGAGACCCTTGATGCGGGCGAGGATCTGTTCGTGAGTCATGGTCTTTTCGACTTCGAGAGAAATGTCGCGGCTAGAGGGCACCTGACGGCTGAACGGTTCGAACACGATCTTCTTGTGGGTAGCGTGTTCCATCTTGTCCATGTCGAGATGGAACACGCTACCCACAAGAAG
>Ga0265300_10004724_pt1 | contig 10736 bp, 6 predicted proteins | sample AusTroGonzalo_MG_FD_193482 | JGI IMG/M metagenome (GOLD analysis project Ga0265300, IMG submission 193482) | Bovine rumen microbial communities from tropical cattle in Woodstock, Queensland, Australia - Gonzalo_03 | ecosystem: Host-associated > Mammals > Digestive system > Stomach > Rumen ... | reverse complement strand
TCTCATTAATAATAACAGGGTATGACACGCTGACAAAGGCTGTTGGCGTATATACCTTGTTGGTCTGATAGATGGCACCATTGCAGGCCAACCACACAGAGTCGATATCCTCAACCTTCACACCCATGGGGTCGTTGGCGTCGTTGAGAATGCCAGAGAACTTCGAGGGCACAGAACTGACAAACGAACCCAGCATGTTGACGTTGATCAACTCATTGATCACATCGTTGGGTACATTCTCCAGTTTGCCATAGTAATCGCGGAGCACCTTACCTGCACCGTTATTCCAATAGTCTCTCAAGGCAGAGTCAGAAGGCACCATCATCACAGCCATATCACGCTGCATGGCGATATTGCCTTCCTGATCGTTCAGACCTGTATAGTAGTCGTTCCACTCTGGGTCGAACTTCAGCAGACCACTGATAGGAGTAACCTTGTCGGGTGCTACGTCAACAGATTTGCCATCTTGCGACTTCTCTGAGAAGAAGCGCTTCTGGAACACAGTATCGACGTTCTTATCATACAGGTAGTTGTACTGCGTCGTAGTTGCCTTGTCCAAGGGGAAAGGTGCACAGAAACGCTCCAGCAAGCTGTTCCACATGCTGACATTGGGCTTCTTGCGAATGAGCTCTGCCATATTGGGCAATGGTGTAATGACCTCAGCCATCTTATGGATGAAGCCATTCGAGCACTTGATATTGGGTTCGTCAACAGAAACGCCATTGATGCTGGCGTCACCAGCCTGACGTGTGGTCTGGTAATTGTTGATGAAGTCATAGTCTGAGTTGGTAATGTGCTTGTTGACCAACTGTTTCTCGATAAATTGTACCAAAGGCACCTGAGAGTTGTCAGTCATACAAACCATAGGAAGACCAGACTCGCGATAGCTCTTCCAATAGAGATTATCTGGCATGTCGGCCTTTGTAAGCACAGCCACAGAGTCGTAGGTCGAACTCGACGAATAGCGTCGCATACACTCGCCCTCCTTGGGAGGATTACCCTCAACGCTGGGCAGACTGTTCAACTGCATCGAGTTGTTCATCATGCTGCCAAACAGCAACAGTTTCTTTTGTGACACAGACAGGTCACCGTAGCTTTTCACACCCCACGAATTGTTCTTGTAGAAACGATCGTAGGCCGCATCGTCTGCCACGAAGAGCGTTCGCGAGCCAGTCTTTGCCAGCACCTCACGAAAGCCCAGGTCGTCAATCAGACGCACCGTGTTCGTGTAGTTTCCCTGTTCGTCCAGCCAACTGTAAATGCTCGAGCCCCATCCATCGGGAGTACGTTCATCCAAGTCGTAGTCCGAACAAGCCACCAGACCTGCGCCACTTGCCAGTAGCAATCCAGCAGCCAACAACAATTGTCGGCCTCGTTTTAGGATTTGTCTTTCGGTTTTCATACGTTTTACTTTTTGGAATTATTGAGATTTGTTCTTTTCGTCTAGTGCATTATCAAAATGCGTTGCAAAGTTAGTAATAATACGCGTGAGGAGTTTAAAATAACGTCCGAACGACTTCACTTTTCGTCACAGCTCATTTTAAAATGTCGCATGTGTTTTTCTTTTCGTCTCAAAAAAACAAGGAAAGCCCGTGTGTTACGGGCTTTCCTTTTGATTCTTAATAATGGTGACCAATCATCAGAAGTGCATTTTCACATCAACACCAACCTGAAGCGGCAGGCCACGCTGTGCAAAATTCTGTTTCGTCAATTGGCTGTTCACCAGGAATGTATTGTAGTTTGTGTTGGTCAGGTTACGTCCCCAGAAATCTACTACCACACGATTCATATCGAGTGCCAGGTGAGCACCCAGTGTAGCATAGAACTTCTGGCACAACTCATTATCTGCTTCCCAATAGGTTTTACCCTGTCCCTTGGCATTAACACCCAGCACAACACTCTTCAGGAAGGCATTCTTGACATCAAAACGATAGTCGGCATTTGCGCTGAACTGATGCATGGGGATGAAAGGAACATACTTGTCTTTATAGCTCACCTCCTCGTAGCCGGTAGCCGTCTTCAGGCTATCGGTATAATCTTCGAACACAGCACGGGTGAAGCTATAGGTAGCACCCCACGACAGACGGTCGTCGAAGGCCTGTCCGCGCAAAGCAAGCTCTACGCCACAGCTATGGCTCTTACCTGCATTGACCGTCATACGGCCGTAGCCAGAATTAGGAATCATCACCGAGAGCTGCTGGTCCTGAAGCTGAGTGAAGAAGAATGATGCATCAGCCTTCACCTTATTATTAAATAGGTTCAGATGGAAACCTGCCTCATAATTCCAGCTTTCTTCTGGCTTATAAGCAATCGTCTCTACGATATTGTCATAGTCCTGTTCTGAGTGACTGACGTCATAATCGCCCCTCATAGCGTCCTGCTGATGTTTGTTCAAGTCTGTACGCAGAATATCACTAAACATCTGGACATTGTATCCGCCTGCGCGATAGCCTTTCGAAACGAGAGCATAGACATTACCCAGGTTCTCATTGAAACTATAGGTAAGACCCACCTTTGGCAAGAGCTGTGTGTAGGTGTGATGGCGAGAGTCTGCTATATGAGAAGTCAAATGATAAGTGGCAACGGCATTGGACGTACCACCCGTGATATTCATATAGGCAAGTGCGTCATAATCAATCTTCACCTTGTCGATATTATAACGAAGACCAAGTGTCAACTTCAAGTTGTCGTTCAACAAGATGTTAGACTCATGAAAAGCAGCCATGCTCAAGGTTGGTGTACGATAGGTGCCAGGCACGGCCATCTCAGCATTCATCGTCACGCCCATTCTAGCAACAGCTGCTTCTGCAGCTGCCTGAGACATGCCACCTCTAACCATACCTTGAATCATGGCGTTCTTCATGGCATTAGCAATGGCATTACCAATCGGACCCGTGATGGCATCACCAAAACCCACGGGAGCGTCCGTACGAAGCCACTGGTAACTGCCAAAGAGACCAGAAGTGTGCTGCCAACGACTGGCATTATTGGTACGGAGCACCAGCTCCTCTGTCACGGCGTTCATTTTCTGCACCTGCTGCAGACTCATATAGTCAGCAGCCACATAGTCCTGGTCCATGTTCATGCGGTCCCAGAGATACTGATGACTAGTGGTAGATGTGAGCAGATAGTTATCGAAGTCATACGACACGGTAAGCCCCGTGTTCACCATCTGACGACGATAATCATTCATAAAGGTGGTAGAGGGATCGGCTGTCTCGTCCTTGTCTACGTCATAGAGACCATAGGAGAAACCATTCTGATTGGTATACTGATAATCACTGGTCAGGTCGAAAGTCAGACGCGTCTGAGGCTTCCACATCAGGCGCACCTTGGCACCAGCCTCATTCATCTTGTCATTATACTCATTGAGATTGGAGTTCTTGAAGAAACCGTCCTGTCCATTATAGAAAGCAGCCACCATGAAGGCCAACTCATCGCCAAGTCGCTGATAATGGGCCACCTCAGCCTTTCGCGTAAAGTGATTACCAACACCGATGTTGACATCCGTACCCTGATAGCTCATGGGGTTCTTTGAGTAGATGCGCACGATGCCGCCCTCAGTATTTGCGCCATAGAGCGTACCCTGGGCACCACGCAAGACGTCAACACGGTCCAACATATAGAAATGTGTGTTGAAAGCCGACTTACACATCAAGGGAATGTGGTCGTAATAGATTCCCACAGCCGAGTTGTTGATACGCGAGCCTACACCTCTTATATACATAGAGGAGGTGAGACGGCTGCCATACTCAGGCATCGTGAACGAGGGAACATAGTTAGACAACTGCCCCAGACTCTGTACATTCATCTGTTGCAACTCCTTCGCACCAAAAACGCTACTGCTCAATGGCTGTTGTCTGAGCAGGAAACCCTCCTTGGGCTGTGCCACAACCACCACTTCATCAAGATCCACCACCTTGCTCGTGTCGGCAACTGCCGACTCGTCAAGGATGTTCTCCGCATCAGCATAACAAGCCGATGAACTAACCAAGGCCATCAGGGCCAAAACAAATATCCTATTCATATTATTTTTAAAATTCAGGTGCAAAGGTACGCTTTATTGCCAAGCCACACAATCCACATTTATATGGATTTTACCTTACAGCCGCAAAAAGATATGAATAGGAGAAGCTTATTCTCCGATATATTTGGCTATCGTGCTCAAGCACAACTGACTGCTGATGGGCTTTGTGAGGAAGTCCACACAACCTGCATCCATCGCCAACTGACGGTCGCTCTCAAATGCGTTTGCCGTCAGCGCAATAACAGGCAGCCCTGGGCAATGCTCTTTAATCAGCATGGTAGCCTCCAGACCATCCATCACGGGCATCTTGATATCCATGAGTACCAAGTCAAAACCGCCTTTCTGAGCCATATCCACAGCCTCTTTGCCATTACAGGCTCTTTCGAGCTCATAGTGATTCTTGAGGATATAAGTCATCAGTATGTAATTACTGTCATTGTCCTCTGCTATCAATAATCTCTTCATGCGCCAAAAAAAATTAAGTTCGTTAGTTAATTTGTTACAAAAGTAATACTTTTATTCGGAATTCCTTTGTATTTTTCAAACTTTTAACTAATTTTGCACAGACGAAAATAAACAATCACTTAAAATACTACAAGACATGAACTTAAAACTCATCTCTCTTTCGCTGGCATTCACCGCATCACTCTCTGCTCAGGCTCAGCACGTGATGGACGTAAACACCAGCAAGATTGGCGCCCCCGTCCAGTCAACAATGTACGGTATCTTCTTTGAAGACATCAACTATGCTGCCGACGGCGGCCTCTATGCCGAGCTCATCATGAACCGTTCGTTTGAATTCCCCAACGCCTTTGCGGGATGGGATATCTCTGGTAAGGTGACGCTGAAGAATGACGGTCCTTTCGAGAGGAACCCACACTATGTACGCCTGGCTCCTGCCGGCCACAACGACAAACACACGATGATTGAGAACCAAGGCTTCTTCGGCATCGGCGTGAAGGGTGGCGAGAAATACCGCTTTTCTGTATGGGCACGCGTGCCCGATGGTGGCAAGGCCAAGTTGTGGATAGACCTGGTGGACAACGCCACCATGCGCGACGACCAGAAGTTGGGCAACGCCAGCGTGGACGTCAGCGGCAAGGAATGGAAGAAATATACGGCTATCATCAAGCCTAATCGCACTTTTGACAAGGCCCATCTCCGTGTGTGGGGCGACAGCAAGGCGACAACTGATGTCGAGCACGTATCGCTATTCCCCGTCAAGACGTGGAAAGGCCGCGAGAACGGCATGCGTCAGGACCTGGCTCAGGCTCTGAACGACATGCATCCTGGCGTATTCCGCTTCCCTGGTGGCTGTATCGTGGAAGGTACTGATTTGGAGACACGCTACAACTGGAAGAACAGCGTAGGTCCCGTTGAGAACCGCCCCCTGAACGAGAACCGCTGGCATTACACCTTCACAGGACGTTATTTCCCCAACTATTACCAGAGCTACGGACTGGGCTTCTTTGAGTTCTTCCAGCTCTGCGAGGACTTTGGCTGCGAGGCTCTGCCCGTTATCTCATGCGGTCTGAGCTGCCAGTTCCAGAACCCCGACCCCACGAAGCCCGGTGTACACGTGCCCGTGGACCAGTTGGATGAGTATATCCAGGACGCACTCGACCTGGTAGAGTTCGCCAACGGCGATGTGAACACCAAGTGGGGTAAGGTGCGTGCCGAGATGGGCCATCCCGCTCCCTTCAACCTGAAGTTCCTGGGTGTGGGCAACGAGCAGTGGGACTACGACGAGAAGCACGGCGGCTTCGGCCCTGTCTTCACCGAGCGCCTGAAGAAGTTCAGCGACGCCCTGCGTGCCAAATACCCCAAGCTGAAGCTCATCGGTACCACTGGTCCTAACTCAGAGGGCTGGGACTTCGACCTGCTGCAACCTCGCATGAAGGAGTTGAAGGTGGACCTCTACGACGAGCACTACTATCGCAACGAGAAGTGGTTCCTCTCTCATGGTCTGCGCTACGACTCATACGACCGCAAGGGTCCCCGCGTGTTTGCCGGCGAGTATGCTTGCCACGGAAGCGGCAAGAAGTGGAATCACTTCGAGACCTCACTCTACGAGGCTGCCCACATGACGGGTATCGAACGCAATGCCGACCTCGTTCATATGGCTACCTACGCTCCCCTTTTCGCCCATGTTGAGGGTTGGCAGTGGCGTCCCGATGCCATCTGGTTCGACAACCTGCGTTCATTCAAGTCTGTCAGCTACTATGTTCAGCAGATGTTTGCCATGAACAAGGGTACCAACGTGCTCCAGCTCACAATGAACAAGAAGCCTGTTGCAGGCCAGGACGGTCAGGACGGTCTTTTCGCCTCAAGCGTATTTGACAAGACCACCAACGAGGTCATCGTCAAGGTAGTCAATACTTCGAAGCAGGCTCAGCCCGTGGTTCTCAACCTGCAGGGCGTCAAGGCCACCGCTGCCGAGACGCTGACGCTGAACCACAACGGTTCGATGGACGACGAGAACACGCTCGACCAGCCCGAGAAGATCACTCCAAAGACGGGTTCTATCAGTGTGGCTGCCGACAAGAAGCAGTCTGTTATCACGGACAACGTGCCCGCCATGACGTTCCGAATCTATAAGGTGAAGAAATAACACCCACACAAACATCGACAACAGATTATCATAAGGATTATCTTAAAGGAAAGACGGATCTCGCGATTCGTCTTTCTTTTTTTCACCTAATTGCAAGTTAAGATCTACCAAGTACATACACTTCCTCTGTTTCCCGAGTAGCAATTAAAATTGGGAGGCTGAAAAAAAATGGCAAAAAGGCGATTCGATATTAAAATCACGTCGTGGTTATTTATTTTCACGTCGTGATTTTATTTAATCTCGACGTGATTATTTAAAATCACGCCGTGATTTTAAAGTTTAAACGGCAAAACAACAGTTTTTCTTCATCGTATCGAGAGTGAAACTACGGGCAATGGCGAGACATTTCCTGGTATAAAACACCACTATTTACTGAAATAATTTGGTAATTATTGGAAAAATAAGTAACTTTGCAACCTATTATGGCCGTAGCAAACCTAATAACCCAAAACAGCGACGAGCACCAGTTCTCGTTCGAAGTGCTGCCCCCACTCAAGGGGACGGGCACAGAGCGGCTGTTTGCCGACATCGAAAAGTTGTGCAAACTGAACCCCGCCTTTATCAACATCACCACGCATCACAGCGAGTTTGTATACAAGGAACTGAGCGACGGACGCTTCGAGCGTCAGCGCCTGCGTCTGCGCCCCGGCACCATTGCCGTTGCCGCAGCCATCCAGCAGCGCTTCCACGTGCCCGTTCAGCCGCATGTCATCTGCAGCGGTGCCTCGATTGAGGATATCGAGTACGAGTTGCTCGACCTGCAGTTCCTGGGCATCACCGACCTATTGCTGCTTCGCGGCGACAAGGCCAAGGAAGACCGCGTGTTTAAGCCGACACCTGGTGGCCACAGCCACACCACGGAACTCATCCGCCAGGTGCAGCGTTTCAACGAGGGTTTCTTTGCCAACGGCGAGCCCATCAAGAACCCTGGGGTAAAGTTCGACATCGGTGTGGCCTGCTATCCCGAGAAGCACGAGGAGGCTCCCAACCTGGAGATGGACATGCAATATCTGAAAGAGAAGCAGGACCTGGGTGCACAGTATGCCGTGACGCAGCTCTTCTATGACAACGAGAAATACTTCGCTTTCGTAGACAAGGCGCGCCAGATGGGCATCACCATTCCCATCATCCCCGGCATCAAGCCACTGGCCAAGCTCAACCAGCTGTCGGTGGTGCCACGCACATTCCATTGCGACATTCCCGAGGCCCTGGCCCGCGAAATCGTGAAGTGCAAGACCGACGACGATGCACGCCGTCTGGGCATCGAATGGACCGTGCAGCAATGTCGTGAACTCTATGCCCACGGCGTCAACGACATCCACTTCTATACCGTGGGTGCGGTGGATTCCGTGGTCGAAATCGTAAAACAACTGAAAGAGAAGAAGTGAAGTTCAGCGAAGTCATAGGACAACAGGAGGTGCAAGAGCGCCTGGTACAGATGGTCAAGGAAGACCGTCTGCCCCATGCCATGATGCTCTGCGGTCCCGCCGGCAGCGGCAAGATGGCGTTGGCAGTGGCCTTTGGCTGCTATCTGCTGGGCCTCAAAGACAATACGGACCCTTATGCTCAAACGGAGCACCCCATGCTCGCCAAACTCGAGCATCCCGACCTCCACTTCACCTATCCCACCATCAAACTGCCCTCGATGAGCAGCGACCACAAGCCCGTGAGCGATGACTTTGCCCGCGAGTGGCACGAACTCATCATGCAAGGGCCTTACTTCACCCTGGACCAATGGCTCACCGCTATTGGCGCCGAGAACCAGCAGGCCATCATCACCGCTGGCGAAAGCGACGAACTGGTACGCAAGCTGTCGCTGAAATCGAGTCAGGGAGGCTATAAGGTCAGCATCATCTGGCTACCCGAACGCATGAATATCGAATGCGCCAACAAGCTGCTGAAGCTCATCGAAGAACCGCCCACACAGACGGTCTTCCTGATGGTATGCGAGGAGCCCGACAAACTGCTGGAGACCATCCGCAGTCGTGTGCAGCGCATCGACGTGAAGAAGATAGACAACGACATCGTGCGCCAGGCACTCATTGAGCGCCGAGGCATCAGCGAAGAGGCTGCCATGCGCATCAGCCGACTGGCCAACGGCTCGTGGCTCAAAGCCATGGAAGCCCTGCAGGCCGGCACTGAGAACGAGCAGTTCCTGGACCTCTTTATGATGCTGATGCGACTGGCCTATCAGCGCAGAGTGCGCGAACTGCGTAAATGGAGCGAGACGATGGCAGGCTTCGGACGTGAGAAGCAGAAACGATTCCTACAGTTCTTCATGCGCATGCTGCGTGAGAACTTCATGTATAACTTCCAGCAGCAGGACTTGGTGTATATGACGCAAGAGGAGGAGGACTTCGCCAAGAATTTCGCCCGATTCATCAACGAGGCCAATATCCTGCAGCTCTACGACCTGACTAACCTGGCCATTCGAGACATCGGACAAAACGCCAACGCGAAAATCGTGTTCTACGACTTCGCGCTGAAAATCATAGTATTGCTCATTCAAAAATAGATATAGATGGAAGAGAAACAAAGAACATACGAAATACGCACGGGGTGTGACCGCGGACTCTGCCGCGCCGCCGTGGGACGACAGGACCGCCAGTTGAATACCTATGACTGGCTGGCCGACGTGCCTGGCAATGCTGAGTCGACAGACCTGGTGGAGGTGCAGTTTAAGCACACCCGCAAGGGCTATTACCACAACGTGAACAACCTGCCGCTGAAGAAAGGCGACATCGTTGCCGTAGAGGCTAGTCCTGGTCACGACATCGGCGTAGTGACTCTCACTGGAAGACTGGTGACCTTGCAAATCAAGAAGGCCAACCTGAAGAGCAGCGAAGAGATCAAGCGCGTCTATCGTCTGGCACGCCAGGTGGATATGGATAAATACCACGAGGCCAAGGCTCGCGAGCACGAGACGATGATCCAGAGCCGCGAGATTGCCAAGAACCTGGGATTGCAGATGAAGATTGGCGACGTGGAGTATCAGGGCGATGGCCAGAAGGCTATCTTCTATTACATCGCCGACGAGCGTGTGGACTTTCGACAGCTCATCAAAGACCTGGCTGCAGCCTTCCACGTACGCATCGAGATGAAGCAGATTGGTGCCCGTCAGGAGGCCGGACGCATTGGCGGTACTGGTCCCTGCGGACGCGAGCTTTGCTGCGCCACATGGATGAAGAACTTCGTCAGCGTCTCTACTGGCGCTGCCCGCTATCAGGATATCTCACTCAATCCCCAGAAGCTGGCTGGCATGTGTGCCAAGTTGAAGTGCTGTCTGAACTACGAGGTCGACGACTATATCGAGCACGGCAAGAAACTGCCTAACCGCGAGATTGTTCTCCAGACGCTCGACAGCGACTATTACTTCTTCAAGGCCGACATCCTGGCTGGTCTCATCACCTACTCTACCGACAAACGCATTGCTGCCAACCTGCAGACCATCACGGCAGAGCGCGCTAAAGAGATTATCGAGATGAACAAGCACGGACAGAAGCCCGGCGACCTGCAGCCTGACGAGGAGAAGAAGAAAAAGCAGGATAGCGCACCCGTTGACCTGCTGGCCGGCGACGACATCCATCGTTTCGACAAAGCCAAGAAGAAAAAGAAGAAGAAAAAGCCTCAGAAGCCTAAGAATGAAGCTGACAAGAACGAATCCGTCAAGAACGAGCCTGTCAAGAATGAAACTGAAAAGAAATAGTCTTCTGGGATTTATCATAGCGGTTGCACTGGCATTGTCCAGCTGCAACCGCCAAACTATTTACAGTCACTACGAACCCGTTGACATTGATGGATGGGAACGTAGCGACACCTTGTGGTTTTACGCTGGCGGACTGACAGAGGGCTGTTACAACGAACAAGTGGGACTACGCATCAACGGCAACTACCCCTTCAAAGACCTGTCTCTTGTCGTTGAGCAACGACTGCTGTCCACACAAACCATCATCAAATGCGATACACTCAACATGGCCATCACAGACGATGACGGCTTTTTCCAAGGCGAAGGACTAAGTCTTTTACAATACGAGACCGGCCTGGGCACTATCAGCCTGCCCACATCAGACACCCTTCAGGTAGCCATTATCCATAACA
>Ga0265300_10004723_pt1 | contig 10739 bp, 9 predicted proteins | sample AusTroGonzalo_MG_FD_193482 | JGI IMG/M metagenome (GOLD analysis project Ga0265300, IMG submission 193482) | Bovine rumen microbial communities from tropical cattle in Woodstock, Queensland, Australia - Gonzalo_03 | ecosystem: Host-associated > Mammals > Digestive system > Stomach > Rumen ... | reverse complement strand
ACTTTCGCTTGATGGCACTAACTATATTGATATAAAACCAAGACAACCATATTGCTTAAAAGAGGCAACAGGCGGTAATGATAAAAATATCTCTAACGTAAGCATTATGACTTTTACAAAAGAAAGCAACGTTTTAACAATCAATATAGTAGTGCTATATGAAAAGATAACAGGAAGCGACTTAACAACAGAACAAACTAATTTTAATGCTTTAATGGACAAATTATATGATGAATGTTTTGGATCATCTACACAAACTTATTATTTAAAGATACAAGCAGGAACAACAACAGCAAAATCTTTTACTGATTTAATATGTGTAAGAGGACAACACGTTTATGATGAGGCAACAGGCGAAAATGTATTATCACTACAATTTAAGGTAGGTGAATAATATGGCAGTTTATCAAGATAACTATACAGCTATGGTTATTTTTGCACAAACACAAACACAATTTGGAGTGCAAAATGGCAATTTAATTAATCCTGATGGAACAGAGGGAATATTTGAAAGCCCACAACCTAACACACCTAAAATACCAAAAGAAGATGGAAATGGTGGATTTTCTTTCAAACAAGCAAAAAAAATGGTTGTAGGGTTAGGCGTATATGGTGCGGTTAAGTCCGTTGCTAACTATGTAAAAAATAACTATGGCGATATAATGCAAGATTCAAACGCACAAGTAGAAATTAATGAAGCTATGAATATTATTCAAATGGGCGTAAATATTGGTATGGGCTTTGCCGTAGGTGGCGTATGGGGTGGTATTGCATCTATCGTATCAACAGGCGTAAGCGTAGGACTTCAAACAGCATCATTTCAAAGACAAATGCATAGAAATCAAGTGCAAAGCCAAGTTAGTATGGCAAGAACACAATATGCAAGTATAAATGGAGGTAGATAATTATGGCTTTAAGATTATGGATCAACGGAACAGAACTTACAAACTTTATTTTATCTACACCCTTTAAAGACACGTTAGATGAAGAACTAGACAATTTGAACTTTCAAATTAAGTCAGCAACAAGACTACCATATAAAAAGTTTGATAAATTAATGTATTGGATAGGGCAAGGCTCAACAGTTGTTTTAAATAAAAAAATGGCACTATTTAATATCGTTGAAACATGGGAGGGCGAAAAATGGACTTATCAAATAAGCTGTTTATCACCTACAAAAATCCTAGAATCAATAATTATTAATGGTATGGCTGATACTTATGGGAGTGCTAGATTAGATTTACAAATAGAAAGAGTAAAAGATAAAATCAACGCACAATTAGGTTTTGAAATGGCAACGCCTATTACAATAAGTTTTGATTCAAGTATAAGTGTAAGTAATGCAGATTTATACCATACAGCTTCAAGTGATTTCTTATGGGATGGACAAGTCAACGTAAGAGAAATATTTAATGATATGTTAGATAAAGTAGATATGATATGTATAGGAACGGACTACACAATAGATGCTAACGGAAATATAACAGGAATAACAATAGGAGCGGTTAAAAGAGAGAAAAACGGCTCACAGATATTAACATCAATTTATGATGTAGAAAATGGAGGACTAGAAGATGTCAAGCAAGTGGTTAAAGGCATTACTTATAATCGTGATAGTGAGTATGCTTGTGGCAACATCATATCTCTAATTAAGAATGGTATTGCAAAAGACAACGTGCAACAAACCTATTTACCTGCTAGAAATGATGATTTAACAATAGATGATGTTGCAAAAAACCATATTATTACACAAGAGCCAATTTACACTTTAAACAAAGTGTATGCTCTAATACCAATGGAAGCATCCGTTTTTTATTGGGCAGACCATAATGGAACTTGGAGCAGTGGACCAATTATATCAGGCAACACAGAAGCAACAAGAATTATTTTATTACCACTAGATTTGACTAATTACATTGTAGAAAAAAGCGTATTTGATTCAATGCCTTTAAGTGAACAAAAGAAACATTTATATTTTAAACGTGGGGAAAAAGGAATCTACAATATCTATGATAAGTATAAAGTTAATCCTTTAGTAAGCAACGAAGCCATTGTAGAAATAGTTAGGGATGCTTTTACTTACCGACCAACTCACGAAACGAGATATACAAATTCAAATGGTGTAGTAAATATTAGCGATTATGATTGTAGTAATTTATTATGTTATGACAATGGAGTAAGGATTTATCAAGAAACATACGATGGACATAATATCCATATGAGCGTAAGCGGAGATAAAGAAGATGGTGCTATTAAAGATTTTGCATTGATGGACAACTTTGCAACAGCAAGTTCAACTATTAAAAGGGCGATTTTATTTAGTGTAAACTATCAACCATATTGTGATAGTGTAGTTAAAATAGAAAAGACAAATATAGCAAGTTTAGAAGCTAATACTAAAAACTTATCCGTTATTAAAAATCAAAGTGATAGAACAATAGATATGAGTAAGTATTATGATTCTCAACAAGCACTTATTAATAGAATGGGTAATAAAGAAATGTATATTGATGCTATGATTGATTTAACAGCCGATTATTCATTACAAACTACTTTATGGGGTTTAGGTGATTATATGACTTTAAATAGTGTTAAATGGACTATTACACAGCGAGAGTTTGAAAACTATAATGAAAATAAATTAAAAGTGCGTTATACATTTAGTAAAGATTACAACGCATCAAATATTGATATTCAATTAAAGAGGGATAAACGATTATATGGAATACCTTTAACACAATTTGTAGATAGATATATTATTATTAAAGGTAGTCAATACATGGATAGCAATACCAAAAAGATTTTATTAGAGTGTTGGGATGATTTCACAGGATCAACTACAACACAGGGGTATTGCTTATTAGAAGCAGTAAAAATAGGTAATGCAAATATATTAAATAAAGTAGCAAGATGTATGGATAATTACGCAGTAGATATTGAAAGAACAAAGTATTCATCTACAATAGTAAATGTTTATTTAAGATATTGTGATACTAATGGGTTTAAAGAAAATATAACTTTATATGGTTTAGGCGATAGTGCTTATTCAATGTTAAATATAAGTGATTATTCAAGACTACCATTTATACCGAATAGTGATGTAGGACAAGCACTTGTCTATGGATGGCAAAAAGTTTTAACAGGCATTAAAAAGGATAAAATGGAAAGATTGATATTTGTATTTACTGATAGATAAAAACCAAGTTATTAAGGGCGTTATATACGCCCTTTTAACATACTCTTTAATCATAGCAAATAAAGGAGGGCGAAAAAATGATAAATAAAGAGTTTATTGTTGGAAGTGGAGGTATAATTAAAGACTTTCAAGATAGAAATATACCTCAAAATTCTAATAACTTTGTAAGCGTAGGTGTATTAATACCTGTAAGCGAATTTGCTGATTTAGGCACTTATGGTGTATGTCTAGCAACTAGCAAAATCGTGGGTGGCGTTGAAACTAGCTTACCAAGTTTAATATGTTATAGTGCTAAAACACTAAAAATTGAGGGCGTTGATTATATTAAATATCAATGTCAATTAAGTATTTCCTATACTAATTTTATAGGGCAATTAAAACTAACACCTTATATTATTGAAATTGAAATACTTAACGAGGGCGAAGAAGATGAAAATGTAGTAATCACTACACAAAAGACTTTTACTAACACTACTTTAAATGTTATTAGAAGTATTGCATCCACAAGTGATGCGAGTTTAGAAGAAGCAACAGCAGAAGAAACTTTAACAGCTTTAATTGAAGCAAAAAACATTAAACTTATTGAAGATTACAAAACAGGAACAAAAGCACAAGCAATAGTAGGTTGCTTTACTGATTATAACGCATCAAGTTATGAGGGGTGGCTTTTAATCGTTAAATATAGCGGTGGTGAAATTGCTTTACTACCTTATAAAAATGGTGCAAATAACGAATTTACAGAAGTAGATTTAGATGGCACTTATTATAAGTTAAGTGATTATTCAAGTGGAACATACACTTCAACACAACTAACTTATACAAAAGGCGAGATAGATACTATCTTAACTAACTACTACTTAAAAACTGAAACTTATAGTGATGATGAAGTAGATACTTTATTAAGTGCAAAAGTAGATAAAACAACAACAGTTAACGGACAACCTTTATCAAGCAACGTTTTATTAAATAAAGGTGATGTAGGTTTAGGAAATGTAGAAAACTATGGTATAGTAAATAGTCCTAGTGCAGATGCAACTAATAAATACGTTGATGCAGGTGGCTTATATACATACTTAATTACAAATTATGCTGATAAAAGCGATTATGATACAACAAAAGCAAAAGTAGATGAATTATATACATCATTTAAAGGAACAAGCGACAATGACAATGTAGTTAATACTTTATATGATTTAATTAATGTTTTTGAGAACTTTCCTGAAGCCGATAATATCGCATCTATTTTAAGTGGTTTAGATTCAAGATTAGATACATTAGAAGCAATGGATAACGTGGTTGTTAATTGTGGATCAACTACACTTTCAAGTGCATCATGGGTAGAAAATACTGATGATTACGCAAGTGATTATCCATATAAGATTACATATCAAAATGACTTATTAATAGGTGCGACTAACTTTGATGTAATCTTTGGCGTAGATGCCGATACATCATTATTAAGCACAACAGCTTTATTAGATAATACAACAGGCACAATTACTTTCTATGCGGTAGAAATACCAAGCGTTGATTTAGATATAGAAAACATAGTAGCATTTACTACTCTAAACGCAATTAACACTTTAACTACTGATACAATCAATCAAGTAGCACAAAATAAAAATGATATTACTGATATTAAAGCAAATTATGAACTAAAACAAGAGAGTTTAGGAACAAACAAAGGCACAAAAACACAGGGAATATCAAGTGGTTTTTGGAGTCAACGAGCAAAAAGATTAAACTATGGCGAAACAAAAATAGAACAAGCCTATGATGAGATTGATTTAAGTTATATAGATAGTGGCGACCAAACAACAAAAATAGTAGTTAAGCAAGATACAGGCTACAACGAGGGATTAATCAAACTACAAAACCACACTCATACATTACAATTAGACCATAATGGCTTAACACTAGATAATAAGAGTTTAAATACTAATCGCTTATTCACTTCCTCAACTGATGCAACTGAAAGCGGAGGCGTTTATACGCTAGATGTTAGTGGAATTACAGGTATAGAAGTTAACGATTATATCGCATACTTAAATAGCGGTGCATTTACAACTTTATATCAAGTAGCTTCAATTACAAGTGGCGTAGCAACTTTAAATGTAGTAGGCTCATTTGGTGGTGGAGGCTCACAACTATATCAACATAATATAGTATGTCAAAATGATATTTCTAAACACCAAAGGTTTTCTCTTACTATTATCAATGATAGTGCGACTCCAATGGGTAAAGATGATGTAAGAGATTTCTTAAACACTAATGGTTATAATCCAAGCGACACAACACCATTATTAGTCAACAATTATTATAAATGTGATGGTGTAAGTGCAGAAAGCAATGTATTATATATTATTTATGGTATTTGGTATAGTAATTATAATGTATTTGTTAGTGTTATCAATTCTAGTGGAACAGGATATAACGTGCAAGTTAATACTGCTAATGATAATTACTATGACACAGTAATCGCATTATAGGAGGTAGCAATATGAAAATGAATACATTTAACGAATTAAAAAAAGCTAGTAAGGAAAAGCCATCATTTTTAGTTATGGAAAATGAAGAACACAAAGTAGTTAGTGAACTTGATAATTTAGGCTTTAAAGATTCAACACTAGCAAAATACCTAGAACAATTAGAAAACTCCTATAATGACAAGATAAAGGGGTTAGAATCAAAGATAGATAAACAAGATAAGATTATACAAGAATTAATAAGTGCTATTAAAACACTTAATAAGGGGGTGTAAGATATGGCTAATATATTTGGAACACTTAATTCAAAAGGTGCTATTTCAAGTGGCGGTGGCGGACACGCTAATTTAAGAACTTATGAGGCTTCAATAGTAAAAGACCTAGTAGAGCCGAACGTATATCATTTAGATTTAACACAAGCATACATTATAGATTTAGCAACAGGAATGACACCTACAAGTTATAATGCAGGTGATATAGTTTATGCTTGTATGCCTGATGGAAATGGCGAAGATGAAATTGAAAATATCTATGTAGTAAATAGAGTAGATAATTCAACAGATTTAATCTTACAATTTAAAATGCCTGTAGGACACTCAATCTTAACAACAACAACAGATGCGACTTATTCAAATAGTGAATATACACTAGCTTTTAGCAACCTAGCTGAAACACCAAACATAAGAGATTATGTAGCATATATCAATAATGGAGCAATAACAACACTATATCAAGTAGCAAGTATAGATTGGTCTAGTGAATACGTTGTTTTAACTAAAATAGGTGATATTGGTGGAGGTGGAGGCTCTCAATTATATCAACATAATATTGTATATTATGAAAATCAAAATGGACGAACTTTTACAGCACAAATCATAAATGATAATAACGAGCAAATTAATTCACGACAAAAAATGATTAACTATTTATTAACTAATGATTTAACATCTTTTAGAAAATCATTAATGATTAATGGGAAATGGTCAGTAAATAATTATAATTATCAAGGTTTATACTATGATAACGGCGAATATCCACATATAAAAGTATGGTACGGAAACGGCACTTCTTACACCGCTGAAACGTGGGAATTGGCAGGCGAAGAATACAACGACACAGTAATAGCATTATAAAAGGTTTTACCTCTTTTCCTTAATAAAGGGGATATCATTTAACAATTTAAAGGAGGGTTTTAAAAATGATAGAGGTTATTAAACAATTTTTTGGAGGTAGCGTTTCAGCTATTGAAGCCTTTGTAGGTAGTGTAGGTTTAATGGGTGTGATTTCTATTTTTGCATCTATTTTCTTTAATGTTTACAAAGGTAAGAAAGATAAGAAAGAAAAGGAAGAAATTAAGAGAGAAAATCAAGAACTTATTAATGCTTTCATTTCAAAATATAATAATGAAATTGAGGCTCTTAACAAAGCCTTAACAGATAGTATGGATAATGTATGCAATATGCTTTTACTTGAACTTAAAAAGAGCGGTTTTGATATGGAAACTATCAACGCTGTAATTGATTTATATAAGAAAACAGCAAAACAAGAATTATTAGATACTGATAAATTACTAGAAGAAAAAACTATTGAACTTGAAAAAGAACAAACTAATCAAGAAGCAGTAAACGAAAACATCAAAAATATAGAAGCAATCAATACTGATTTAGTTTAGGGGGTGCTATTATGCAAGACCTTAAAAAGAAAATCATTGACTTTGCTAAAAAGGAATCTACTTTTTGTTGTTTAGCGATAGGTTGGATTTTATTTGCTATTATCTTACCTATTATTTTCATAAACAATAAATATAAGCTATTTGTAAAAACCGAAGATGAATTAAGATTCACAGGTTGGGCGTTAGTAGGACTATTAATCCTATTTATAGGGTTATATGCTTTATGCTCTTATATCATAAGTGCTTATAGTGTAAAGTATAGAACTTGGGTAAAAATCTTAAAAGGATTTCAACGCATCATTTTACCTTTACTATTAGTATTCTTTATGTGTGGGCTTATAAATAACAACATTGAGAGAATCCAAACTTTACTATTAGAGATTATTATTAGTGAAGCGATAGCAATTATTATCAATCCATTTCCTTACTTTATCTACAAACATAAAAACGCAGATACAAGAGAGGTTTATGGACTTAACGGACAAGATTAAAATAAGCGATTTTAGGGGGTTTTATATAAACCCTCTATTATCTTACTAAAATAGACTAAAAGTCTTTAAAACAAGAAAAAAAGAGGGGTTTTATATGACAAAAAATATTAATATGGGTTTAGTTAGTTTTGTAATGGAAGAATTAGTAATTACATTACTAGCTTTTTTCCTTACTTTATTTAATGCAGGATTTGATATTTCAAAAATGAATTGGACTGTCTTTGCTTTTACTGATATTTTTAACATTTATTGTAGAGTGGTTGCTACTCGTTATGCAAGTGAAAAAGAAAAAATGACAAATGTAGATGTAAAGCAATTAGACAAGTTATTAACTACAAGAAAGAAAGCCATTATAAAAGCAAGAAAGCAAGAAGATGTTATTGAAGCTATACATTATTATAACTATAAAAAATCGTTTGAAATCTATTTAGAAATCTTACATAAGAAAAATGATAAACTACAACCTGAAAAGCCAAAAGAAAAGGTAAAACGTGAGAAATATGATGAACGTATAAGAATGGTTAGTAATCTTATTGATAAGTTAAACGCTAAACAATATGAGACTTATGATGAACTTGTAAAAGAATATCATTTAGTAAGTTATCAACATAAATATAGCGATGTTAGATACAACGATTTATTTGTAGGTAAATCAAGAAAAAATAAGTATGGCGAAGATGATATTAAGTTTAGTTTATTTGCTATATCTATGAAACGTGCTTTACCTACTTGGATTGCATTGACTTTCATAAGTGCGTATTGGAGCTGTCTATATGGCAATGTTAGAAGCACAGCGGACTTATGGTTTATGCTTGGATCATACGCCTTTGCAATAGTTATGGGAACAACGTGGGGTTTAAATAACGGACAAAAAGTTATTAGAGAAGATTTGAATAGTGTATTAAATACAAGGGTTAATATATCAAGTGTAGTAATTGAAAATGCTAATTGCTTTGATGAGATAGCAAAAATCGTTGAATCTTGGCAAGAAGCAGAACGAAAGAACGAGGGTGCATAGTGCATCCTCTTTTTTTTTACCCTTTTTTGCAGAAAAATTGCAAAAATATAAAAAATAATTGCTATTTATAATGATTATATATTTACATATATTAAGTAGTAATATATAATATATATAGGATATAGTTTTCCTTATGACTTATCTAAACAATTTAATAAATGTAAGTATTGGTTGTGCTTACAGGATAAAAAAGCCTACACCTTTCAAAAATTAAGTTGCCACGACTTCATTTTAATTTTCATTTTATTCCGTAGATGTAAAACTTCCTACCTTAAATATATACTTTCATATAAAACTAGGCTTTTTTATTTCGCCAAACAGATGCCAAAACATTATAAAAGGTTGTAAAATATTATACAACATACTATAATATAAATAAAAGTTAATCATAGTTAATAAAATCTAATAAAAGGGAGTAAAAGGGTATATTCACTACCCCTCACCTCCACCATATAAGAAAAAACGGCTTAAAATAGCCGTTATTTTTTTTTGATGCCGAATTAATGCCGAAATTATCCAAAAATTAAGCATTTTTATAATACTTTTTCAATAGCTTCAATTACCTTTTCCTGCTCGTTAGGTAATAGATGCCAATAATAATCCATTGTTATTGATGGCGAACTATGACCTAATCTTTCACTAACTAATCTTATGCTACATTTATTATTGATTAAAAATGATGCATGGCTGTGTCTAAAATCGTGAATCCTTATTCTTTTTACACCACTCTTTTTTATGCATTTATCTAACATACGCCTTATTTGTGTTTCGCTTGTAGGGAATAAGAACTTATCTGCATCTAGTTTTTTTAACTCCTCTATAATAACAACAGGCATTAATACACGCCTATTTGATGCACTTGTTTTTAAAGTGGTTAATCCTTTTACTTTACTTTTTGCTTCTAAACGTTTTGATATTATAAGCTCGTTGCCTGATATATCTTTTTTTGTTAAGGCTCTTAATTCACTTATTCTTAATCCACTCCAAAAAAGAGTAGAAAATAAAAGAGAGTAGTATGGATCATCAATAGCAAGTAAAAATTGGTTGAACTCACTAACACTCCATATTTGCATCTCCTCTTTTATTTCATATAGCTTAACAATGTCTAACTCATCTATTGCTCTATTATCAATTTTAGATAACGTAGAAGCATAAGTTAAGAACGCTCTAAAACATTTTATAATTTGATTTACATAATGCTCTTTAAAGTTGTTTTTTAATAAGTCAGTTTTCCATTTAGATATTGTATAACTGTTAAGCTGATAAGTATAAGTAAAGTTAGGCAATACATATTTATTAAGTATTCTTTCATCCTTTTCATAAGTAGGCATTTTAACTTTATTTTTACGCTTATTTAAGTAGATTTCACACAACTTGCTTATATTATCCGTTGATCCAATAAACCCTTTTAATTCCAGGCGTTTTTCATTTTCAAAATCTATGGCTTCTTGTTTTGTCTTGAAGCCTTTTTTTCTTATATCTTTACCTAGATAATAAAATCTTACCGACCATGTGTTAGTTTTTATGTCTTTCTTTATCATAATAATCATCTATCCTTTTTTGATGTCGCCATATTAAATAAGATACATACTCTACTAATAAATCATAATCTTCCTGTGGTAGTGCTTTGATAGAACGTAAGACTTTTATATCTTCCTCGCTGAACTCGTTTGTTGATTCATCTATTTCTATCATTTCCTCATATCCTAAAAGCTCGTTTGGTTTAACTTTGTAGAACTCGCAAAACTTTTTTAATGTGCGTGGATTTAAAGGGCGGTCGCCTCTTTCTATCTGTGAAATGTAATTAGGAGCTATACCAATTTTTTCTCCTAACTCTTTAATTGTAAGACCTTTTTTTAGGCGTAATTCTCTTAAT
>Ga0265300_10004719_pt1 | contig 10742 bp, 10 predicted proteins | sample AusTroGonzalo_MG_FD_193482 | JGI IMG/M metagenome (GOLD analysis project Ga0265300, IMG submission 193482) | Bovine rumen microbial communities from tropical cattle in Woodstock, Queensland, Australia - Gonzalo_03 | ecosystem: Host-associated > Mammals > Digestive system > Stomach > Rumen ... | reverse complement strand
TACCGACTAAGTGACCACACGCGAACATTATTTATATATGACTACTACCGACGAACTGAGTGTCATCAGCCAGATCCGCGGAGAAGTGCGCGGAAACACGGAACCCACAGGCGAGAACCTCTTTCTTGCCTGGGGTTACCCTACGGCGTTCTTCCTCCTGGTGGAGTTCTTCGCCCTCATCCTGTGGAACGAGTTTTGGTGCTCTTGGATCTGGCTCGGCATCCCGTTGGTGGGAACACCGCTGATGATGTACTTCCTCAACGAGGACTACGAGCGTACCCACCGTCGGACACTCGAACAGAACGTCATCCTGCAGATGTGGGTGTTCGTGGGTTTCCTCAGCTGTCTTGGAGGTGCCACGATGGGCTTTGCCGGCTTGTTCCCGATACTCTACTGCACGTTCCAGGGCTTGCTCATCAGTTTCGGTTGTCTGATGACGGGACTCATCCTCCACTTCCGTCCGAAGACGGTCTGTGGCATTCTGGGCTCCGTGCTCTCGTTCGTCTCTCTCTTCTTCCAGGGCGACCTCTGGCCGTGGCAGTTACTCGTCGCGGTCTACGTGACCGTCCTGACGCTGATCATCCCCGGACACCTCTTCCGCCGTTACGTCCGAAAACAATACAAAGAATAAGTCTATGAGTGATTTTAAATTTCCAGTCATCAATCCGTTGTTGCACAGCGAGTTGCGGCTGAAGGTCATGGTGGCGCTCGACAGCCTCAAGAGTGCCGACTTCATGTGTCTCTGTCGCATCACCGACTGCACGCGTGGCAACCTCAGTGCCCAGATCACTATTCTCAAGGAGGCAGGCTATCTAGAGGTGAGCAAGAGCGGCATCGGTCGTTTTTCCCGTACTGTCCTCTGCATCACCGACAAGGGCCGTGAAGCCCTCCACGCCTACGAAGACGGACTCCACAAGATGTTCGTACAGGAGATTCCCCAGGAAGACAATTCTGAGGGATCAAAGAAAGCCATCTGATATTACTATTTAATTTATAAAATCAAGAATTATGAAGAAATCATTACTCAGACTCATGATGACGATATGTCTCATCATGGCAACAATGTCCGCAAAGGCAGAGACCGTTGGCGGACTCTGCGGAATGGAAGGTGACAACATGATCACCTGGGAACTGAACCTCGACTTAGGTCTGCTGACCATCTCCGGTGATGGTCGTATGGCCGACTTCGACGACCCGTCGGAGGCACCCTGGTACAGTTACTCCAAGTCAATCATCCACCTCATCGTCGAGGATGGCATCACCCACGTCTCACAGGCGGGCTTCCAGTATATGCCCTATTTGGAGAGTGCGGAGATTGCCGAGACCGTCACGTCGATAGGTGACTATGCCTTCTGCGGTTCGACACTGAACAAGATCATCCCCACGAACTGGACGGGTGACCTCGACGCAAACTTGCTGCCTGATGGTCTGCTGACCATCGGCTTCTATGCCTTCGCCGAGACCAAACTGGACAACATCATCCTGCCCTCCACACTGGAGCGCATCGGTGCAGCAGCCTTCGCCTACAATGAGCTGCTGAACGAGGTGGCAGTCTTCGCCACCGTACCGCCGGCAGCAGACCGCGCCGTGTTCTACGACTGCAACAGACTGTCGGCCATCCATGTGCCCGACGATCAGGTGGAGGCTTATGGTGCCGCTACTGGCTGGGCCACCTATGCCGACTTAATTATGCCGACTAGCGGACATGCCGATCATCCCGCCATTCTGCCTGAGGAGAACAGTCTCGACTTGCCTGGCGGTATGTATGTGACAGACCTCGGCATGACCAGTGCCCTCGTCATCTGTTCGCTGCCCGACGGCGCTACCGCCTGGAACCTGCACTACCGTCAGGAGACGGCCGACGACGAACAGGAAATGCGCTGGGTGACGGTCGACAACCTGACCACCCGCTCCTGCACCCTTGAAGACCTGAAGCCCGCCACGGACTATGTGGTACGCCTGCAGGCCGTATTCGGCGAGGAGGTGAGCGGCTGGACCCGTGCCCTGCCCTTCACCACAGCCAGCGAGGAGGCAGACCGCCAGAACAAACAGGAAATGGCCTACTATGAATATAAAGAGGTGAAGAAGGCCGAGTGCGACGATATGGCGATGCCCGAGATCGACGACAAGCATTGTGCGCTGCTCATCGAACAGGCCAAGCAGGCTATCGACGACCTGGGCTTCAATGAGAACCTCTCTTTTGATGAGAATCTTGCCAACCTTGATGAGATCACCAGTCTGCTCGCCATCGACCTCAGCCTGCATCGTGCTGAGATGGGCGAGGTAAGGACCGCTGGCGTGACCATCGACGAGACCACCTTCCCCGACGAGAACTTCCGTAAGTGGGTTCTAAGTCAGAAGTACGGAAAGGACGGCATCCTGACAGAAGAGGAGATTGCAAAAGTGGAGTCCATTGACGTTGCTTATCAAGACATCAAGAGCCTGAAGGGTATCGAATACTTTACAGCAATGGAATATCTACTCTGCGGTAGTGAGCATCTGACGGAAATCGATATTTCCAAGAACACGAAGCTGAAATGGCTACGCTGCTCCCAAAGCAAACTGACCTCCCTTGACGTTTCCAAGAATGCGGCTCTCGTAGAATTGCGTTGTCACAACAACCAACTGACAGCGTTAGACGTTTCCAACAACCCACTATTAGAGAATCTTGATTGCGAAAGCAACAAGTTGACGGAACTGGACGTTACTCATAATCCAGCTCTTAAATATCTATCCTGTTACTATAATCCATTAACATCGTTGGACGTATCCCATAATCCCGCGCTGGAATCTTTGCGTTGCTATGAATTACCTCTTGGCACATTGGATGTCACCAAGAACCCTGCATTGCAGAGTCTGGTTTGTACAGGCATGCAACTGACCACACTGGATCTTTCCCAGAATCCGGAACTGAATTATCTGAGTTGTGATGGAAACGAATTGACCACATTGGACCTTACTCATAATCCGAAGCTTAATTTCCTGCGCTGCTACGGCAACAAGTTGGCCGCACTGGATCTGACTAAGGCTTCAGAACTGGAATCACTGGAGTGCTACGACAACCAACTGACGGCACTGGACGTAACCCAGAACCTGGCACTGAAAACGCTGGACTGCCAGAACAACCAAATTGCAGCACTGGACGTGACCAAGAACACGAAGTTGGAGTCAATGAATTGTGGAGGCAACCCCATCAAAACGCTGGACGTGTCGCAGAACACAGCCTTGAAGCATCTGTATTGCTGGGGAAACCAACTGACGGCACTCGACCTCTCTAAAAACGTTGCTCTGACAGAACTGGCCTGCCACCTGAACACCATCAAGGGCGAGGCCATAGACGCCCTCATTGAGAGCCTGCCCACTATCACCGACCAGTTCTTAGGCAATTGGCACGTCATCTATAGTAATGACGAAGGAAACATCATCACCACCACACAGGTGGAAGCAGCCCAGGCCAAGGGCTGGAAGCCGATGTATTTCGACAGCTACTGGAAGCCCTACGATGCTACCGCCATCAACGCTACGCTCAGGGATAAGGGACAAATGATGAATAATGCCCGTTACAACCTCAGCGGCCAGCGTGTCAATGAGAGCTATAAGGGCATCATCATCTGTAACGGGAAAAAGTATATCAATAAATAACTATTTTATTAATAATTAAAACTTAAACAGTATGAAAACAATCAAGTATTTATCAATCGCAGTGTTTATGTGCCTGATGGCAGCGTGTACGAACGGCATTACCGACAATCCTGTTGTCATTCCTGAAGAACCAGAGGAGCAAGGTCCTACACAGAAAGAGAAGGACATGGTTCAGACAGAGATGATCTGGCAGTTGGACTCTGTTCTGGTTATCTACAACCCGGGTACTCCTATTGAGACCTACCGAATGTTGATTGCCGGCCAGGACACCTATCAATGGACGTACAACTTCTACCCCTGTACCTACAAGTTCCCAGACGACATCGTCTTCTATAGTGAATATGATGGCGAGGCTTGTCAGATGTCCAAGGAGTACACCGAAGATTACTGTAAATACGTCACAACCTTGGGCGGCGATATCATCTCTGCTGGCTATCTCTGCTATTATAAGGATTTCTTCACGTTCAGCGGCATTCAGCAAGGTGGATGGGTAGAGTTCATGCTTCGTGAGGCCGACACCAAGTGGGACTCCGACGTGTGGACCTGCTCTTTCGATGCCGAAGTTGAACTCGATGGCACCGTAGTTGAACGCAATATCGAGTACTACTCGAGGGTCAGAGATGATCGCGCAGCTAGAGGCGGCGCCTCGGTGAAAGTTGACGGCACGACCTTCTCCGTCTATGACGCCCACTGGTCAGCCGAAGTCCTTAACGGCAACGAAACCTTCTACACCTTACAAATTGCCAACAGCGACACCTTCGGAGGTGCCGACCCCTTCGATGTGGTCAGCATCGTCTATAAGGTTACCAACGGCAATACCAACGAGCTTGCTACAGGTGAATTTACCAGCTTTGATGTGTGTGTGAGCAGACTAAGTAGCGACGATGCGAAGGACAAGATGTATTACGCCTACAGCAATGAGTATGGCAACGCAGGCAAGCTGAAGGTCACCAAGAGCGGAAGCGGCTATCAGATTCAGTTCGGTGCGATGAAGTATGTCATTGAGGTCAGTCCCGAAACCACGACCTACGACGGTACCGCCTTCTCCTTCTCCGGCGCCGTCAAGAAAGGTTTGATTTTACAATAACAAATATATCACTAAAACTATAATGATGAAAAGCAAAAACTACATCCTGGTGAGGGCAGCGGTGACGCTGCTCCTCACCTTGCTTAGCTCCACAGGTGCCTGGGCAGACGATGCGAAGATCATCGTATGGCTCAACGATGGCAACAAGAGCGAAGTGCTCTTTGCCGACATGCCTGAACTGACCTATGCCGACGGCTATGTGTCCATCACCTCCAACAGTCCCTCGACGACGCTCTCGTGGCCCATCGAGAATCTGCAGAAGCTGACCTTCGAGAACACCAGCACCGCCATCCGCGACGTGAAGGCTACGGGTCTCGACATCCTCTCCGGCAACATGTCCGTCTACGACCTCAGCGGCAAGATGGTGAAGAAGCAGATCAAGTCTCTCTCCGAACTCCCCCAAGGAGTCTACATCGTGAAGGACGGAAGTGTAACCATTAAAGTCGTACGCAAATGAAGAAGCTATTCCTTTTCACATGGATGATGATGCTCAGCATCGTCGCCATGGCTCAGACGATTATCGTGGTCGATAAAGACGGGAATCGTGTTCCCTACGATCCGTCCAAGATTATCAGCGTGGAGTTCCAGAACACACCTCCGGGCTTCTCCATCAATATGGATGGCATGTCTATTCCTTATACCTTCGAAGTGGTGAAGAGCATTCAGGGCAATCCCAACTTCGTGTTTGTCGATCCTGAGACCGTCAAAGTAAATGGCGAAGGCGAAGACCTTGCCGTACATGTAAAGGCCGACGTGGAATTCGATGCGACGACCTCAGACTCATGGATTACCTTCGACACGGAGGCCAAGGACGGCATGTGCTATGTAAAGGTAGCCATGAACCCCAGTGTAGATGAGCGTTCGGCTACTGTGGTTCTGAAGTCGAAGGACGGCACCCTCACCAGCACGCTGAATGTCGTGCAGGCCGGTAAGGAAGACTCTCGCTATATCGACATTGACTGGGAGAAGGATTGTCTTGACAGTTTCGACGCTGAAACGGGCGAGGCTGTGATTACCTTTGCCAACGCCTTGCCCATCATGGGTGAATACGACGTGGTGTTGCTGCCCACAGAGGGCGGTGGCCTGGCCATCCGCGTCATCAACGAAGTGGCGAAGACCGAAGGCAAGACCGTCACCCTGAAGACCGAAAAGGGCGACATGGGCAACCTGTTCCGCGACGAGAAGTTCACCCTCGACTTCGACATGACTGGCAATGAATCGACCAGTGCCAAAGCACGTGCCGCAGCCGCTGACGGTGGCATCCCCGTTTACTACCCCGTGTCGGTTGAGGAGTTCGACGGCGAGAAGTTTGTGGAAATCTACAATGCAGAGAAGCCAAAGAACCGCGCCACCAGAGCTCCAAATGACGATGATAATTGGTACGAGCTTAGTGCCACAGGAACAGAACTTTACAAGGATGCCAACGCGCATCTGAAATGGAAACATCACCTCATGAGGTTCAACCTTCGTGGCAAGACCACCTTGGAGTTTAAAAAAAGCCCGTGGTGGAAGGTGTGGAAGGGCGATGTCGTTGAGCATAGCCTGACATCGGAAGGCACAATCTACAACGAAATGGAGTTGGAATGCCACAACTTTGTGTGTGAAGATCATAAGTATTCGTGGGATAAACGTTTAAATGATGTAGCTGTCTGGCGCGATTTCAATTTCAAGATTGGTGAGAAGAAGATTCCGTTGAGGATGAGAATGTTTTTTGATATTGATTGTGAATACAGTTTCAGGTCCAACGGCATCGTTGACATGACAGCAGGTGTGAATGCCCTCAGCACAGTGAAGTACGGCTACATATACAAAGAGGATAATCATGATGAGCCTGGGTCCAATTTTGAGTGCGAGACCGTGTACGACAATTTGACTGAGCCGAGCCTGCAGGTGGCAGACATCAATGCCGATCAGTATATGGAGGTGGAAGCGAGCTGCTATCCTTCTTACCATTATATTTTTTATGATGGAGAAAGAGAGTTCCGGTTACAGCCAAAGCAGGTAATCAACGTTGGGGGTTACGGAAGGAAGGTGGACAACAAGTATTCTGCAATGAATCTTGAAGCCACTACTGAGAATAAGGCTTTTATGTGGTTGGAAATAAATAAAGATAAATATAAGATCGATAAAAGTGTTCCAGGCACGGAGAGATTATTCTCGATGCCAGCTTCTGTGAAGCCTTCCGGTGATAATTATGATGTACGAGATGTGATTGAGGGTGACGTGCGTGAATTGGAATTCAAAGTTTTTGATTGGGACTGGATTGGTGACGAGAATCCTTCCAAAGGTGCGATGCTCGTGAAACTAACCTGCCAGAATGGTCTATTCGTAGATATGAATAATGCCGACGGCTCGTCAGCAAACAATGCCGTTGAGACCTATCAGTATATTGACAAGAATGGATGTGTTAAGTGCAAAATTAAACAGATAAGTGAAGAGAAACCAGGCAAAGTGATAGCAGAAGTGATAGGGGGCAACCCGAATATGGAACCTATTGTAGGAGATTTTAGCCTCAATTTACACAAATACGAGATTCAATGCCTAACACCCGAAGTAGAGATAGAGAAAGGTCAGACCGCCACCATTCAATACCAGATTAATCACTATTGGAATGGTGAACTTATTAATCATCACATTATGCCTCATGTTGAATTCATTGCAGAAGGTGGAACGGTATCTCCCCTGGAGATCACAGAAGGGGATGTTGAGCGTGCCAAAGGGAAACTGACCGTCACCTTCACTCCAGACGAGAATGCAACCGAGGGTAAAGTGGGCGCCCAGCCTACTTTGGAATACAAGCAGATGAAGTGGTTAGGAGCCTCCATCGCCCATATCACCATCAAAGGTGGCGGCGGTGGCGGCCCTGGAGGCGGTGGAGACGATATCAAGGATGAAGGCCTCAAGAAAGCCGACCAGTTGGATGACAATACTTACGTGGTTGACGACAAGAAGGTAACCATCGGTGATAATGAAGAGGATTATGTCTATTATTATTACAAGACGGATCCTGAGACCGACAAGTCTGTCGTCTGCATAGAGTTCTGCAAGGAGCATCCTGTCTATTACACCGTCGGCGGTGGTGTCGTCCATGTCACACCTGATATGATAGACAAGGAGGTCGACATGCTCAAGGAACAGCCTGATGGAATGGTTTGGATGAATCTGTTCACGCTGAAGGACATCAATCAGGGCTACAACTCTGAGACGAATCCTGAGACCAGCGTCTCTGCAGGCAGCACCGAAGGCAACGCCAAGTTGGAGAAGGCCACGTGCAAGGTCAGCAAGAACGCAGACGGCAAGGGATACACCGCTCTGATGTACTTCAAGACCAAGGACGGCATGGAGGCCTACTGTAAGATGAAAGCCAAACTCGAAGCCCCATGGGCTAATTCCCGTTAGCACACTGGACTCACACGGGGACTGTCCCCGTGTGAGGTCCTAACAGATTCTAAAATGAAACAATATGAAGACGATGAAAAGTTATTTGGTGATTGCGGTCTTTGCGTGCCTCCTCACGGGCTGTACCGTTGACAATCCTTCTGTGCCTGTTCTGCCAGAGTCTGAGGAACAAGACGATCCCGGTGAAAGGGGCGGTGCTGAGACGTTCGACGTGAATGTCGAGTGTTGGAAGTATCTCAATAAGAAATGGGTGAAGGACAAGGTCAGCCTTAAGTTTGAGGTCACCGACACGAAGAACTACGAGGTCGGCTTGAAGCAGATGCAGGGCACAGGTGGCAACTATGTCCAGGTGGACATCCCTGAGAAGGTGAAGTACAACAAACGTGACTATAAAGTGACGAGCATCCTCCCACGGGCATTTAAAAAATGCAAGGAACTGGATTGGATTTTCATTCCGGCATCCGTGAGAAAGATCGGAGTGGAGGCTTTCCTGGACTGCTACAGTATGACAAGCGTCAAATTTGAGTTTGGTGCATATCTGCATACTATCGGGGCAGATGCTTTCAGAGACTGTACGACTCTTCAGGGAATAGATATTCCCGGCAGTGTGGAGGTGGTTCAGGGCTTCAAGGGTTGTACAGGCCTCAAGGAGGTTACAATCAACGGTTCGAGAGAAATCGGTGAGGAAGCCTTCGAGAACTGTATCAATCTGGAGACGCTTATCCTCAACGACGGCACGAGATACATCCGTAGCGGGGCTTTCCGATACTGCGGGATGACAACGGTCGATATCCCCTCCAGCGTCTGGGAAATCAACATCTGGGCTTTCGATTGTTGCTATGACTTGACGAAGGCCATCATCCACGGCTCACCGACTATCTTCTCTGGTGCCTTCCCTAATAACACGGATTTGATCTACGCCGAATGAGTAACTACAATTTTAACTTAAAAGAATATAGTATGAAGGAAATGAAATTGATTGGTGTGATTGGTTTGATTCTTGTGATCATCACACACGTGACCTTGGCAGTATTATATACTACAGGGACAGATGCCCAGTATGGCGTCCTGACAACGACGGCTGGTTTACTCGCAGCCCTGGGCTGGATCCTGATCTGCTATTACTATTATCAGAAAAAGAAGAAGTAAACACGCGTTTTTCTACTGAGCAATGGGATTGAGGAAACTGGAGACAATCTCGACCAAACGGCAGTTCTTCGTGGGGCTGCTGTTGGCTCAGTTTGTACTTCTGCCATTCGCCAGCCGCAACTTTGACTTACGGGACATCGGACGGATTGTTTCTGTCACTCTTTCCAATGCCCCACAAGTCCGTTTGGGAGGGTTCAATAGCTTGTTCCAGTCCCTTTCGCTCTTGATGTTCATCTTGCTTTTTGTCTCCAAAGACAGGATGAAGACACTGTTCAACGCGTATGTGGCAGTTTCCTATCTCGCCTTTGCCTTCATCCAGAACATCGCTCTGACGGAGCAGTACGGTTTCAGCGTTGTCACCGTCAATCTGGTGATGTTCCTGTTGGTGGCTTACGTATGGATTGCAGAAGTGTTCAGCCCGCAGAATTGCTTCGACTTCAGCAACTTCAGATGGAAATACGTCTGGATGATGATATTGGCACTGTTTGCCTACTGGTTCCCGTTCACTAATAGCGGCCAGTTGGATTTCAGTCCCTTGCACTTCTTCACCCGCAACACGGCGACCGCCTTTTGTCTGACTACCCCAGCGTTTCTGACCATCCTGACGCTGAATCTGCCCAAGGTCAACATCGTCACTTATAGGATAACGGCCATCGTGGGTTTTGTCATCGGAGTCTATAATATGTTCTCGTTCTTCAACCCCCACACGGTCTATATAGGCTTTGCCCATCTGCCGCTGCTCATCATATCACTCTATTGTACTGTTATGAGCTATAGGATTACAACTATATGATCACAGTCCCCATATGAGGTGTCAAGTGCGGATGGCGATCGGCCGATGTAACAGGGTGACTATACTTGTAAGAACATTGTTTTTCTGCGATTATCCTTTGGACGGACTGCGAAATGCAGCCAGATGGTACCATAGCGATTTTTCTCAATCAGGATTTCATCATAATCCTGCTTGGTCTCGTCTGCGTAGTCCATCAGGATCACTGCATAGCGCAAGGCCTGCTCGATACCAGTCACTCTGATATCCACGGCACACCCAGTCAGATGATTACTTGTCGGGGATCCTCCCACCTTTTTATTCAGCTCCGAACTCCGATACCCGCTACTAATCACAATCGGCTCCTCAGACCCCCTCTGGCTCCCCCTACTCAGGGGGAGAAAATACTGCAGATTATACCGTCTGCGTAGTTCCTCTAACCACGTGCAAACGCGTTTCAAGTTCTCGATGGCAATATGGCTGGGGATGTTGTCGATCTCAGTATGTCTGCTCTTGGTAACCTCCCCGAGCGTCATATGCTCGGAGAGGTGCAGTGTTTTGTTGATTTCCATTTTCATTTTGCATTTGTTACTTTGTTACTCGTTACTACACAAGCAGTTTGACTACCTTTCTGAACTTGCCCGCATCCTTGCCTTTCGTAATCTTCTCGATGATCGTTTCCTTTTCAAGACGGGC
>Ga0265300_10004715_pt1 | contig 10754 bp, 8 predicted proteins | sample AusTroGonzalo_MG_FD_193482 | JGI IMG/M metagenome (GOLD analysis project Ga0265300, IMG submission 193482) | Bovine rumen microbial communities from tropical cattle in Woodstock, Queensland, Australia - Gonzalo_03 | ecosystem: Host-associated > Mammals > Digestive system > Stomach > Rumen ... | reverse complement strand
AAACGAACGCTTGTCCTGATACTGTCGGAAAGGCAGGTTATAATCCAAATAGAAGAAATTGTGCTGACGCTGGTTGTCGTGAGGAGGAACAACCATATAGTCGCCGTACTTGTTGCGCAGATAGGCGTCGGCATGCTCCACTCCCATCACCTCGTGGCCCTCAAACATCACAGGCGTAGGCTTACCCAGCATGGTCTTGGGAATCACACCATTCACACCATCGTCGTAGTCAAGCACATACTCCGACGTCTCATAGTCGTAGGCCAGATAGGAAGCCCTGAGTTGCTTGCGGGCCCACTCGTGAGTAAAGAGTTTCTGTATCAAGAGCACAGGCCATGAACTGGGGCCATGTCCATGCTTATAGGGGTCGCGATGGAGGAAATAGAGCAACTTGTCCATCGCCTTGTAACGAGCCACACACAGTCGGCGAGCCAATTTTGACACAGGTGCGCCATCGATGGGGAAGACATCGATATAGATACCGCCCACATAGTCACTATGCTCACGCTCTATCAGCGTGGTACTGCCATCGACAATCTTGCCAAAGCCACCAGGGTAACTGGCGTCTGTCTCGATAGACAAGGCCTCGAGAGGCTGCGGCAACCACTCGTGGGCATGCATCATCAACTGGTCGTAGTCAGGACGAGGCATACAGATATCCATATCGTCGTCCCAGGGAATAAAACCCTTGTGACGAACAGCGCCCAACATGGTGCCTGCCCAACAATAGTAAGTCAGATGATGCTCGCGGCAGACCTTGTCAACAGACAACAGAATCTGCAGAATATGCTCGTGTAAAGTATCGATATCGTAAGATGCCATAATGATTCTATGTTTTTACTCTGCCAAAGGTAGTACAAAAAACTGAATTGGCAAAATAATTCTTTTTATATTTGCACAATCACTGATTATTTAGTACTTTTGCAAACAGAATACATATATATAAAGGGAAAAGACAACGTCCACATGAAGATATTCCACATTGTCTCTAACAAAGAATGGGGAGGCGGCGAACAATATGTTTACGACCTCTGTCAGCGCCAGCGCAAAGACGGCATAGAAGTAAACATCATCTGCAAACCCATCGACAGCATCAGCAAGAAATACGAGGAAGCCGGCATCACGGTCTATCGCATGCCCCTGGGAGGCGCGTTAGACCTGAAGAGTGGCTGGCAGCTAGGCTCTATCGTCAAAAAGGCCGGCAAATGCACTATACATGCTCACAACTTCAAGGATGCCTATACGGCATGCTATGCCAGGAAGTTCTCTGGCCGCAAGGATATCCAGGTGGTGATGTGTCGCCATCTGACTCGTCCTGGCAAGAACACCATGCTCTATCGCTGGCTGTATGGACAGTTGGACAGACTGATCATGGACTCACAGATTTCCACCGACGCATTCCTGGGCACCAACCCAACGATTGACACCAAGAAACTGGGCATCGTCCATACCAGCATCGTGGTGCCCGAGAATACTGTTCCTGTGGATATCCGTACCGAGTTCAACATCCCAGCAGAGACCGTGCTGGCTATGTTTCATGGCCGACTGGACCCAGAGAAAGGCATCGACGTGCTGTTGGACGCTGTAGAGCAGATTAAAGACAAGAACTTCAAGCTGGTGCTCATTGGCAAGGGAAGCGATGAGTATACCGAGCATCTCAAGACTGCTGTCAGCAGCAAAGGCATCGCCGATAAGATTGTCTTTGCAGGCTTCCGTCATCCCGTATTGCCCTATGTGGCTGGTGCCGACTTCGGCATTCTGGCCTCTACTGTACGCGAAGGTTGTCCGTTGTCACCTCAGGAATATATGTCGCAAGGACATCCTGTGGTTGTCACGGATAATGGTGGTCAGCGCGAATACGTAGAAGACGGTCGCAATGGCTTGCTCGTTGCGCCAGGCAATGCCAACCAACTGGCAGAGGCCATGAGCCGACTCATCGATGATGCCGACCTGCGCCAGAAGCTGGGCAGTCAGGCCAAGGCAGACTTCAACGACCATCTGAACTACGAGCATTTCTATGCCCAGATCAAGACGATATACGCAGACTAACACGGCACGATATGAAAAAAGCGTTATACTATCTGCTTTACGCTTCATGGCACCTGCTGTCGCACCTTCCTTTAAGTGCGCTGTATGTGCTGAGCAACTTCATCTTCTTTATCGTGTTCCGAGTCTTGAGATATCGTCGTCGCACGGTGTGGGTCAATCTCGTCACCTCTTTCCCAGAACTAGAACCTGAAGAGCATAAGGATATCGAGCGCAAGTTCTACAGATGGTTCTGCGACTATCTGGTAGAAAATATCAAGCTGATGAACATGAAGCCTGAGGAGATGAAACAGCGCCTGGTCTTCAAGAATACTGAGGCCGTGGACCAATGCGTCAAAGAGGGGCAGTCGTGCGCTGTCTATCTGGGACATCTCTGCAACTGGGAATGGATCACCTCCCTACCCTTCTGGGTCGCTCCCGAGGCACAGTGCGGACAGTTGTATCATCCCCTGGAGAACAAGGACTTCGACAGGCTACTGCTGAATATCCGCCAACGCTTTGGTGCCGTATGCATTCCCATGAACGACTCTTTGCGCCGCATCCTGGACTATAAGCGCCAAGGCAAACAGACCGTCATTGGCTATATTGCCGATCAGGCACCCTTCTGGTGGAATATCCATCACTGGTGCCAGTTCCTCCATCACGACACTGCTGTGCTTTCTGGCACTGAGCGCATTGCCACGAAACTGGATCAGGCTGTGTTCTATCTTGACGTGCATCGTGTGAAGCGCGGATATTATGAGGCTGAGTTCAAGCTCATCACGCGCGAGCCCAAGAAGATGGAGGAGTTTCAACTGACAGATATCTACTTCAACGAACTGGAAAAGAGCATCCGCCGACAGCCTGAGTGCTATCTATGGACGCATGATCGCTGGAAGCGCACACGCGAGCGCTTTAACCGTCGTTTCGAGGTGATTGACGGCAAGGTGCATGAAAAGTTAAAGCCCGAAGAGGTGATGGGTTAGCTATGCAGAAAGCCAAACCATTTCCCTACCTCATAGCAACAGACATCCAAGAAGCAGCCATCCAATAACCTGGGATACTCGCGGATAATCTCCTGACGGTTATCCCCATCGTAGCTATGGAATCGCTTCATCCAGCGCCCACGAAGGCATCTCCACTGCAAGGACGTTAGCTGCAGGATATCCGCTATACGACTAATCACACTGGCATTGTCGCGCCAGTTCTGGCCGTGGTCCATGGACTTCACGCTGACCTTGTTTTCGTGCTGACGGAAGCGATTCAACCGACGACACACTTCTATCACTTGTCCATGCTGACAGACATAGGTCCAAAACAGCCAGTCGCCACAGAAGCGATGTTCCTGATAATCCTTGGGCAGGAGCGAGAACACCGACTTGCGAAACACAGCCATACTGGCATTATAGATACGACTATCCACCAGCATCTTCTTTCTCAGGAAATCGTTACTCTCGAAGATATTAATGGCACCAGAACTGCCTTTCTTATGCCATGTGTACGACAATTCCTTTCCATCACTACCAATCATCGTGGAATGCGAGTAGGCCACCACTGCCGTTGGGGTCTTTTCTAATTGCTCAACAAGCGTCTGGAGGAAGTCGCACTCTGCCACATCATCACTCTCTGCTATCCAGATGTATTCGCCACAGGCCAACTGGACGCCTCGCTCCCATTGAATAAAGGTGTTGCGTGTATTCACTTCATTGAACACGATATGGCTCACATGTGGATTGGAGGCATAACTATTGATGATGTCACGGCTATTGTCTGGCGAACAGTCGTCCAAGATAATCAACTCAAAATCCTGAAAAGTCTGATTTAGCACACTGTCAATACGCTCTTTCAGATAGGGCGCATGATTATAGTTAGGGATTACTACACTTACTTTGGGAGTCATCGCATTCTGTTGTTTTCGGCAAAATTACACATAAAAAAAGCAATAAGCAGCAATAAAGACGATAATTGACAATTATTAACTATCCCACAATCTCCCTTTTGCCCGTTTTTCGTAACTTTGTAGCCCATATGACAACAACATTACTCATTTCCACATACAACTTTCCTGTTGCACTAAACCTGTGTTTAGAGAGCATTACCCGTCAGATTGTACAGCCTGACGAAGTCATCATTGCCGATGATGGTTCTGGCGAGGAGACTCAGAAACTGGTAGAAGAATGGCGCCAGAGACTCACGATGCCCGTGAAGTATGTCTGGCAGGAGGACAACGGCTTCCGACTCTCAGAGATTCGCAACAAGGCACTGGCAGTGGCCACTGGCGACTATATCATCCAGATTGATGGCGACATCATCATGGAACGCCATTTCATCAAGGATCACCTGCGCTATGCAAAGCCTGACCATTTTGTTTGTGGCAGCAGAAGTCGTATTACAGAAGATTATACCAACAGACTGAAGCGTGGAAAGAAGTACAAGTTCTCTTTCTTCCGTCCTGGCTTGTTCGACCGTATGAATGCGCTGAGATTCAGAAGACTGACCCCTCTTTTCTATGACTATGACCACCTGAGAGGCTGCAACATGGCCTACTGGCGTAAAGATGTATTGGAAATCAATGGATTCGATGAAACCATTGCCTCATACGGCTATGAAGATGAGGATGTGCAGGAGCGACTGAAGCGTATCGGCAAGAAGAAGTTGTTTGTCAAGTTCATGTGCATTGAGTATCATGTATGGCACCCAGAGCATCCAACCAAAAAGAATCTGGCAGAGACACGCAAGCTCATTGATCACAACAACAAGTTGAACCTCATTCGCTCGCCCAAAGGCATTGACAGCCATCTGAACGAGAATAATCTCAGATAAGTTTTTAAGTTTACTTTTGAGGCAACAACCTATTCTCCGTCATTCGCTCCATATACTGCTGAACGATGGCCTTTAACTCGCGCTCCATCTGCTGCTGGACAGGCACCTTCCCTATCAGGTTGTGCTTCATCAACGTATCATCGAGGGCATAGATTGCACGCGTCTCACGACCATCAAACTGGATGACATAGCCATACTTCACATACTGATAGATACCATTCAGATAGTTCACCGCCCACGTCTTGTCGGCAGGTGTGTGGAGCAGGTCAATGCCAAACGACAGATAAGGCTCATCATAGCCCAGATGACCAAGAATCGTCGGCATGATATCGGTCTGCTGAGCAATGGCATCCACCATACCACTTCCCATCTCGCCAGAGGGGTCATAGAAGATGACTGGCGAGCAGAAGCCTCCCAGGTCTGTCTTATACTCTGGCAGTTTGGTCATATTCGTATGGTCACTGGTAATGACAAAGATGGTGTTCTTAAACCACGACTGCTTCTGGGCCGATGCAAAGAAATGCTGCAGGGCCATGTCGGTATAGCGGATGACTGGATAGATAGGCATCTCTGGATCCTCTTCTGGGAACTGCTTCTTATAGGCATCAGGCACACGGAAGGGATGATGGCTCGACAGGGTGAAGAGGGCGGTCATAAAGGGTTCCTTCATCTCTGTCATCTTTTGGCAATAATACTGCATGAAAGGCTCGTCGCTGATGCCCCACCAACCATCAAAGTCGGCATCACCTCGAGTACGCGGATCGCTGTTGAAGTCCTCACGACCATAATACTCCTGGAACTTGGTGGCACGTGCAAAGGCCATAAAGCCCATGGAACCACGCTCTGCACCATGGAAGAAAGCAGTCTCATAGCCCTTTTTGTTCAGACAGTCGGCCAGTCCACTGACATCATTGACAGAATAGGGCGACAGGAAGAAGGGCTCTACGAACATGGGGATGGACGAGAGGATAGATGGCATACCATCAATCGACTTACGCCCATTGCAATAGCTGTGGGTGAAGGTCAATGCACCGTTGGCCAAGAGTGAATCTGTAAAGGGCGTATAGCCTTTGTAGCCTGGCACATGGCGGTTATAGGTGCCAATATACTCTCGACCAAAGCTCTCGATGATAATCACCACCACATTCTTTTTCTTGAAAGCAGAATCGCCCTGACAACCAGCGTGGATAGGCGTATAGAGTGCTTCCATCTCTTTCTTATCCTGATAATAGGTAATCACCTCAAAATTGTTCTTGCCGATAGTACGTATCAGAGCAAAAGGTGTATTGAGGACCAGCCCCACTTCCGTAGGACGGTCACAGAAGTTATTGGCATTTGAAATCGTGATAGGACGGATGTCTCGTGTCCATCCACCTCGCATGCCTGCCACACAGAAAGGCACGAAGGCCAACAGCGACAAGGTGATGGTGAGATAGTAGGGCAAGAGACGTGACTTCTTCGTCATCGGCTTTTGGGGCAAGACATACAGTTTCCACAGTCCCCAGCCTATTAAGGCTGTCAAGAGGAAGAAATACCAATGGCTGATGGCTTCGGTCATAAAGATGCCTCCCAGATTATTCTCGTTCTCAAACTCCTGAAAGATGGTGGTGGTGGTGCGTCGCATGCTATAACGGAAATAGACACAATCGCTCAAGTTCAAGGCCAGTGTCAGGATGTTGACGACCACAAATACCCAGCGACACACGCGCTGATAGGTGGCTGTCTCCTTCTTATGCAAGGGGAACAACACCATCAACACCCACAGGGCATTGGTATAGAGAATCGCAGAGGTGTCAAACGTCAGTCCACCACCCAGAATCTCCAGGAAATGACTCCACGTGAGGCTGTCGGCAAAGAGATTCCAGTTCTCAAAAAGAAAGGCCATGCGGGCTATGAAATAAACCACATAGACCAGAAACAAATTACAGACAACAGCACCTAACGGTCTCAAAAACTTGATATAGTTTTTCATCTCTATCTTTACTATCTTTTCAAAGTTGGAGGACAAAGGTACGAAATAACGAGTGAAATGCAAAAGAAAAGCTCGATTTTCTTTGCATTTCCGAGTGTAAGTACCTTCGGCAAAGCCAAAGATAGGAAATAAATCATAAAAGGAGCCTAATTTCTCAAAAATACTATGCTTCTTGAGACCGTTTTCATGTTTTTTTTCTAATTTTGCACGCATGAACATACTGAAGAAAGGTTTTACCTATTACGTTTTAGCCACAGTTTTCACATCTCTCATCTTGATGTTCTACATCAAAGGCGATGTCATCGTGCCTATGCTCGATCTGAGTGGCTGGATATTTTTTGTGACTTCCTGCATATCACATTCTGCCATTCTGCTTCTGGCACTTTGGCTCATCTTCTTCCTTCCACTGGCGTTACTCAAAAAGGAACGCTGGGCCGTGGGACTCTTTGTTGGCGCTGTCAGCATCCTGGCAACAATGGCCTTCATCAATATGCAGGTCTATAAGATCTACCGCTTCCACATCAATGGTTTCATCATCAACATGATCACCGGCCCTAATGCGGGCGACATCTTTGACTTCTCGCCCTATCTCTATCTCACGGAAGGCCTCTCTCTGTTGATAGTGATAGGCATCTGTATCGCCCTGTGGCCTGCTGCTAAATGGTTGTCACAGCGCATCAGGAAGAAAGGCGTTACCATCTTGATTGCCACCCTCGTCGGCATCACTCTGATTGCCAATGGCATTCATGTCTATGGTTCCTTTGTGGCCAAGCCATCCATCCTGCAGAGTGTACGCCTGGTGCCATATTACTTCCCCTTGTCTGCCAGTTCACTGATGGAGAGTCTTGGTGTGGAGCGCGAGGTGGTAGAGGTTTCTGGCATGAGTGGCGAAGGCGAGATGCGCTATCCGCTGCATCCTCTTCAGAAACAGGACAGCACCCAACTGGAACTGCCTAATATCGTCGTCATCCTCATCGACTCGTGGAGTCGTCAGTCCTTGACACCAGAATGCATGCCCAACATGTGGCAACTGGCCCACGAGGAGCAGTGGTATAAGAATCATGTCAGTTGTGGCAATGGCACGTCCTTCTCGGTCTTTGGCATGTTTACCGGCCTGCAGCCTTACTACTGGACGGCTTATCAGTCGGCCAGACTGAGTCCCCTGCTCGTTGACCGACTGCTGGAGTTGGGCTATGACTTCCGTGTATATCCCAGTGCAGGTTTGCAGAGTCCGCCCTTCGACCGACTACTGTTCCAGCACGTGCCTAATCTGCGACTCGACACGCCCCTACCCACATCCTATGAGCGTGATTTGAGGATCAAAGACGACTTCATCGCTGATATGCCTCAGCTAAAGGCACAGAAGCGCCCATTCTTCACCTTTATCTTCTTCGACCTGCTCCATGCCTACAGTCTGCCCAAGGAACTGCTGAACCGCTTCCAGCCCTCATGGGAATATGGTCGTTTCGACGAACTGCACAACGATATGGACCCCACACCTTTCTGGAATCTGTATCGCAACTCGGCCTATCAGACCGACAAGATGGTTCATGAGGTCATCACAAACTTGAAGGAACAGGGACTCTACGACAACTCACTGGTGTTCATCACGGGTGACCACGCTCAGGAGTACAATGAGAACCATAAGAACTACTGGGGCCACAACTCCAACTTCTCGCAGTATCAGATTGGCGTGCCACTCATTGTCCATCAGCCAGACCACGACACAACGGCTGTCTATACCCATCGCACCACGCACTACGACTTTGTGCCTACCATCATGCACAACTACCTGGGCATCAAGAATCCATTGGAAGACTATACGGCAGGACGCCTGCTGAGCGACAAGACGCCCCGTCTATGGCATTTCGTGGGCAACGAACTGCGCTATGCTTTCATCGTAGAAGGTGATACCATCCTTACTAAAGAAGGTGCCGGATATATAGAGGTGACCGACAGCAAGTTGAACCCCGTGGACAACTATCGCATTCGTCCCAAGGAGTTCGACAAAGCTATCAAGGACCTGAACAGGTTCTTTAATCAATAAGCATTGATGATTCTTACCACTTCCTGGGCCTCCTCTTGTGTCATTGCCTGACTCATGGGGAGGCTCAGTTCTTGTTGATGAATCTGCTCTGTTATAGGCAGAGACAAATGGTTCCACTGACTATAACATTCCTGCTTGTGGGGCGGAATGGGATAATGGATGATGGTCTGAACACCATGTTGCTCCAGATAAGCCTGAAGGCTGTCACGCTGATCACAGAGCACAGGATAGATATGATACACATTCTGCTGATCTCCCAAACGAGCAGGCAAGGTTATCTTTGGATTCTTGATGCCCTCATCGTAAATCTTTGCGATGGCCTTGCGATGCTCATTATCCTTATCCAGATACTTCAACTTCACATCAAGCACAGCTGCCTGTATCTCGTCCAGACGACTGTTGCGACCCGTGTACTTAAAGACATACTTCCGCTGACTGCCATAGTTTGCCAACGTACGAATGGTGTCTGCCACGACCTTGTCATTACACGTCACAGCACCACCATCGCCCAGTGCACCCAAGTTCTTTCCAGGATAAAAACTATGACCTGCAGCATCGCCCAAGGAGCCAGTCCTGCGCCCATCAGCAAAGCAACAACCATGCGCCTGGGCATTATCCTCCACCAGCTTCAGATTGTACTTCTTGCAAAGACGGCCAATCTCGTCGGTATAGGCACAACGACCATAGAGGTGTACCAACAGGATAGAGCGAGTACGCGAGGTGATATGCGACTCTATCAGACGATCATCAATCTCGAGTGTATCCAGTCGTGGCTCCACGAGCACAGGCACCAGTCCATTCTCTGTCAACGCCAGGATAGAGGCAATATAGGTATTTGCTGGCACGATGACCTCATCGCCAGGCTGCATCACGCCCAGTTCGATATAGGCACGATAAATCCATATCAGCGCATCCAGTCCATTGGCCACGCCCACACAATGCTGCGTGCCAATATACTTGGCATAATTCTCCTCGAAGTGTTTCACCTCTGCACCCTGCAGATACCACCCCGAGTTAACTACCCGTTGCACAGCCTCACTGATTTCAGCACCATGAAGAGCCGTGACATCTTTTAAGGATAGAAATGGAATCATCATTCTCGATTATTGATGCAAAGTTACTAAATTGTCTTATTCAAGCACCACTCACCTGTTTAGCAAGTCGGTAGTCGTCAACTGTATCATAGCCTTATCCAGGCGTTCCAGTCGCTCGGCATCAGGACTCTCGTTGATAGTCAGTTTCTTCAAGTCAAAGTCGTAGAGCACATGACCTGTGGAATCACAGATCCACTGGACATTATTGAAATTATGAACCACCGTTGGAGCCGTATAGGTCTCTGACAGTACATCCCTGCTGAAGGTGAAGTCATCGTGATTCAGATGCAACTGACCAAACAAGGTGGCAGGTAGGTCGCTCTGGTTACACAGTACATCGATGACACGTGGCTGTCGGACAGCTCCACCCAGCCACAGCATGGGAATATGGTTCATCTGCAAAGGCGTCATATGATCAATTTTTCCATGTACGATGCCATGGTCAGAGGTAACGACAATCAGCAGATTCTTCCACTGGGGCGTTGCCTTGAGTTTGCTGACGAAATCATACAGGCAGTCATCCAGATAGACAAAGGAATTCTCCACCTCGTCGTCCAACTTCTTCACAGGCACATCCCAGGGCTCATGACTGGAGAGTGTGCTGTAGCCCCACAGATGACGATGTTTGTCATCAGCCTGACTAATCCACTGGTAAACAGTAGCAAAAGTGATATCGTCACGCACGCCCCACTGACTGGTACGCTGCTCACTCAACGGATAGTCATTCATGCTCGTCAGTGTCTCCCAGCCTGTTGCAATCATATACGACCGCATATTGGTGAAGTTGATGTCG
>Ga0265300_10004714_pt1 | contig 10756 bp, 8 predicted proteins | sample AusTroGonzalo_MG_FD_193482 | JGI IMG/M metagenome (GOLD analysis project Ga0265300, IMG submission 193482) | Bovine rumen microbial communities from tropical cattle in Woodstock, Queensland, Australia - Gonzalo_03 | ecosystem: Host-associated > Mammals > Digestive system > Stomach > Rumen ... | reverse complement strand
TGCGTACCTATTATAATTATACGGATTTGCCTTTCTCACCCATCAAATCCACTTTGGCACTCTTCTTGGCTGAATTCCTGAGTGCTGCTTTGCGTGAAGAGAAGGAAAACTTACCTCTTTATCGCTATATCGAATCCTCTCTTCAATGGCTCGATATGGTTGAATCGCCGGCTTCAATGGCAAACTTCCATCTGGCTTTCCTCATGCACCTGAGCCGTTTCATGGGCATCTATCCCAATTTGGAGCATCCTGACCATTACTTCGACTTATTGGCTGGCACCTATTGCGACCGCCAACCGGATCATGTTCATTTCCTGAAACGCCAAGAGGCACAGGCTCTTCCAATCCTTTTCCGTATGGATTATCCGAATCTGTACCTCTTTAGGTTTTCACGTCAGGAGCGTATGCGCATCCTTCAAGTGCTTAACGAGTACTATCGTTTGCACGTGCCGAACTTCCCGGAACTGAAATCCTTGGAAGTCCTGCAGGAGTTTTATTCTTGAGATTATCTTGCTGCTACGTACTTGTGGAGGGTCTTACGCACAGCGCCGTTGCCTGCGTAAAGTTCCTTGACCATACCCTCAATCTGTTCGCCAAGACCTGCCTCATAGAGGTTCACGCCAAAGACGTCAGCACGGCTGTAGAGAGATTTCAGACAGCTGTAATCTTGCTCTGTTTTGCCCACCTCGAGAGGAGCAACGATAGCTTGCAACTCTGCCAGCATGGGGTCGGGTGATGGCTCGAAAGATGTGCCATCATCTTTGATTCCTTTGAGATAGCGGGCATAACCAGCGAGGGTAAGAGGAATAAGTACGAGGTTGCTCTTGTCAAGTCCACGTGCCAGATACTTCTTGATGGTCTCGCCGAAACGGATGGGCAGTTTCTGTGAAGTGTCCATTGCGATACGTTGAGGTGCGTCTGGCATGAATGGGTTGGGCAGACGACGGTTGATGACTGCACCGATGAACTCGTAGGGGTTGAGCACACCTGGGTCAGTCACTACAGGCATTGCTTCCATATAACCAATCTTCTGGATGAAGCTGCGTAGGTCATCGTCAGCCATTTCAGCAGAAATGAGCGTGTAGCCGAGCATACAACCATAGATGGACATAGCGGTGTGGAGCGGATTGAGGCAAGTCGTCACCTTCATGGTCTCCACCTTATCCACTGTCTCACGGGTGGTGTAGAGCGCACCACCAAGATTGAGTGGGGGACGACCGTTTGTGTAGTTGTCCTCGATGACGAGATACTGCACTTCTTCTGCATTCACGAATGGAGCTGTGAAGGTATGCTTCTCTGTCTCGATGTAATCGTTGTCCTCGAAACCGTCGGCAGCCAACATCTCCTTCACTTTCTCGTGAGGACGGGGTGTAATCTTGTCAATCATTGACCAAGGGAAGGTGATCTTCGTCTCATCCTTCAGATAGTCGAGGAAAGCAGCAGGAACAAGACCGTCAGCCACCCACTTCTCAGCGTAAGCAAAGACGCCAGCCTTTACCTTGTCACCGTTGTGGGAACAGTTGTCCATACTCTGTACTGTGAGTGGCAACTGACCTGCGTTGAAACGCTCCAACAGCAAGGCACACACTTTACCCATCGCAAAAACGGGAGTGAGTCCCCTTGCGAGGTCTGCGTCGTTATAAGTATAACCCTTCTCTGTGATTGTGAAGGAAATCATCTGCAAAGATGGGCTCTTGAAAATCTCCACGAGTCGCTGCCAGTCAGCAAACTGGTAGTCAGCCTTGAGTGCCTCAGTCACAGAGGCAATCACCTTCTTCTCGATGGAGCCGTCAGAGCAGAGGTTGACGCAGAGTGAGAGATTGTTGTAAGGTGCATACGCTTTGTCAATCACCTCGAAGTCGAAAGTCTCTGCTACAATCACACCTCGGTCGTACTTGCCTGTGTTGAGCGCATCATTGAGGATGGCAGCAGGAAAAGCACGGAAAATGTTACCTCCACCAAAGTGTACCCATGTGGGTTCCTTCGCTGTCTTTTCACGCACGGCCTTGATGTCAAACTTGGGAAGTTCGTAGCCTTTGGCTTCCCATTCAGCGGCATTGACGTTACCGCTCCAAATATCATTCAGTTTCATAACTTTCAATTTTCAATTAGTCAAAGAATCCTGGTTGTTTGTATTCGATGCCTAACTCTCTGTCGACAGTAGCGAGGATGCCCTGTACCTGTCCCATAGCGAACATACGCCCGAGAAGCGTGTAACCAGAATTGTGGCCATGATTGCTTTCGTCCATAATGCCGCCAGGCTCATCCGTGAAAGTCATGCCGTGATCGACACGCATGGGCAGTTGTGGGTTTTCCTTCTCGAAAATGCGGCAGAGCTCGATGAGGTCTGCACGACCACCAAGGTGAGACGCCTCTGTGAAATCGCCGTTAGGGAAGATGTGGCAAGAACGGAGATGTACGAAATGAGTACGTGAAGCAAACTTCTTCGCCATTTCCACTACGTTGTTGTAAGCACCTGCAGAGAGGGAGCCAGCACAGAAGGTGAGGCCGTTATGCTTGTTGGGTACAGCATTGAGGAACCATTCGATGTCCTCTTCTGTGCGAACGATGCGTGGTAATCCGAGCACCTCAATTGGTGGGTCGTCTGGATGTACACACATGTTCATGCCATACTCCTCGCAAGTTGGCATGATTGCCTCCAAGAAGTACTTCATGTTGGCACGAAGTTGTGCCTTGTCAATACCCTTATAGAGGTCGAGGAAGTCACGGAACTTCTGGATAGGAGCCTCGTCGTTCTCGCTGAAATTACCAGATACAAAGCCCTGTGTCTTGATGATGATGTTTTCCACAAGTTTGTGGTCTTTCTCTGGAGTCATTGTCTTTGCGAGTTCATCGCACTCTGCCAACACGTTGCGGCCAGCACCCACACCAGCAGGGAACTCAAACTTCGCCCACTCCTCACGAGCACCAGCACGTTTCAGAATGTAGATGTCGAAATAAGCGAACTCTGCATAGTTGAAGTAGAGATTCGTGGAACCGTTAGGATTCTCATGCAAGAGATCTGTACGTGCCCAGTCAAGCACAGGCATGAAGTTGTAGCAGATGCAATGGATACCTTCAGCAGAGAGGTTGCGAAGGCTTTCCTTATACACCTCAATCTGGTGGTCGCGATCAGGACCGCCATACTTGATGGTTTCCACTACTGGCAAACTTTCTACCACGCTCCAACGCATTCCATAACTCTCGATGTACGTCTTCAAATCGTGAATCTTCTCACGTGTCCACACTTCGCCAAGAGGTACATCGTGCAGGGCTGTTACGATGCCCTCCACACCAATCTGTTTCAGTTGGGCAAGGGTGATTTTATCCTTCTTGCCGAACCAACGCCATGTTCTTTCCATATTGTTTCATTTAAATTAGATGTTGGTGCAAAGTTAGGCAAAAAAAGGCATTATTGTTTGTTTTTCCGTATCATTTTTGTTTGAGGATGTATCAAATTCTGTGTTTTATGGCTTAATTTAGGGTGTTGTTGTAACATATACGAAAGAATGTGTAACAATCGTGCCATTCTGTTTCGTCAATAATTCCTAACTTTGTACCCTCGAACAAAAATAAAACTAATTATATACCAAATCAACATGAAGAAAATCATTTTAGGAATGCTTGCATTGGCAAGCGTATGGTCGTCGGCTTGGGCGACAGAGAAGTCTTTTACGAGTCCTGATGGAAAACTGACCGTCGTGGTGGATGATACTGACGGTGCTGCAACTTATCGTGTGACTTTGGGAACTACAGAGTTCATTGGTCGTTCACCACTGGGTTTGACTACCAATATGGGTGATTACACTAATGGATTAACCTTGGCAGGATGCGAAGTGAAAGAGGTGAAGGATTCATATGAGCTTCGTAACATTAAGCAGCGTCAAGTCAATTATGAAGCTACTGAGGCTGTGTGCAGTTTTGAACAGAAGGGAAAGAAGGTGATGGATGTCATCTTCCGTGTGAGCAACCGTGATGTGGCTTATCGTTATCGTATTTTGCCTCAGCGCGACACAAAGGTTTGTGTGGTTGAAAGTGAGGCAAGTGGTTTCCGTTTGCCAGATGGTTCGACTACTTTCATGTGTCCGCAATCACGTCCAATGGGTGGTTTTGCCCGCACTTCACCCAGTTATGAGACCTCCTATACTGATGACGACCAGATGGGCAAAAATGGTTGGGGCGAAGGTTACTCTTTCCCATGTCTCTTCCATTTAGGTGACAAGGGTTGGGTGCTCATCAGCGAAACAGGAGTAGATGGCAGTTATGTAGCCAGCCGACTGCTCAATGTGAATGGTGGACTTTATAAGATTGGTTTCCCACAACCAGGTGAGTGCAACGGTTGGGGCTCCACTTCTGCTTCTGTGGCTCTGCCTTGTGAAACACCTTGGCGCACTATTACATTAGGTACGACATTGGCTCCTATTGTAGAGACCACAGTACCTTTCGACTTGGTGGCTCCAAAATATAAGGCATCACAGGAATATATCTATGGTAAGGGTTCATGGAGCTGGATTATCGGTATGGATGCCAGCTGTAACTACGATGAGCAGAAGCGTTACATCGACTTCTCCGCTGCGATGGGTTATCAGACGGTATTGATTGATGCCCTTTGGGACAAGCAGATTGGTTATGAGAAGATTGCAGAACTGGCTGCTTATGGTAAGACCAAGGGTGTGGGACTCTTCTTGTGGTACAATTCTAATGGTTCGTGGAACGATGCACCTCAGTCACCTCTTGGCAAGATGGACAAGAGCCGTGAGCGTCGTGCTGAGATGGCTTGGATGAAGAGTGTTGGCATTCGTGGTATCAAGGTCGATTTCTTTGGAGGTGATAAGCAGAACATGATGCAGCTTTATGAGGACATCCTTTCTGATGCCAACGACTTCGGCATCCTCGTGATTTTCCATGGATGCACCTTGCCTCGTGGCTGGGAACGCATGTATCCTAACTATGCTGCCAGCGAAGCTGTTCTTGCGTCTGAGAATCTTCACTTCGGACAGGGTGCTTGCGATGCTGAAGCACACAATGCTACGCTTCACACGTTCATTCGCAATACTGTTGGTTCAATGGACTTTGGTGGTTCAACGCTCAATAAGTTCTATAATGCAGATAATAAGCGTGGTACTCATCGTGTCACTTCTGACGTGTATGCTCTCTCAACAGCAGTCCTCTTCCAGAGTGCTGTGCAGCACTTCGCTCTTGCACCAAACAATCTTACCGATGCTCCTGCTTGGGCAATTGACTTCATGAAGAACGTGCCTACCACTTGGGATGAGGTAAAATTTATTGATGGTTATCCTGGTAAGTATGCAATCATCGCTCGTCGTGCTGGTGACCACTGGATTATTGCTGGTATCAATGCTGATAAAGAGCCATTGAAGGCAAACATTGACCTCTCTATGTATGGAAAGGGTGCTGAACTGATGGTGTATAGCGATGATGCCCAACTCAATGGTAGTGTCACCACTGTTAAAGCCAAGAAACAAATGACTGTCACAATTCCAACAAATGGTGGTCTGGTGATTGTGAATAAATAAGCTTTCTGTAAGAAAAGATTGAGTCAAAGGATTTAAAAGGGCAAAAAAGCGACTTCAAATCGACTTTTTTGCCTTTTTTCTTTAAAAACTCTATGTTCTAAACTCTAAAACTCTAAACTTTTTCGTAACTTTGCACCCGCTTTGGCGAAGCCGCTGTCTGATAGGGAGAGAGCCCAAGGAGTTGAGACAATGGGTCTTGATGTTCTGAAAAGGAGAATGCTTCGCTGTAACTCTTTAATTATCAATAAAAACCAAAATGGCAGTAGATTTAATTAAAGTGGCTGAGGAAGCAATGCAGACTTCCGAGCCAAAGCAGTTCCCTGAATTTAAGGCAGGTGATACTGTAACAGTAGCTTACAAGATTATCGAGGGTACAAAAGAGCGTATTCAGTTGTATCGTGGTGTAGTCATCAAGATTGCTGGTCACCAGGACAAGAAGCGCTTTACTGTTCGCAAGATGTCTGGCACCGTAGGTGTGGAGCGTATTTTCCCACTCAACTCACCTAACATTGACTCTATCGAAGTGAACAAGGTAGGTAAGGTGCGTCGCGCTAAGCTTTACTATCTGCGCAAGCTCACAGGTAAGAAGGCTCGCATCAAGGAAAAGCTCACAGGTAAGAAAGCTGAAGCTTAATTGGATGAAGCTAAAAGAGAGAATTGCCATGCAATTCTCTCTTTTTTTGTCTTTTCCTTTTTTGTTCACACTTTTTTCCCTACCTTTGCACACTGAAAGTAAAAGTGTACTATTATGGAAAAGCTTATTGTCAATTCATACGACGAGTTTGCCTCACATCTGGGCGAAGTGATCGGTACGAGTGAGTGGCTCGAAATCTCACAGGAGCGAATCAACCTCTTTGCTGATGCGACGATAGATCATCAGTGGATTCATGTGGATCCTGAGCGTGCTAAGGTGGAAAGCCCTTACAAATCAACAATTGCTCATGGTTATCTGACGTTATCCCTTCTTCCTCACTTGTGGCAGGAGCTAATTCAGGTGAACAACGTGAAGATGTTGGTGAACTATGGCATGGATCAGATGAAGTTTGGACAGCCCGTTTTAGCTGGTCAGCGTGTGCGTTTGACAGCTTCGTTGCATGAGATCGCAAACATCCGTGGTATCTGCAAAGCGCAAATCAAGTTTAAGCTCGAAATTGAGAATCAGAAGAAGCAGGCACTTGAAGGATTGGCTACCTTCTTGTACTATTTCGAATAAGATATATACATTATATATAATAAAGGCATGGGGTGAAACATCGAAAATGTTTCACCCCATGCCTTATCTTGATGGCCTTTACCACAGGATAACATAAAGGATAAGAGAGACGGCGCAGACAACAATGGCACCGTAGGTATATCCTCGTGTTGTGGCGAAGAGGGCAAGGTTGATAGGGAGTGCTTTGGGGTCTTGCTTGGGACTATTGGCATTGGTAAACAAGAAAATAGCACAAGTACCCGTCAAGGCTCCAAAGAAGTAGAAGGCTTGGAATCCGATGTCGTTGAGGTAGGCAATGGCGTTGTTCTCTGGTGTTGCATTTTCTGGCAACAGCAAATAGCCGATGCAGACAATTGTAGCTGCAATAATGGACACAATGGAAATGCCCCCCAAAATGTAGCTCCACCTCCTCATAAGGTCTCGTCCCAGTTTCGGTATGGTCTGGCTTGGTTGCGTCTTCTGACTGGTCAAGGAGATGGTAATGAATAGGATTAAGAGAGTTATGAATACGTATCCGGCACGGAACTGAAAGGCGACATGAGGGAATACTAACTTGAATAAGATTCCAAGTGGAATGGTGAGAATCGTAATCCAGATGGAGGCGGTTTTGGAGGCACGTTTCCAAAGAAGTCCGAGTCCGAAGACGATGGTGATACCTGGATAGAGAAAACCAGAATATTCCTGAATATACAGGAATGCTTGGTCGAGTTCGCCGAGCAATGGATTAGCAGCAATCAGCGCAATAAAGAGGGCGATGATGGCTGATGTTCGTCCTATTGCCACCAACTTCTTGTCGGAAGCGTCTGGGTTGATATATTTTCGATAAATGTCAATGGTAAAGATGGTGGAGGTACTGTTAAGCATGGATGCCAATGACGAAACAACAGCTGCAACAAGTGCCACAAATCCAAGTCCTTTGATGCCTGTTGGAATGAAGTTTTTGAGGAACCATGGATAAGCTTCATCTGACACCTGAATGGAGTTTTGCAAGGTCGTGTCGCCGTATTGTGTGATGTAGAAGGCACAGAGGCCTGGAATCAAGACAATGAAAGGGATGATGAGTTTCAGCAAAGCAGCAAACATGAAGCCTTTCTGCGCTTCATGAATACTATAAGCGGCAAGTCCTTTCTGGGTGATGTATTGGTTGAATGCCCAATAAGATATGTTTGTCAACCAGAAACCACCCACGACAGCTGCGATACCTGGTACATTGTCGTATGCTGAAGCATTGCGACTTTCCTGAACGATGAGGTGAAAGTGGGTGTCCTTGTTATATTCTTGGTTAAGAGCAAAATTGACTAACCTATTCAATCCTTCAGAGATGGTACCGTCGCTACCAGCTACTGCGCCAATGGCATAATATGCAGTGGCAAGTCCGCCGCCGATGATGAATACGACTTGCATGACATCTGTCCACGCCACAGATGTCATACCTCCGTGGATGGAGTAGAGGCCTGCAATGGCGAAAAGAGCGAAGATGATAATGATGCGCACAGAGATTTCAAGATCTCCGATTAAGATGGTGAGTCCATTAAATCCCATGATTTGTTCAATGGCAAGGGCTCCGAGCCACGCCACAGATGTCAGGTTGACGAAAATATAAAGGAAGAGCCACAGTATGGAGAAAGCAAGTCCCACACCGTTGGTATAGCGATTCCGTAGGAATTGGGGCATGGTGAAAAACCTTTGCTCCATCATGATGGGAATTAGGAATTTTCCGATGATGACGAGAGTGACGGCTGCCATGATTTCATAGGCGGCGATGGCAATACCCTCAGCATAGCCTGTACCTGCCATACCGATAAATTGCTCTGCGGAGATGTTGGCGGCAATGAGCGATGCACCGACAGCCCACCATGTCAATGTGTTGCCTGCCAAGAAATAGTCGCTGGTGTTCTTGGTCTCTCGGTTATAACTGAGAAAGATGCCAAGGCATACGAGCATGATGAGGTAAGTAAACAATATGACGTAGTCGATGGATTCCAGTCCGCTCTGACCCAACGCCTCGGTAAGACTCATTTGTGTGTTCATAATGATAGATGTATTAAGTCTTGATACAAGTATTAAAATGATGATGATTTGCAAAAGTAGTAATAAAAGTTTGAAACGAAAAGCTTTTTTGTGTTTTTTTTAGTAAAGGATGTAAAAAGGGTATAAAAAAGGACTTCTGACGAAACTTTTTGTTTGTCAGAAGTCTTTTATAGTGGTACCACCAGGATTCGAACCGGGGACACACGGATTTTCAGTCCGATGCTCTACCAACTGAGCTATGGCACCATCTGTTTTGTTTAGCGAGTGCAAAGGTACGCCTTTTTTTCATACTGACCAAACTTTTCGGCACTTTTTTCGCACAAGGGGCGAAAAAAGTGCCTTTTCAGATAATAACTATAACTTATGTGGTGCCAATTGTGATAAAGGAACCTACATTAATTGCTCATAAGGGAAGTCCTTTTTCGTGCGATACGCCAATCCAGTCATCGCTGCCAGCAGTTCCCCGTGTTGGTTCTTCACCTTGATGTCGCAGTAGGGCAGTTTGTGGTGGTCAAGTGTCTCCGTGCATTCTGCGATGAGACGATCTCCCAGTTGTCCTGATTTCACGAAAGTGATGCTGTTGCTGATACCCAGTGTGAGGATACCGTGGCTATTTGCCACCCCAGCAAAGGCGAGGTCTCCAAGAGTGTATATCACGCCTCCTTGACATACGCCAGCACCATTCAGATGCCGTTCCTCCACAATTAGCTCAGCTTTTGCGTAACCCTCGTGCACCTCTGTCAGTTGTGCCCCGATGCTGTTGGCAAAGCGATCACTCTTGTTGAGTGTTTCGAGCAGTGTCATATTACTTGAAATTCTCCTCCGTCAAGAACGTCAGTTTATTCAGCATGATGGTCTCTTTGGCCTTTTCGCTCTGGTCGGCACGGAACACAAGGACACCCTTACCTTGCCAGAGGAAGGAATAAAGATAGAGGATGCTTACTCCAGCAGCGGAAATCTCCTTGACGACTTCAGCGGCACGACCAGGCTGGTTGTCGATGCTGAGGGCAAATACATCAGAGAGTTGCACGTTGATGCCAGCCTCTTTCAAGATGATATATGCTTGTCCAGGGTCATTGCACAATATACGATAGATGCCATAATCCTTGGTGTCAGCAATAGTGGAGGCAATAATTTGTATGCCTGCTTTGCTTAGCAGGTCAAGAACTTTGATGAGTGTGCCTCCTTTGTTCTCAATGAAAATGGATAATTGCTTGATTGTCATGGTGCTGTTATTTTTAGAAATGATTGGCACTATTGATATACTTTTCTCTTATCGACAACTCTTACCGCTTTACCTTCGCTGACAGGCAGACTGCCCTTAGGCACGAGCTTCACATGAGGAGTGAGGAGAATTTCGTCCTTCAAACGACGTTTGATTTCCTTCTGTAAGGTTAGAAGGCGTGTGAAGTCGTCGGTGAAGAGTTCTTCAAGTTCCACTTCAACGGTCATGTTGTCGTTGTCCTCGTCGGTGGTCAGAGTGATAAGGTAGTTGCTGGCAAGTTCCTTGAACTGCATGAGAATCTTCTCAATCTGGATAGGGAAGATGTTCACACCTCGCAGCACTATCATATCATCGCTCCTTCCGCGCATACGGTCAAGACGTACATGGTTACGTCCGCAAGGACAAGTGTGACCCAGTACACGAGTCAAATCGCGTGTACGATAACGGAGCAATGGCATTGCCTCACGACACAAAGTGGTGAGCACCAGTTCGCCGATTTCTCCTTCTGGCACAGGCTCCAAGGTTTCTGGGTCAACAATCTCCACGATGTAGTAGTCTTCCCAGAAGTGCAGACCATTCTGCTCCTTGCACTCGAAACCAACACCTGGACCACACATCTCACTCATACCGAATGAGTTATATGCTTTCACACCCATCATATCCTCAATACGCTTGCGCTGCTCTTCGCTATGAGGCTCAGCACCGATAGCGAGCACCTTCAGTTTTGTGTCCTTGCGAGGATCAACACCT
>Ga0265300_10004712_pt1 | contig 10760 bp, 8 predicted proteins | sample AusTroGonzalo_MG_FD_193482 | JGI IMG/M metagenome (GOLD analysis project Ga0265300, IMG submission 193482) | Bovine rumen microbial communities from tropical cattle in Woodstock, Queensland, Australia - Gonzalo_03 | ecosystem: Host-associated > Mammals > Digestive system > Stomach > Rumen ... | reverse complement strand
ACAAGGCCATCTTCGCCTTCGTCCAGAAACAGCCCACCGCTCTGCTGCTCGAAGTCCGCGACGCCGGTACTGCTGTGTTGGAACGCACCAGACCCGATCACGTCCAGATCTTTTATCAGCGGGAAGACCTGCACCCCGACGATTTCAAACTCCTGATCGCCGTTACGCCACGCCGGCTGCCCGAAATCCCGGAAAGCATCCCCGTGCTGGCATTTCGCCCGCCTGTGCTGCACCTGGGCTTCGGCTGCCGCAAACTATGTGATCCGACCGGCATTCCTGAGTTCATCGAAGCGAAACTGCAGGAAGCCGGCTATTCGCCGCGTTCCATCGCAACGGTCGGAACCGTCGAATTGAAGCAGGACGAGCCGCTGCTGCAGGCCCTGCTGGCCCGCTGGCCACAGGCCCGCGCCGCCATCTATTCCGCAGAGACCCTGGCTGCCATCAACGTGCCGAACCCCTCGGAAAAGGCCCTGGCCGCCACGGGCAGCACCAGCGTGGCCGAAGCGGCGGCGCTTGCCTCGGCTGACGGCGGGCCCTTGTTGCTTGAAAAACAGAAGGACAAGCTGACGGAAGGCAACGACTTCACTTTTGCGCTGGCACAGGATGCGTCTTCGCTCCGCTGTGGCCACATTGAAATCGTCGGCGCCGGCCCCGGCGACCCCGAACTCGTGTCTGTGCGCGGCAAACGCTTCCTCGAGCAGGCCGACCTGATCCTCTATGCCGGCAGCCTCGTTCCAGTCGAACTGACGCACTACGCCAAGCCTGGCTGCATGGTGTGGAGCTCTGCATCGATGGATCTGGAAGAACAGTTCGCGCTGATGAAGGAGTTCTATGACAAGGGCTTGCTGGTGGTCAGGCTCCATACGGGCGATCCCTGCATCTACGGTGCGATCCAGGAGCAGATGGCCTTCTTCGACCGTTACGGGATGCGCTATCATATCACGCCTGGCATTTCGGCCTTCCAGGCCGCTGCCGCGGCGCTCCGCTCGCAGTTCACGATTCCCGAGAAGGTGCAGACGATTATTCTCACGCGCGGAGAGGGGAGAACCCCTATGCCCGAGCGCGAACAGCTGCACAAGCTAGCGCAGTCGCGGAGCACGATGTGCATCTACCTGAGTGCGGCGATTGTGGAGGAGGTACAGGCCGAATTGCTCCAGGCCTATCCGCCTGAGACGCCCGTGGCTGCCTGCTACAAACTGACTTGGAAAGAGGAACGCATCTATCGCGGAGAACTGAAGGACCTGGCGAAAATCGTTCGTGACAATAACTTGACACTCACGACCTTGCTGGTGGTGGGCGATGCTATCGGCAATCGGGAGGGCCTCTCCCGGCTCTATGCGCACGAATTCAAGCACTTGTTCCGGCCATGATCCTGATTCTCGGCGGTACGACGGAAGGACGCCTCGCTGTCCGGGTGGCCGATGCGGCGGGAACGCCGTATTGGTACTCGACGCGCGGCGACCTGCAGCAGATCGAGTGCAAGCACGGTGAACATATCACCGGCGCGCTCGATGCGTCTGCCATGCAGGTCTTCTGCGAAGAAAACGAGATCCGCCTGCTGGTCGATGCGGCGCACCCCTTCGCCACGGAGCTCCATCGCACCGTGGCCGCCGTTGCCGCTTCGCTCAACATCCCCGTCGTCCGCGTCGAACGGGTGTATCCGGGCCCCGACCCGGAATCTCTCCATTGGTGTGACGATTATGATGACGCTATTTCCCGACTGGAAGCCGACGGCATCACGCGGCTGCTGGCCCTGACGGGCGTGCAGACCATCGCGAAGTTGCGGCCGTATTGGGAGCGTCACGACTGCTGGTTCCGCATCCTGCGGCGCGAAGAATCGCAGGAAAAGGCGGCGCAGCAAGGTTTTCCCGCGGAACGGCTGGTCTATTACGATGAAGAAGATGAAGCGGCGCTGATCGCCCGTCTGCAGCCGCAGGCCATCCTGACGAAGGAGAGCGGCGAATCGGGGGGCTTTTCGCAGAAGGTGGCGGCGGCGCAGGCCGCCGGCATTCCCGTCTATGTGGTCCGCCGGCCGCCGCTGCCCGCTGGTTTTGAGCTCGTGACGGGCGAATACGGTCTGCGAAAAGCCATCGAACGGCATGTGCCGGGTTTCTTCCCGCTGCGCAGCGGCTTCACCACTGGCGCTTGCGCCACCGCCGCTGCCAAAGCGGCCCTGCTGACTCTTCTCGGCGAGAAAGTGGGGGATACGGTCGACGTCCTGTTCCCGGACGGAGAAATGCTGGCGCTGCCTGTCGCGGCGGCTTCCCTGAGGCGAAATCAGAACCCTCGTGGCGATCATATAGCTACGGCTACGGTTATTAAAGACGCCGGTGATGACCCCGACGTCACCAATGGCCGCGAGATCGTGGCCACGGTCGCTTTCAGCGACGAGCCCGGTATCCATTTCCTACAGGGAGAAGGCGTTGGTCGCGTCACGCTGCCCGGCCTGGGTCTGCCCATCGGCGGTCCTGCCATCAACCGCGTGCCGCGCCAGATGATGGAGCAGAATCTGTCCGCGCTCTACGATGGCGGCCTCGACGTGACAATTTCTGTCCCGGGCGGTCGCGAACTGGCGCAGCGGACCTTCAATCCCAAATTGGGTGTCGTCGACGGGATTTCCATCATCGGGACCTCCGGCATTGTGCGGCCCTTCTCCAACGAAGCCTTTGTCGAAGCCATCCGGCGTGAAGTAGAGGTGGCCATGGCTGTCGGGACGCCGATGCTGGTCATCAACTCCGGCGCCAAAAGCGAGGCCTTCCTGAAGGCCCGCTTTCCTGACCTGCCGCCGCAGGCCTTCGTCCATTACGGTAATTTCATCGGTGAAACCCTGAAGATTGCGGCCGACCTGAAGGTGCCGCAGGTGACGATGGGCATCATGCTGGGCAAGGCCGTCAAACTGGCTGAAGGTCATCTCGATACGCACAGCAAGAGTGTGGTGATGAACAAGGAGTTTCTGAAGGGAGTTGCCCGCGAAGCCGACTGTTCGCCGGCCGCAGCCGAAGCCATCGACCGCCTGACTCTTGCCCGTGAACTCTGGAACGCTCTTCCCGAAGAAGACGCCCGCCGTTTCTTCTCCGCCATCCTTTCCCGATGCCACGCCGTCTGCGTCCCCGTTTATCCGGAGACCCTCAGCATCCTTCTTCTCGACGAGAACGGCAATATCTTTACAACGTGATGCTGATGACGCCGCCGTAGGGCGTCAGGGCGGCGAAGGCCTCTTCAGGTGTGTAGAGTCCGACATAGATCTGGGCGGAGACCAGTACGCCGCCGTGGGCGAAGACCGCTACGCGCTGCCAGGGCTTTTCGCGCAGTTCGTCCAGAAAGTTGCTCACGCGCTGATACTGCATCATGAACGATTCCCCGCCGGTGACTGGTGTATGGATATGGTCGGTAAACCACTTCTGCAGATTCGGGTCGAGGATGTTATCGAACATCATCATCTCCCATTCTCCGAAATTGATCTCCAGGATACGCGGATCACGCTCGGCATCGGCATAGCCGCAATAGGCGGCCAGCCGCGTGCAACGGGAGAGGGGACTGGTGTAGGCATGGTCGATGGGCCCGTAGGCCTCCAGGGCGGCCTTCGTCACGGCCGCTTCTTCTTCAAAAGACGATTTCAAGGGCACGTCGGTCTGTCCGTAGCAGGTGCCCGTCGGCACGTCGACGCTCGTGTGGCGGATGAGGATAACTTCCATAGGCTTGATATGCAAAATTACGGAATAATTCGCTAAATTTGTCATTTGTGAAACACATCATTCTGATTACCGGTGGTTCCCGTTCCGGGAAAAGCAGTTACGCTGAACAACTGGCCCTGTCGCTTTCTGACAATCCGGTCTATCTGGCCACAGCCCGTATCTGGGACGAAGAGTTCCGCGAGCGGGTGCGCCGTCATCAAGAGCGCCGCGGGCCGCAATGGACCAATATTGAAGAAGAGAAGCAACTCAGCCGGCACGACCTGTCTGGCTGCGTGGTGGTCATCGACTGCTTGACGCTCTGGGCTACGAACTTCTTCTTTGATCTGGACAGCGACGTCGATGCCGCCCTGGATGTTCTCAAGGCCGAGTTCGACCGTTTTACGGACCAGGACGCCACCTTCCTTTTCGTGACCAACGAGATCGGGATGGGCGGCGTCTCCGACAACGCCGTACAGCGTCATTTCACCGACCTGCAGGGCTGGATGAACCAGTATGCCGCATCCCATGCCGATGAAGTCATCCTGATGGTCAGCGGCATCCCTGTAAAAATTAAAGGATAATATGAACTTTTCTATATCACGTCCCGACCCGAAGCTCCGTACCGCACTCCAGGCGAAAATCGACAGCCTCACGAAGCCCAGGGGCTCACTGGGCCGTCTGGAGGAACTCGCCCTGCAGGTCGGCCTGATCCAGCAGACCCTGTCGCCGCAGCTCCGCCATCCGCAGAACATCGTCTTTGCAGCCGACCACGGCATCGTGGCAGAAGGCGTGAGTGTCGCGCCGAAAGAAGTGACCTGGCAGCAGGTGTGCCACTTTACCCATCCGCAAGGCACGGGCGGTGTCAATTTCCTCTGCCGGCAGCACGGTTTCGTGCTCAAGGTTGTGGATGCCGGCGTCGATTACGACCTGCCGAAAGACCGGGGTATCATCGACCTGAAGGTCCGGCGCGGAACCAGCAACTATCTGTATGGCCCTGCCATGAGCGAAGCCGAGATGGAACAATGTCTGGAAAGCGGAGCAAGCATTGTCCGCCAGTGCGCTGAAGAAGGGAGCAATGTGCTGAGTTTCGGCGAGATGGGCATCGGGAACACTTCGTCTTCCTCGTTGTGGATGACCTATTTTACGGGCATCCCGCTCTCCGCTTGTGTGGGGGCGGGCAGCGGGCTGGATATCAAGGGTATCCTGCACAAGCTTGACGTGCTTACCCGGGCAAAGGAAGGCTATGCGGGCGATGGCTCGCCGCGTGACATCATCCGCTGGTTCGGCGGCTTCGAGATGGTGATGGCTATCGGGGCCATGCTGCAGGCAGCGGCCCTGAAAATGGTTATCTTGGTCGACGGCTTCATCATGACCAGCTGCATGCTGGCGGCCTCGAAACTCTGTCCGGACGTACTGGATTATGCCGTGTTCGGCCATTGCGGCGACGAATCTGGCCACCGCAAGATGCTGGATGCAATGGGCGCCAGGCCTCTGCTGAGCCTGGGTCTCAGGCTGGGCGAGGGGACCGGCGCCATCTGTGCCTATCCGATTCTGGAATCCGCCGTCCGAATGATCAACGAAATGGATACGTTCAGCGCGGCTGAAATCACAAAGTATTTCTAGCCTCTGCTAGCGGAGTACTTGGGTGAAGACAGGGGTTTTTCCTTCTTCGGCGAGTACATACACTTTGATGACACCGCCTCGGTTGTCCTTGGCGGAGAAGAGGTATTCGGTGCCTTCCGGGACAGCGCGGGATGCCACTTCCTGTGCCTGCGCCTGGATCATCGGATAGCTGCCGACCGCTGTATCGAAGATAGCAGCTTCTTCTTCGGAAGCCGGATGCGGGGCGGGGAAGTCCGCCGGTTTCTCGTAGGTTCCTTCCACGAAGCCTTCACCGATCAGGAAGCGCTCGACTTCGACAGGAACGGCGTCGAGGCGGGCGGCACGCACGCCATAACCCGGGAGCACGACGGCTTTCGGAGCCTTTTCACGGATGGCTTTGATGCTGGAATCAAGGCCGCCGCTGCCGAAAGTGCAGAAGGGGACGATCTTCTTTCCCGCGAAATCGGCGTTGCGGAGCAGCGTTTCGACCGGATTGGCATAGGTGCCGAACCAGACAGGGAAGCCGAGGAAAATGATGTCATAGGACGCGATGTCCGACTTGAGCGGCTGGAGTTCCGGGAAGTTGTTTTCTTCCATTTCTTTGCGACCACGTTCGATCGTAGCCTGAAAGTCGCCGGTGTAGGGCACGACGGGGAGGATCTCCTCGATGTCGGCCCCGAGCTTCTGCTGCAGGGCTTCGGCTACGGCGCGGGTATTGCCCGTTTCAGAGTAATAGAGGACCAGCGTTTTCGGTGCTTTTTCTTTCGTGCAGGAAATGGCCATGGCAAGTAAGGCGGTAAGTAACAGGATCTTTCTCATATTTCGTTGGATTATTGTCAGTGCTGGATCGCCATCAGGCGGATGTATTTCAGGACGGATTCACACCAGTAAGGGTCGCCAGGATACTGGTAGCGGGCATTGCCGTCCGGATCGGGTGTGAAGAGGGTTTCGCCCCTGGGCGTCAGTGTGACCCACCCGCGCGGGGACAGGTTGTAAAGCACGTCGCCCTCCACGGCGTTGATCACGGCCTGCGGGTCCCACATCTTCTGTCCCGTGTTGCAGTTGAGGTATTGATAGGTCCACTTGATGGGATGGAAATCGGTCCAGTACAGGTCTTCGATGACTTGCTCGGGCCGGTAGTCGAGTGGGTCACCCACTTCGCCGGGCGAGAACACGATGTCCACTTCCTTGGGCAGGAGGGCAAAGAACTTCATGGAGAAGTCGATGGCCTGCAGGAAATTGTAGTCGGGCTCCACGGCATCGCCGAATACGCCGCCCATCGCGTAAATGCTCTTCACTTTGGCACGCACCAGGTCTACGCCGTTGAGGGGTGAATACTCATCCGGACCGGATCCCAGCAGACGGGCCAGCGTGGTTACCAGGCCGATCGAGGCGATGGTCACGGAATGGTCGGGCTGCTCGCTCAGGAGCTTGCGATAGAGTTTGTAGCCTTCCATGTAGCTGCCCTCGTCGCCGACGGTACGCTTGAACATCTGCTCGCCTTCCATCGTACGGGCGTAGGCCAGGTTGTGGTAGGGAATCCAGACATGGGTCTCTTTCTGTCCTTCCGTCTCCAGGCCGATGGGAATGTCCGGGTGTCCGTAATAGGTATCGAGCACATCCACGATGTCGGCGTGGGCCCGGCCCATCCGGTCGACGATCACGCCGAGGAGCTTGCAGCGCTGCATGTCCATGTAGCGGTGGAGCATCATCAGGGCGAAAAGGTCGTCGGTCGACGAACCCATGTCGCAGTCAAGGATGATCCGGACGTCCTGTTGCTCGTAATTGCTCCGGATGGAGATCATTTTCTCCAGGTCGTAGACGGCACTCTGCCCGTTTTCGCGGGCGAAAGCCAGCGCGGCGCCGAGGCTGTCTTCGGGAAAGATGCGGCAACTGTCGAAATAATAGTGGCCGTCCTCGGGATTGTACCAGCCTCCGATGATGTTGTCATGTTCGTGGGCGTGCTTGATGACGGCCTTGAGGCTCTTCTTGTCAAAGCTGTTCTGCGTGGCGGCATACGAGACGGCCAGGCCTTTGGAAGGCTGCCGAAGGGAATCGAGGCTCAGGGTAAAACCGTCGGGATGGATCTGGCCCAATGCCCAGATGATGGTCTCCAGTTCCTTGTCGGAGAATTTCTGTTGCGTCATCCCCGCAAAGGGGAAGGTCAGCAGCAACACGATTAGCAGTACAGTCTTTTTCATATGCTTTTGGGTTCAATCTTCAAAGATACGTTTTTTTCGCTAATTTTGTAGGAAGAAAAACCGAAGCTATGAAAAGACTTGTATTCCTGGCCGCACTGCTGCTGGCCTTTGCCTGCGGGAAAGAAAAAGAAACCGATTATATCGTCCAGGTATCCTTGGGCGGGTGGAATTCGCCCGATTATACGGCGGAGCAGATCATCAGCCGGCTGGACACGGTCAGCCAGCTGATTCCCGTCGGAAAAGTCATCATCGGCTGGAGTCTCGACAATGATATCTACCGGCAGGTGGGGTCTTACCTGCATGGAAAAGGCATCCAGATGCTGCTTTGGCTTCCGGTCTTTGCCGAGACCGAGGAGATGTGCGAAAACAAGCCGGCCGTGGACTTATGGGGCCGGATCCCTGCCAACTACGACCTGACAGCGGGCGAGGGATTCCGCTTCAACTGCCCGTCCGATCCGGAGAATGCCGCGAACATCGTGGCATTGTATGACAAGTATTTCAGTGACTGCGGTTTTGACGGTGTCTTTCTCGACCGCATCCGCACCCAGTCGTTCGTGAGCGGCGTCGGCGGCGTGCTGAACTGCGGCTGCCCGGCTTGTACGGAGCGTTTTGCGGCGGAGGGCGTCGATCTGGCTGCCGTCCGGGAGGCCTATGAGCAGAAAGGGGATGATTTCCTGTCGGTTACCGGCTATTCGCCCGAGACGGGATTCGTTTTTGCTGATCCGCTCGCTGCAGATTTCTTCCGCGCGAAAGGCCATATCGTCAGCGGGGCGGTGGCCGCCATCGCCGACAATTTCCGCAAGCGTGGCCTGGTGGTCGGCATGGACTTGTTTGCGCCCTTCATGGCGCCTTTCGTGGGCCAGGACTACGCCATCCTTTCGCAGCACGCCGATTTCATCAAGCCGATGCTCTACCGCATGACCTTCGCCCCGGCAGGGATGGGCTTCGAGTACGACCTGCTGCGCAAGGCGGCACCGGGTGCGACCGGATATCCCGATTTCAAGATGGACGTGGCCTTCCTGAATTCCCAGTTGCAGGCCATGGAAGCCTGCCCCTGCGCCAAATATCCGGGCATCGAGATCAACTACCGCGCGGATATCGCGCCGACCTCACCGGCCTATGTGACGGAATCGCTGGATGCCGTCCGGGAAAAAGGATTCGACGGGCTGGTACTTTCCTGGAATATCATGGAAGCGCCGGATGCCCATATTGCCTGCCTCAAGCAGTAGGTTTTTCTCAGATCCAGTGCGGGAAATCGATCAGTACCGCCAGATACAGGGACAGTTCGCAGAGCAGGAAAGTAGCGCCGCAGCAGTCCCCGGTATAGCCTTGGATGCGGCGTTTCATCACCAGTGTCATCAGCCACATAACGAGAAGCGGGGCTATCATCAGCAGCAGGAAACGCTGGGGAAGCCAGCCCAGTGCCAGGGTGTACAGGAAGGCCGGGGCGAGGCCGAAGAAAAAGCACAGCAGCAGTTCCGGCAGTTTCATCCGCTCGTAGACCGTCTTGTTCTTGGCGGTCTCTTCCGTGCGGGCGTAAGGCAGGAAATTGATGAGTTGTGCCGCGCAGCATTTGGCCCAGCAGTCTCCGCACAGAACTACGAGAATGAGCGTGTCGCGTGACAGCACGGAAGGCAGTTGCAGCAGCATGGCAAAATAGACGATCAGACCGACCACTCCGTAGGTGCCGATGTGCGAATCTTTCATGATGGCCAGTGTGCGCTCGCGTGTCGAGCCTCCGCCGAAACCGTCGATGAAATCGGCCAGCCCGTCTTCATGCAGGCAGCCCGTCAGCACCAGTCGGACGACCAGGGCGAGGATCCATGCCGCCGTGAGGGGGAGGATATGGCTGCTGAACCAGATCGTAAGGGCCATCAGCCCGCCGGTGAGCCAGCCGACCAGGGGCCAGCGCGGCACCACCCGCTTGAAATCTTCAGCAGGGACGTCCGTCAGCCGCCAGAAAGGCAGCCGCGTGAAGAAAATCAATGTGGCCAGCAGAATGAGCATATCCGGTGCAAATTTAGTGAATATTCGCGGTCTTTTTTCCTATATTTGTGCGTAAAAACCATTTTTCCCATGAAAAAAATCTTTGTCGTCGTATCGTTGCTCGCACTCTGTCTGTGCGGCAGCACCGTTCGGGCGCAGGTCCCGGAATCGGCCGATTGGGCCATGAAAATCAAAGCAGAAGGCTTGAACAATTCCAAGGTCGAAGAATTGTCCCAGTTCATGACCGACTACCTCGGATCGCGTCTGACCGCTTCCCAGCAGAAGCGCCGTGCTGATAAGCTGGTCGTAGCCAAGCTTCAGGAAATGGGACTTTCCAATCCCCGTTCCGCCTTTGCCATGGTGTTCGACCGTGGCGGATGGGACGTTGTCAAGACCTACGCGGCCATGACGTCACCATATTATTGCGCATTTTCTGTCAACCCGAGGGCATGGTCGGGCAGCACCGACGGCCTGGTGAAGGGCGAATGCATCCTGTTCAACGCCCAGACCAAGGAGGACCTGGAGAAATACAAAGGCAAGGTGGCGGGCAAGATCCTGCTGATGCCTTCCAATCAGAACTATGACATCAAGTTCGAGCCGCTGGCCTCGCGTTACGACGAAGAAGAGCTGGAAGAACTGACGAAAGACAATCGTGCGAATTCCCGCATGGGCCGTTTCCCCGGCGGCCGTCCGAATTTTGACTTCCGCGCCATGATGGAGTTCCGTCAGCAACTGGCGCAGTTCTATGCCACGGAGAAGCCGCTCTGCATCGTGAACGGAAGCGGTTCCTTCAACGTCCCCTCCGGTTCGGGCGTCAACTACAAAGTGGGGGATCCCGAACCCGTTCCCGAGATCAACATGCCGGTCGAAGACCACGGCCGCATGGTCCGCCTGCTCCAGAAAGGCAACAAGGTCGAGATGGAGCTGGAACTCATCAACCAGTTTACGGACGATCGCGAAGTACGCAATATCTACGCTGAAATCCCGGGTACCGATCCGAAGCTCAAGGACGAGATCGTCCTGCTGGGCGGTCACTTCGACTCCTGGCACGGCGGCACCGGCGCTGCCGACAACGCGTCCGGCTGCATCGTCATGATGGAGGCCATGCGTATCCTGAAAGAACTGGGATTCAAGCCCAAACGGACTATCCGCCTGGCCCTCTGGGGTGGCGAGGAACAGGGCCTCTACGGCTCGCGCGGCTACCTGGAGCAGTATCTTTACAAGGATGAGAAGAAGCTTCCCGGTTTCGACAAGTTCGCCCTCTACCTGAACATGGACAACGGCTCCGGCCGTTTCC
>Ga0265300_10004711_pt1 | contig 10763 bp, 13 predicted proteins | sample AusTroGonzalo_MG_FD_193482 | JGI IMG/M metagenome (GOLD analysis project Ga0265300, IMG submission 193482) | Bovine rumen microbial communities from tropical cattle in Woodstock, Queensland, Australia - Gonzalo_03 | ecosystem: Host-associated > Mammals > Digestive system > Stomach > Rumen ... | reverse complement strand
ACACCGCATTATTCACACGCGTTCACCATCTCTTCTGCGATGTTCCAAGGCGTGAGTATCTCTGCGTTGACTTTTTTCTCGATGTCTGTCGTGGGATAGAGTTCGCACATCTCTTCATACTTCTGTTTCGAGAGTGGAGTCTAAATCATTTCCAAGGCGTTCAATAGAAACTTTTCCTTGACACATTCCCTCATTACTTTAAAGATTCCTTCACAAATTGGTTCTGTGAGTTCTCCCTTCTCTGGGAAGTCGTCTTCTGAAAAGCGGAAGGTCTCGAATTAATACTTAACTCGGGATCTGTCTTTTGTGTGAGTCCATAAATACATTATGTCGATGTCTTGGTTGAACTCGTTTATATGGTTCATATCCACCTTCTCTTAATAGGCGGAGAGAAGAAGCCCTGTCATAAGGCGCATACAAAGTATTGTCATCTTGGGATCGGGTTCACCGGTTTCCACCCATCGTTTAAGTTCCCGCAAAATTCTATATTCATGGTGATTCACACGACGCTTGGACTTGAGTATGTTTTCAATGGATTTCTCATATCTTTTCTTGGCCTCTTCATAGGCCTTTTTAATGGCCTTCCGCAGAGATTTTGTAGTAGAGCTGTCCAAATGAATCCTCATATGATCAAATCCACAGCTGTCTATATCGGCCGGGTTGACAATACCTTTGAAGAAGTCTTTCATAATAGTGCCGTTAATGAACTCCTTTCCGGTCTGTCTATAAAGATACATTAATACAGCCTTGTATACAGCCGGGTGCTTGAAGTATACATGACGCTCTACGCCGACTTCTCTCGTGTTAAAACATCTGAAGATGAGTTGAATATCTTGCTCTGTAAATGACTCGTTTCTGTCTTCCACGATAAAGCAATTGGGAATCGTCGCTCCTGTCGTGAATCAAGAAATGAGTAAATACGTGCCTTCTCCAGATGTTTTAATGTCGGTGTCATCTGCGGCGGATTAAAACTTCCATCCTTTTGCGGCGGCTTCTTCACGGCCTTCTTCTCGTAAGAGATTCCTGTCGAAGATGAGACGAATACCGGTCTGTTAAGACCTAAGGAGCTCTGCTCCGCCTTCAGGAGGCTCAGGACTCTCGCCTATGTGAAAATGTATCTTCGGGAAGCCTTCTACAGGGGTTTGTATGTAGTCTCCAAAGTTGTAATGTGCGAGATAATAGTTCTCGCCGATGTATTGCTCAAGGACAGCGCTTGTTCCAGTAAAGAAGACCACGTGTTTGAATTTGTCAAGGTCCAAGGTGTATGTAGTAAGCTCTGTCATGAAAGACTCCTGTGGTTCATCAATGAAGAGAACACCATGAAGTTCTATGCCAGGATGAAGTTTTAAATATTGTATACTCACCACACTGTCAAAAGCATAATCCCCGGCTGTCTCAGTCGGCTTGGTTGTAATGATGCTTACTTCCCATTTGAACATGTCGGCGATATAGCGCATGAGATAGCTCTTTCCGAAGCGACAGAAGCAGTTGACTATTGAAATGTGGTGAGAACAAATCCCGTCAAGGTGTTTATCGATGAACTCCTTTTAATAGGGACGAAGCTCTACACTTGGTGTGTTGAAATCACACTAAGACAAAAGGCGAGAATACAAGTCGTCTGTACACACCACCAGCTTCGGCTTCAACTCTGGTCTATTTCTCCTCTCACACTCAGCTTTGATATAAGCCAGTTCCTTGTCTTTGTTCACGACTTTTGTATTTTTCAGCTGTATCGCCAGGTTTCCTATAATACAGTCTATGGCCTTGGAGTTGTCTTTTAACGGAGCTTCGTATGAAAAGCCTTCTATACGGTCTCTATATGCCCAGCGAAAAAGCGTTTCAAAAGGCTCACAAATACACTACTTCCCATAAGGGACTCTATTCAATACAATGTTTTAAATCTCTTTATTAGTTCTCAAGTCAGCAAAAGTATAAGACATTTGGACTCAAGAAAAAAATTATACTTCACTACACAGGGAAGCTTTGCTTCACTACACATTTCTCACTACACAAAGTCATCATACAAGTCTTACAACCTCTGTATGTATTCCCGTGTAATACCCTGTTCTTCCACGCGTCCTCTCGCCTTGATACGTGCCATGATAGTATCTGTGCTTTCACGCAAGTATATGTTCTGGTCGAATTTCTCTTTTTTCATCGCGTCTTCAAACAAGGATACAAGCCGTTGTTGTAAATCGGGCTCTGAAACATAGGATTGAAGCAAGACTTATACAAAAGTGTAATACATTTCTTTAAGACTACGTTCAAACACATAAACACCGTCAGTGTCGATTTCATTATACTATTCAAGTCTACATTTCACGACGACTTCTTCAAAAACGACAATGTCTTCCTACTACGCACGAGACGGGTGTTCTACAAGGGCGTCATAATACCGTTGAAGATGTTGTCCCCATGCCGAGATTGGTTCAGGGATTGAAACCATGTTATTAAACAAGGATAAGAGCGTGCTTTTACCCACGGCGATATTCCCGTGAACACACACAAGAGTAGTGCGGGGAGCACAGACCAGCATATGAACAGATGAAAAAAATTATACACAGCAAAGTATCAGACGAAGCTACACTCTCACAATAGAGTATCAAGCTATTCAATCCACATTTATCTCGCGCTCCTTTCATGAACTTGTGCATAGTCTTCTTCACATGCTTCCAGCCCCGGCAGCTCCCTGGTGAAGAAGCCGATGGTTTTGTCCGTGATATATTTCCTGGACCCTGCGGGTCTTACTTACGGGAACAAGGCCAGCCATTTCTTCAAGTCTTCAATCTCGGTGAAATCCAGAGCATTAATCTCGGCATCTGTCGGGAACTATTTCAAGAGCTCTGTCATCTTGTCTGTATCCCGTAAGAAGGCAGAGCAAGGTTATTCTTCTATATATCCTTCACGTGTGAACGCGTGTAGGAACCATAAACGGGCATAATCCCGCAGCATATGTTTCAATAATTCACCACGCTTCTATTCTTAGTATTCAAGCCTGTATTAACACCAGTCTTTAATGTAGTCTGTAATCCCGTGATATTATACTATTTACTTATCCCTGTAATGAAGCAGGGTGATATTCTTCAGGCTTAATACACAGCGTTAAAACTTCTTTATGATCGCGATCGCTTCTTGTTTTGATGCCGTGATTATAATCCTGTCTCTCTTCATTTGATAAGGAAGCTTGTTTTTGTCCAAGTATCCTTTCAAGGTGGTTTAATCCGTTAATATGTGCGTGTCATAAATCGTGAGATTAGGCTCCCTCCGGTCACCTTGAGGAGGCTCCCTCCGGTCACCTTGAGGAGGCTCGTTGTATTCATATTTCCCTTCACACACATACTCTTCTTTCTCTCCCCACACTGTCCCATTGTAGTCTCTATACCACGGTGTAATCTCCGGCACTCTTCCTGTCTCTATCCACGACTTTACACACTTCACTACATCTTCAAGTTTGTATGAAGGGATGAAGGAAGACCACCCTGTTGAAATTCCATTCGCGCCATTCACAAGGGCGAGAGGAACAAGCGGGAACAAACGCTTGGGCTCAATCGGTGCGCCGTCGTCGGACAAGTTGTATTCATAAATTAGTTTCTCATTCTTGTCAAAAAGCAGAGACAGCCATTTACTTCCCTTGGTGTAGATATATCGCGGGGAAGCATTCCTGGGGTTGTATCTAATACCAAATCCACCGAGCGGTTCAAGAAGATTACAGTTGTTTGCTCCAGCAAAGTCCTGTGCGAGTTTTACTATCGCTCCTTCCATGGAAGTATCTCCATGGTGATAATCATAGGCAGAAGACACACGGCCTTAGAGCGTTGATACTTTCACGCTTTCCTTCTCGGGATGTGTCATGAAGTAGTATACTATTTTTCTTTACACGTCTTTAAGCCCGTCGATGAAATCCGGTATTGCTCTGTCGAGAGAAGCCACGGCATATTCCGAGACTTGAGACATGAGATATTATACGTCGATACTTTCCTGGGCTCTATTCTTTCCTTTAATCGGCCGGTATAATGCGATGAGTTTCTTCCGGCCTTAAGACTCTTTCTAAAACAAGATGTCAATGTATTTCTTTTCAAGGTCTTTATTCGACCACACTATTTGCTTGATGTAGTCTTTGAAGTGAGCCCCGATGCGAGCCTGGTCTCTCTCTTGAAAAGTACCAAGGCCCTTAAAATACTTTACAGAGCGAACAGTGTGAGTGTCTCTGTAGTCGGCGAAATCCGCCTCTGAGAAGAACTCCTTCCATGTCGTGCCGCGGCGGCCCTCCGGTTCATTTTGAACTTCCGCCATTATAATCGGCGTGATAAACTCTTGGAGAAGGCCCGCGTCCAAAAGCACAGGCCAATAGTGATGAACGAAGTTTATTAAAAGGCCTTTAATATGGAAACCGTCCACATCGTAGTCTGAAGCTATTAAAATGTGTCCGTATCTGAGCGTTTTCCTGTTTGATTCCACGCTGTAGTCCACGCCACTTTGGAGGCCCATTATATTCATTATCTTCTGAAGTTCACTCTTGTCGTCAAATTCACCATCTTTCACCACGTTTTACACCTTTCCTCTTAAAGGGAAGATTCCATACCTGTCGAAGAAGCCGTCTATCTTCGCGCCTATAGCCCTGAAGAGAGTCGCGGCAGAGTCTCCTTCTGTAAGGATAAGTGTTGCGCCGGGGCCTCTGTTGTTGGCTTCTATTAGTTTTTAGTCGAAGAGTTAAGCATAGTTCTTCTTCGGCTTCTTCACACAAAGCACGTTGCGGATGAACTCTCCAAGCTCTTCAGGAAGAGGTTTAATCTCGGGGAACTTTGAAATCTTGGTCTTGGTTTAATCCGAGTAATCAATCGTCGGCACATTTCCAAGGACTATCATCCCGCATGAAAGCGTGTCTTTAATCTTGAACTATTCCTTCATTTGTTTCTGAAGTTTTGTGTAGTGTATTCCTTGTGTGTCAAAAGTCTGGTTTCCATTTATAAGACTATATCTCGACACAGTATTGGCATCCTTCTTGAAGATGGCAATTTGAAGCTGGCGGTGTTTGAAGATGTAGTATTATTCAATGCCACCAGGCTGAGCCTTGGCGATGCCCACCTTCTCCAATAGAGCCTTGAAAGAGAGCCGGGGTAAAGCGTGAGAGTTGAATGTGAGTTTAATCTCAGGATAAATACACTGCACCACCACGAGGTATTAATGTATCATTTCAATGTTGAAGTCGGCAAAGTTTTATACACACTTGACTTATTCGCCCAATACAGCCCCGGGAGGAAGGAGCTGCACATGAACGGTGAAAGAGTCTTCAGCGGGAGCCTTGGCGACTGCCTCGGCCTCACACGGGGTGAGAGACGACGAGACTAAAACCCCGCGTTAAAACTTGGCTTCAAATCTCTGTCCTTGTGAAGTGTTGAAGACCTCGAATTTCTCCGAGAGAACATTCACGAGTTTTGCGCCGAGGCCATTTCTCCCGCTGCCGACATTTTACTCTTCCCCGTATTAAGACGAGGTGTTGAACTCTGAGAAAACACGTATTATGCTCTGGCGTTTAGCCTCTGTTTTAAGATTGAACACATTCCCGTTATTCTTCACGATAAATTCACGCGGTTTAACCACGACGTTAATGTAGTAGGAAGAACACGGGTCCTTCACATAGTTGTCGAGGGCGTTTTAAAACACTTCATCAAAAAGCTTCTGTGTCTGCTCTTGAAAGGGGCCGAGAACCTGGCCTGTAAAAAGGCTGGGACCGGACTGTTGGACTTCTTCACTGCCTATATACATGGATTTACGCATGATGGCGTGATCCCTCTGGGAAAGTGTTTTAATCTTTGTTGCGTCGATGGACATTTCTATTGAAAATGAAGAAAAAATTTTTGCTGTATTTACACACTTTTCGGCGGAAATCATACGACTTCCGCTAGAAAGTCCTAGCACAACTGGTTTTTAGAGGTGTAAAGGGGAACTTGGCCGTAGCCTCCTTCCTCTTTATGGTTCCGTGCGCAGCATGGCTTTCTGTGAAAAACATAAAAAATTTTACTTCCCCGCAGGAGAGGGGGTGAAAACCGGAGCGTAAGCGAGGGTGAAATATGCGGGATTTATACTGGTCTTCAGACAGAGTCTTCAGACGATGGTCTTCTGCGAAGACTACACAATTTTATCTGGTCCCCACGCTGCCGCGAGAATAGAAGGTGGTGATCGGGCCCCTTCCTGCCTGCCAGCGGAGTCTACAACGCATTACTCACCTCCCAGGGCTACCCATCAAAAGGGACGCAGGGACGCAGGGACGCACCTATTTGAAATATTTTTGCGCCTGAAACTCCGGGTTAATGTTTCATAAAACAAAAAACCAGCTTTCCACCGAGATGAAAATTAAAAAAACTATTTTCACTTCACCATGGACTTCAGATACTCGTCTCTATACCTCCTCCATATTTTAATATCGTCCCACACCCTTCCTGTCTCTGGGTCCAACGCCTCCTTGCCCTCTGCCCATGGTTTAGTCACGGGATAGTGCAGGATACATACACCCCCGAATTTATTCTGGATTTACAACACCTTCCAAGGAAGACAATTATACTGGCGTGAAATGGCCGTCCATGTATACTTCTCTCCAAGATAGGAAGTAATCAACTATTCATCGGGGCCCGCATACGAGGTTTTAGACTCGTAATAGTATTTGTGTTTGGCTACGGTTTCACGCGCCCGCTTTATTATGGCATCAAAATCCTCCTTGGAAGGGGAAATCAAAAACGACGCAGCAGAGGCTCCGTAGCCGTGTTCTAAAACCTCCCGCACCTGGCTTTTTGAAAGGGTGTGTCCCGTGAAGAATCCGTCCCCCTCTGAAGGGACGAATACAGCCGCCGGTGTAGGAAGCTAGAACACACGCTCTAGTCCTGGCCCTACACAAAGCATGTCAACATCGAGAAACAACACCTTTTCATACTCTATCAGCATGAAGGCATAAAGCTTGGTGAAGCATTTGTCGATCCATTTCTCGTAGTGGGCCCGCTTCTTCTTCCATTTCATAATCACATTTGTAGGAAAGGAAATGGGCTTGACTTTTAACACCCGTGTAAATTCATGATGTGAAGCGAGAGGTCTATCTGTGAAGCAGACAAAGTCTACATTCAAGTTTTAATGGTATCGCTTTATACTATGAATTAAAACATTGGCACCGAGCAGGTATTTATCATTTCCTCCTAACAACATAAAAGCAATGGCATATGGTCTCCGCCCTGGCCGTGTAGATTTCATCTTTTTTTTCAAACAAAAATGCGTCTGGAGCATATCGTCCTTAAATTCAAGCCGCCTCTAATGTCTTTATACTTCGTCGTGAACACACGCCTGTGCAGATGCCAACTACAATGTGTTTTGTCATAGCTCTCTCAAAAGGCCATAGGAAGTGGCCCATAATACAAGAATCCTCTGAATATGAAGTAGAAGTTTTACATCGCGCCTGTTCCCATCTCTTGTGCAAACAGAGAAGGGACTTATATCTGCTACGCTGAATGTGCTAAATCCAAGGTGTAGAAAATGGTCTCTCTCTTCAACGCCGCCGATGAAAACGCTGAGCTTAAAGTCGAGACTTTATATCTCGTCTCTGGACCCGCCGAAATGAAACTGGATATGAAGGCTTCTGAAAAGTCTATGAAATTCATCATTCCCTCTGGCTGTTCCTGTGGTGAATGTTCCGACAGGACTGAAATCAAGTGTGAATCACAAAAAGAAGTCATCGCAACAGTGGGCGCATACAACGGCTGTTTCCGCGTGGAAGCAAAGGGGATGAATGTCGTGGTTCATGGCAAGGTGAGACGCCTCGCAGGAGCCAAGGTAGAAAGGATGTTCAAGAAAGCAGAAGACAGTCTGAAAACAGACTTCAAGACGGCGCAGAGAATAATATCACTCTCGTGTGGAGTTTTGTGAAACGGTAGAGTCTGAAGATATTATAATTTTTTCTGTGCGCGGCAAGTTCCTCTCTAAATACTTGGCCACGACACTGACGCTTTTCTTCTTTTATTATAAAACCCATATACAAAGCCCCATACTTAACATAGATACAAAACAGTTTACTAAACAACATACACCACACTTCATCTCGTCGCTTTTCAAATGACCTATAAAATCCTCTTTTCTCATTTGATATTCAAGAGCTTTTACATAGTCTTATACACACTCGGGAAGAGAGCCAGGTTCAGGGTATTCACACACGCCAGTGAAAGAAAACATGTAGTCGATTTAAAACGCGAAATGGAACAGCATTTTTATGGAAGATAAAAACCCACCGTGTATGATAACTATTACTAAAACCTATGATAAACACAAGTCCCAACTCGATTCCTTGGTTTAGTCCTGTCTCGCGCACAAGCTCACGTTCTTTGGCTTCTTCTACGCCAGCAACGCGGAGCATACAAAAACACGTTTTAAATTTGAGAACAACATCAAACAAGGTACACGCAGATAAAGCACTATACAACGCTGTGTAGAAATGCTTGAAGAATGGGATGGAATAATGAAGTATACAGTCGCTTTTAGAACCAAGGATGAAAAGCTTTATACGGCCGTGTAGTATTTCAATTCATGCCCCCTTTCACACATCGAAGTAAAACTCGACGACAAGGTTCTACTTTCAAGAGATGTGAACCTCACCATCGTATTAATTGACATGTTGACACCGTGTTTGAAGAAGGACTTTGTTTTGAAAAGGAAGAATATGCAGCATTTCTATTTGGAGGAAACGTTTAATGGTGAAGGAAGTGGTTTGTATTACGCGGAGTTTCATTTCCGCATAAAAGACCACGCATATGGGCTTTTCAACATGTCGCACTACATGGAGCATTAAGTGTTCAAATACTGTGCCGTTCATACTCTCACAGGAAATGCGATGACAGACACCTTCCTTTCTGTGCAGCTTTACTTCACGATAGAGCCGAGTATGCTTTCACGGTTTTTAGACGACGTTCAACACGTGTTTACTCAACCTTTTGAAGAGAAGTGGGATGACTTCATGGAAGCGCTCCGTGTGAGTATCGAGACGACGCGTGAAGTGAAGAAGGAAGTGAATAGAAACGCGCCTTTATCCCTCGCCTTTACAAAGAATGAAGACTTGATTGACAACCCGGACATACACTACATTTCATGGCTGTTTCATAACAACTATGAACTTCACAAATGTGTGCTTGAATACAGCGGGAAGAAATACAACAACGCATAACTCGTGGATAAATTCATGGGTTTAAAATTGAAGACAACAGACGAACCTGCACCGGCTTCTCCGCCGATGAAGAAATTGACGAAATAATTCGACAAACAAAAGGTGAAACGCGCGCCTTTGAAAAAAGTCGATCCGAAGGCCCTGTACTTGTCGCAGTTCCTACACTTTTCATATCTCTCTACACACGACGATTTAATTTATCTTTCAAAAGGGATTCCAGTTCCCGACGCGGAAGAGATTCCAAAAAAAGCAAGGTTCATGCCTTTTCAATGGTATCCGAGAGAGATGATTTCATAGAGTTTTGTACGGAGGATGAATAAAGTGCTTTGAATGAAAAGGCGAACCGAAGTGCTTTGATCTTCACTTCACACTACGTGCAAGATTATCGCACACATCGTTCAAGAGAGACACAATGTCCTTCTTCCCGGTGTGTGCCTTCACGTGTTTGAATTCTAGCTTTATTCCACTTTTTTCTACGAAGCCGACATACAACTGTGTGAGATCGTTCTTTGCTTCCCATTCTCCAGTACACCATTTTGCGATCCCGATGTAGTCGTGGTATATAGTCGCGGATTTAACTCCATGCTTCTTCAAGAAGTTTAGTACGTGGATTACTCCCGCGATTTCTCCCGCGACATTTCGGAAGGAAGCAAACTTTGGTTCAGAGGCGCGACCAGAGAGCTAGATTATTTGCGAGTCCCACAACACGACAGCACCATGGGAATAAGACCGGGTTTTAGAGTCGTAGCTTCCGTCCGTGAATACAACCGCCATTATATACGAAGAATAAAAACTTCACACACTGCGACACCACGGACAAGCTTTACAATTGAACCAACACCGCGCACAAATCCGATTTCCACACACGATACAAACGGTCGATTTATTCTTCCGTAAACAACACAGTGGACAGTCCACTTCTTCTGTCGAGAATTAAAACAACTTCGTAGGCACGGCTCTAGAAACGTGCCAATAGTACATATGTGCGAGCGTGTATCCTTCCGAGTTCCGGAGCATCGTGATATATCTTTATGGCGGTACACGGTGTAAAAACAAGATGATGAGATGGCCGACAGTATTCCCTTCTGCATCTTGGCATGAAGCCGGACACGACAGTTCCATAGGAAGGTGTTTCTATACCAGTTTTAACCACAGGTGTGCTTGCGTTTCTCCGTTCTTGTTTTGCTTCTTGTTTATGAGACATGGAGGCGGGAGGGTGTGGTGAAAGATGATAAAATAGTGTCCAAGAGTATTTCCTTGTTCATCTTATTAAAGACAGATCTCCGACGGGATTTAATCCGAGATAGAGCCGGAGATTAATTTGAGGATATAGGACTACGTTTCTGTGTGGAGAAAAGCCGAAGTGGAACGAGTCTGAGGCGAGTGTGGAGAAAAGCCGAAGTGGAACGAGTCTGAAAGGCGAGTCTGGAGCGAAGCGAAGGGAGGCGAGTGTGGAGCGAAGTGGAACGAGTCTGAAAGGCGAGTCTGGAGCGAAGTGGAACGAGTCTGAAAGGCGAGTGTGGAGCGAAGTGGAACGAGTCTGAAAGGCGAGTCTGGAGCGAAGTGG
>Ga0265300_10004708_pt1 | contig 10768 bp, 7 predicted proteins | sample AusTroGonzalo_MG_FD_193482 | JGI IMG/M metagenome (GOLD analysis project Ga0265300, IMG submission 193482) | Bovine rumen microbial communities from tropical cattle in Woodstock, Queensland, Australia - Gonzalo_03 | ecosystem: Host-associated > Mammals > Digestive system > Stomach > Rumen ... | reverse complement strand
CTACATTATATATCTTCATGGTAATTTCGTCGCCGTTTTTCTCTGATGGGAAAATTGCGTTTTCATCAATGTTTTCAAAGCCTCCGAAACATTTTGCATCGCTGCTGAAGATAATTTTATAGTCGCCGGTCTGCTTCACCTTTATTTTATAATCGGGAAGTGATTTTTGTCCCCAATTAAATACAAAAATCAGGTTATTTCGTTCAAAGACAATGGTTTTATTGTCTTCGTCGGCCTCCAGAAGCCATGCCGGAGCGGCCTGCATCACCTTAGTTTTTTTCACAAAATCGAGCATAGCCTTGTCGAAATCGCCCAGCCAATGGTACTTCAGGTAGTCTGCATCAGCCAGTGACCACTGACGCTTGGCGTATTTGTAGCTCCAGTTGTTGTCATACCTTGGGAAATCAATCCACTCGGGGTGGCCGAACTCGTTGCCCATGAAGTTGAGCCAAGCGTCACCGCCGAGGCAGATGGTGAAGAAGCGTATCATCTTATGCAGCGCTATCCCCCTGTCGATGATGAGGTTGTCCTGGTTTTTGGCCATAGCCGTGTACATCTCCTTGTCCATGAGACGGAAAGCGAGGGTTTTATCACCCACCAGCGCCTGGTCGTGAGACTCAGCATAGGCTATGGTTTTCACATCTTGCAGACGGTTTGTCATGGTGAAGAAGAACTCATGCATGTTCCACTGCTCGTCAGACTGATCCTTCAGCACTTTTATCCAGAAATCGGGCAAGCCCATGCCGAGGCGGTAGTCGAAGCCTATTCCGCCATCCTCGATCTTAGCGCAGATTCCAGGCATCCCGCTTACATCTTCAGCTATTGTAACATTATGATTATCAATATCATGCGTCAGTTTATTAGCCAACTGCAGATATGTCACAGCATCATTATCAATATTATCGCCGAAATATTTCCAAGGATCATCGAAAGTCTCGCCAATGCCATGGTTTTTGTACAACATCGAGGTCACGCCATCGAAGCGGTAGCCGTCGAAATGATATTCCTTGAGCCAGAATCGCACGTTCGAGAGAAGCAGCTGCAGCGTCTCGGTCTTGCCATAGTTAAACAACTTCGAATCCCATTGCGGATGAATGCCTTCTTGTCCGGACTTAAGATATTGATATTCAGTGCCATCGAAGAGATTTATACCTTCGCGTACATTTTTCACGGTATGCGAATGAACAAGGTCCATTATCACCAGCAGACCCATGCCATGTGCCGTATCCACAAGCTTTTTCAGCTCTTCGGGCGTACCGAAACGCGAACTGGCGGCGAAAAAGTTCGACACATGATAGCCAAACGAGCCGTAGTAAGGATGCTCGGCTATTGCCATGAGCTGCACAGCGTTGTAACCATCTGCCTTTATGCGAGGTAACACATTGGCAATGAACTCGTTATAACTTCCAACCTCTTCTTTCTCTTGTGCCATGCCGACGTGCGACTCATAAATCAGCAAAGGTTCATCTTTCAGCTTAGGCGTTTTATTTTCAAAGACATACGGCTTATCAGGATTCCAAAACTGGGCCGAGAAATCCTTTGTTTTCTCATCCTGTACCACTCTCGTGATGTAAACCGGAATCCTCTCCTGCTCGCCTATGCTCGACTGCACAAGCACTTTCAGCTGACTGCCATGCACGAGTTTGTCTTTATACAAGGCATCGGAAAGGAAAATCTCCCAGATGCCGTTGCCAACGTTTTCCAACGGATTCGCATAGCGGTTCCAACCGTTGAAGTCACCATACAGCGAAAGATAATGCGCAGCCGGGGCCCATTCGCGATACCACCAGCCATGACGTATATTGTCGTAATGAAAACCGAAGAACTCATAGGCCGAGGCGAAATTATTCAGGTTACCGTATTGATTTTCAATGGCTTTCAAACGGTTTTGATAACGCTCGAAACGGTTTTTAACTTCGTCTGCCACGGGATTCAGCCAACTGTCATTTTCTACGATTTTCATATTTTTTATATTTACGGACACACGCGGAGTGTCCTTACATGTTTACAATTGAATGATTTTGATATCCATTGGGGATAATTTCACATCATATCTTTCAGCACAACCGCCAATTAGTTGTCGGGCGTCGTATGGGATTGCAACAGTCACTATTCTTTCTTCTTTAAGATTGAAATTGATGACTATCAACAACTTATCATCGTCATGATAACGCAAAAACGCGTAAACATATTGCGGATCGAAATTGTTGTACCATGGATTAGCCCACATCAGATCGTAAAATCCGCCCTGCAGGATGGCAGGATGCGATTCGCGAAAATGCAATAATTGTTTATACCAATCATATATGCGGGCGAATGATGATTCGCCCCTACGTTCTATTGACGGCATGTACGTGTAATCAAAGATTGAGGTTTTGCCATTATCTGACGATACCGCATCTTCACCATATTCCTGACCGTTGTAAATCATAAACGGGCCGCGGTTCATAAGGGCCGACACTGCCACAAAAGGATACGCATTTTCGGGTTTCTGCATGAAAAATCGTGACGCTAGACGCACCTCATCATGGTTTTCCATGAATCGTAACATATTGTCATCCAATCCGTTAAGTTTTTTCCACACATCCGAAATGGTATCGGCACGCTGACCGTAGCGGTAGATACTCTCCAAAGTGTTGTACAACCCGACCTTATCGTAAAGATAATCGAAACCGGCATCCACAAAACTCTGATACAGATTCGGTTGGTAAATCTCAGCTATCATAGTGACACTGAACGACTTACGCAGCTCAGCGACAGCCCATCTCCAAAACTCCACAGGCACCATCTCGGCCATGTCGACACGGAACCCGTCGACGCCTTTGCCACACCAAAACTGCATGATTTTCAGCATCTTATGCCAAGTATCACGGTTGGTGTAATTCAACTTCACGGTATCATACCAGTCGTTCAACGATGGCGCAGGCGAAAAAACGTCATTGCCTGTGGCTTTTGCAGGAAACTCATAGTAATCGCTGGCATTATCAGTCGGAGCAACAAACTTCTGATTATCTAAAATATAGAAATTCTCATCCGTAAAATCGCCTTTATATTCTCTTGCCAGATGATTCGGAACGAAGTCGATAATCACCTTAAGTCCTTGACTATGAATGCGTTCGATAGTATGCTCAAACTCCTCCATCCTATTCTCGTCGTTGTCGGCCAGATCAGGGTCGATGTCGTAGTAATCGACAATGGCGTAAGGCGAGCCGGCTTCTCCCTTGGTCACAGCCGGATTGGTGTCGCGCCAGCCCGAGTGACGTATCACGCCCGTCAGCCATATATGACTGACGCTCAGCGACTTAATCCTTTCAAGCTCATCATCATTGATGTCGCTGAAAGTGCCGCAGCGCTTGGTTGGCGTCGCACCGTAGACCCTTGGAAAAAGCTGATATATTATCATTTTTCAATCAAATCGAGCATAAAAGCGTATTCCATCGCCACCTCGTGGTAAGGCTCAAACCTCCCCGACGCTCCGCCATGACCGAAGTCCATCTCTGTCCTTAAATAAAGCGGGTTTTTGTCGGTCTTGAGTTCTCTTAACTTAGCCACCCATTTCGCCGGCTCCCAATACTGCACCTGACTGTCGTGAAGCCCAGTAGTTACAAGCATTGCAGGATAATCCTTCGCCTCCACGTTGTCGTAAGGTGAATACGACAGCATATAATCGTAGTACTTCTTCTCGTTCGGATTTCCCCACTCATCGTATTCGCCCGTGGTGAGCGGAATTGTGTCGTCCAACATGGTCGTCACCACATCGACAAAAGGCACCTGCGCAATGATGCCTCTGAACAGCTGCGGAGCCATGTTTGCCACCGCTCCCACCAACAGTCCGCCGGCGCTTCCGCCCATGGCAAACATCTTCTTGCTGTTCGTAAAACCTTGTTTCACAAGATATTCCGCGCAAGCGATGAAATCGGTAAACGTGTTTTTCTTCTTCAAAAGCTTGCCGTCTTCGTACCACCAGCGGCCGAGATCCTCACCTCCTCTGATATGCGCAATGGCCCAAACAAAACCTCTGTCGAGCATGCTGAGACGCGCCGTCGAGAAATAGGCATCAACACTGTTGCCATACGAGCCGTAGCCAAATAATACCAATGGATTGTCGCCGTTTTTCAACAGTCCTTTCTTGTAAACCAATGAAATCGGCACCTGAACACCGTCTTTGGCAGGTGCGTAAAGCCTTTCCGTGACATAATCCGATGGCTCGAAACCGCCAACAATCTCTTGACGTTTCAAAAGTTCGACAGTCTTGGCTTTCATGTCGTACTGATAGACCGAAGCCGGCGTCGTCATCGAAGTGTAGATATATCTCAACAGATGCGTGTCAAACTCAGGATTTGCTGAGGTTTCGACAGTATATGTCGGCTCGCCGAAGTTGATGTAATAGTCGGTCTTGCCGTCCCACGACATAACGCGCAGGTTGACAAGTCCTTTCGAGCGTTCCTCCACAACCATAAACTCCGAAAACAGGTCAAAATCCTCAATCAGAACGTCGTCACGATGCGGCAGAACCTCTTCCCAATGTTCCTTTTCAGTAGCGTTTACTGGTGTTCGCATCAGTTTGTAGTTCTTCGCGCCGTCGGCATTCGTCAGGATATAGAAATAATCGCCGTAATGACCTACGCCGTAGAGCAGGTCGTGCTGACGTTTGTTCACGATCTTAAACTCATCTTTCGGATGGTCGGCATCGATAAAACGCACCTCGGAAGTAAGGGTGCTTTCGGAAATTATTACAATATATCTCTCTGATTTTGTTTTACTTACGAAAGAAACAAATGTCGGATCATCTTCAAAATAAACCTCTACATCGTCTTTTGGATCGGTGCCCAGCTCATGGCGCATGATGTGGCACGGCCGCAGCGACTCATCCTTCACGGAATAGAAAATCGTCTTGTTGTCGTTGGCCCAAACCATGTTGCCAGAGGTATTTTGAATGACCTCTGAAAACGTCTTGCCTGTCGCTATCTCTTTGAAGAAAATCTGGTACTGGCGACGACTCACGGTGTCGATGCTGTAGGCTATCAACTCGTTATTCGGGCTAATGCTGTAGCCGCCCACGTCGAAGAAGGTGTAGCCTTTCGACATCTGGTAGCCATCCAATAAGACCTGCTCATCAGTAGGAGGTTCCTCGCTCGGCTTCGCCTCGCTCGGAATGACAACGGGTTTACGGCAGTATAGCGGATACTCCATTCCCTCCTCAAATCGCGTGTAATACCAGTAGCCGTGGTGTTTCACTGGAACCGACATGTCGTCTTGCTTGATGCGTCCCACTATCTCGTCGAACAGCTGTTTCTGCAGCGGCTCGGTGTGTTTCATCATCGCTTCCTGATAGGCGTTCTCGGCCTTCAGATACTCCAAAACCTCAGGATTTTCGCGCTGGTTGAGCCAATAGTAGTTGTCCACACGAGTATGACCGTGTATTGTCATCTCGTGTGGTATCTTTTTTAAAGAAGGCTCTATCATATTTAGAATGTTAAAGTCAAGCCCAAGCTCGGCATCAGCGGCAGCTGATAGATGTTTTCGCTTGTGATGATATCAACATAGAAGATGTTGTCTCTGTTGTAAACATTAGTTACGCTGAAGTCGGCTTCAAGCACGATATTATCTGTAAACCAGAACTTGCGTTTCACGTCGAGGTCGAGGCGGTGGTACCACGGCAGCTGTCCTTTGTTAAGGTCGCCGTAGATGATGCCGAGGTCGCCGCTGTCCTGGATGATGCTCATTCCCATGTTGTTAAACTGGTAATGCTCGTAGAATCCGCTGACCTGGGTGAACGGGAAGCCTGAGCCCACGTTCCAACGACCGCTGAACTCCCACTGTTTGCGTGCGCCGCCGGTGTAAGTCACGATAAGGTTGACATTATGACGACGGTCATAGTGGGTGCGGTAGTTGATCATCTCATGCTCGGCATTCTCGTAGTTTTTATTGACGTAAGCCAACGAATAGGCTGCCCAGAAATACCATCTCAGGAACTCGTATTTCACCGACACGTCGACGCCGTAGGCATGACCGTTTTCAAGCATGAAGTCGCGCCATTCGACCTCCGAAGCGTACGACGGATGGTTGCTTTCCGAGTAGATCTGGTTACGGTTCATGTTGGTCAGCTGGCGGAAATCCTTGTAATAGCCTTCAACGTTAAGGGTGATGTTGTCGAACACGTCGAACTCGGTTCCCACGATATAATGGTTAGCTTTCTGAAGCTTTGTCTTCACTTCTTTTCCGTTGAATTTCTTAGGGATGTTGTCTTGTCCTGAGAGGAATCCGTAGAAGAGGTTCACCACGTCGCGGTCGCTGTTGGCTGCGATGAGGTTCTGTGAGTACATACCTGCTGCCGCTTTGAGACGGAACCAGTCGGTTACGTTGTATTTTATTGCGAGACGCGGCTCAGGTGATATCTCCGCCAAGGAGGCGTACCACTGAATACGCATGCTCGGCTCGATGATGAGTTTGTCGAGCTGCCATTTGTACTTGACGAAAGCGCCAAGCTCGGTAGTGTTTTCCGTCTGGTTGAGCCTGATGCCGTTCGACTTGGTGTAGTCGAACACTGTCTTGAACCCGAGGAGCTCGATACCGTATTTCAAGGTGTTTTTGCCAAGGAAATATGAGAATGTGAAGCCTGCGTTGAAGCCGTCGATAGAGCTCGAACGGCCAGGGTTGTTCTCTTCCGAAAGATTTGCGTCGTATTTCGAATATGCCACGTTACCTTCGATGAGAACCGGCGATTTTCCTGGGATAAGCACGAAGTTGGAGCCTCCGCCGTACGACTTCCAGCTGAAGTCGGAGATAGCCTTGTAGTTGTTCACCTGGTCGTTGAAGCTGAAGCCGAAGAAGTTGATTTTACTGCCGTTTTGGGCGTTCAACGACACTTTTCCGTAGACATCCTGGAAGTTATAAGGCAAAATCTCGCCGTTCAGGATTCCGCTGTATATCGACTGACTGGTCTGCTCGAGATATGAGTTCTTTGCCGACACTATAAACGAGATGCTCATATCCTCGTCGGTCTTTGCCTTCTTGAGCGGACCTTCCACCATCACCTTGGCACCGAAGGTCGAGCCTCCGATCTTACCAGAGATGCGTTTTTTGTTACCGTCACGGGTGGTGATATCCATTATTGATGACACTCTGCCGCCGTATTCTGCGCCGAAGCCTCCGGTATAAACCTCAGCATTTCTGATGATATCGGTGTCGAACACTGAGAACAAGCCTATGCTGTGGAACGGGTTATAGACTATCATTCCGTCAAGGAGTACCTTGTTCTGAATCGGCGAGCCACCACGGATGTAGAGCTGACCGCCCTGGTCACCGGTGAACACCACGCCAGGGATGACCTGCAGATACTGTGCCAAGTCGGCCTGACCGCCCACCGAAGGGATCTTGGTGATGGTCTTAGGGGTGATATACACGACAGAGGTCTTGGTTTCGGTCTTCGCCTCGATCTTGTCGGCGCTGATGCTCACTGCCGCAAGCTGGATTGAAGCCTCCTCGATGCTGAATTTCTTGGTTATAATCTGATTTCCCTTAACCGAAACATTCTCCGCGATGGTGTCGTAACCCACCGATGTCACCATGAGTGTATATGTGCCGTCGGGGATACGTGTGATGCTGAAATATCCGTTGATGTCGGTGGTAGAGCCATGAGTGGTGCCCTTCAAAAACACGTTGGCGAACATCACGGGCTCACCGTTCGACTTTTCATAAACGAAACCTTTTATGGAGTTGTCACCTTGTGCGTATGCTAAAACACTGGTAATCAATAAGAAAGCCAGCAAAAAAATCTGCTTTGTTGTTCTCGTAATCATCTTCATTATCGAGCAGTTTTAAATAGTGTCATTAAAAACGTGCAAAGATAATGAATTTTTTATTACCGACCAACTTTTTTTCTTAAGAATTTACGCTTCTTTGGCTTGTTTTATCAATTCAAGTTCCTTTTCGGAAAAATGATTTGGCAGAACTATCTGTATTTTCAGCAGAAGAGCGCCTGCTCCTTCCTTGCCGTAATGAGGCATTCCGAGGCCTTTCAGACGAAGCATGCTGTTGTTTTGCGTCTGCGCCTTTATCGGCACGCTGACGTTGCCCTTCATGGTGTCGATTTCAATCTTTCCGCCAAGGATGGCAGTGTAGACATCGATGTTGACGGTCCTGATGAGGTCGTCGCCATCGCGTTGATACACAGGGTCTTGCAAGATATTAATCTTCATAAGAAGGTCGCCGTTCTCGCCCCCGTTCACACCACGGCCGCCCTTGCCCTTGACTCTCAGTGTCTGTCCCGACTTCACACCGGGTTTGATGCTTATCTTGATGGTCTCGCTCCCCACATTGATGATTCTCTGTGAGCCAGCATAGGCCTCACGCAGCGTCAGATCTATCGACGCCGTGAGGTCTTGGCCTTTCATCGCCCGGGTGCGAGAACGGCGACCGCCACCGAAGCCTTCGATGTTGCTGAAATCGAAGCCTCCACCATTACCTCCAAAAAACATGTCGAAGAAATCGGAGAAACCGCTGCCTCCGAAGCCCTGGAATCCCTCAAAGCCTTGGAACCCCTGACCTCCGTAGTTCATGTTCTCATACTGCTTCCAGTTGGCGCCGAGCTCGTCGTATTTCTTACGCGACTCCTCGTTGCCGAGCACCTGATAAGCCTCCGAGATCTCCTTGAACTTCTCCTCTGCCGCCTTGTCGCCCGGATTTTTATCCGGATGATACTTCACGGCGAGCTTACGATACGCCTTTTTGATCTCGTCCTGTTTTGCAGAACGGTCGACGCCTAAAACCTTATAATAATCTTTATATTCCATAGTTTTTCCTCCTATTTTTCAAATTTTGCCAAATGCGAATGAGGGACAGACGCGAATCTGTCCCTACGAAATAATTATATATTGTTTTTATTTAGAAGTCGACGCCATCATCGTCATCATCATCAAGATATGACGAGATGATTTCGACTGTTTTGCCGCCTTTCCCCTCTTCAATTCTGTTCTGATATGCCATGATGCCTAGCGCCACGAGCGACAATGCCAAGGCCGTTTTCACCCATTTGTTTATTGGCATGATACATATTCCTATGATTATCAGCAAGATAGGCCATAAGTCAATCAAAACATCCCAATCCAAATCAACATCGAAGAATGTCACGCAAAGTGCTATGATACCTATGACTATGAGGACCATGCCATTGCCGAAGCCTACGTTTTTATTGTTTTCGTTATTGTCCATTGTTATTGTTTTTAAAAGAGTTAGCAAGAATTACAGCACCAATGATGATAAGGATCATCGGCCACAGTTTCCACACCCATGCCACATACAGGAAGTTGTCGGCCAGCGCCACCAAACCGATGAAAATCAGTATCAAGCTGGCAATCAGGGCTCCGTTGCCCGATTTCTTCTCTTCCCTTTCGTCCTTCGGCGTTATGTCGATGGGCTCATCCTTTTTATATCCGGTATCACCTTGCCCCAACAGATGTTCTTCAGGCACCACGATCCAGAGGATGATATACATCCAGAAGCCGAAGCCGCCACCGATCATTGCCACCACGAATAGCACTCGCATCAGGGTGACGTCGATGTTGAAGTAGTTAGCCAATCCTGCGCAAACACCAGCGATCATTTTGTTGGTGCGGACACGTTCAAGTTTTTTTGCGTTGTTTTCCATATCTTAAAAAATGTTACAATTAAACTCCATCAAATATCATACCAAATTGATGATTTTTCGTACTTATAACGAAAAAAAGTGGATTTTGCTGCATCAAATTGTAAAAAATGACAAAATGTCAATTATTCCTTGCCAAAACGTTTGTAGTAGGCAGGACGTTTCTCCTCAGGGATATCTTTGAGCATCATGTCGAGCTCTTCCTTCGGATAGTCGGCAAAGTTAAGCAGAAGAAGTCCGTCGAGGGTGTCGTTGAAGTCAGGGTCGACGTTGAAACACAAGAACTTAGAGTTGATCTTGAGATATTTCTTAAACAGCGTAGGCATGCGGTAGTCACCGTTGCTGAGCTTCATAAGGTAGCGGTCAAACTTGTCGACGGTTTCCATATTCTTTTCCATCAAAACCTGAATGTCACACTTGTTGAAGTTAGGCACAAATGGGGTTTTAGGATGGAACAGCTGCGATATCTCCTCGTTGGTATGCTTCGTTGTGACGTAGTAAACCATGAGACTCTGGTAGAACTTCGGGTACCAGCTGCTGATGCTGACAGGTCCGATGAAATAGTTCATCTTCGGGTAACGCATGATGGTCTCCATCAGTCCTTTCAGGAGAAGCAGAAGCGGAAGGATGTCTTTCTGGTAGTCGACCGACACGAACGAACGGCCGAGCTCTATCGTCTCTTTCAGATAAGGCTCGAATTTCGGGTCGATATTAAACAGCGAGTCGACGTAGAAGCCGCGTGCGCCGTAGTTTTCATAAATCTCATCTCCAATACCGATACGATAGCCACCAGCTATGGTCTGCTCCTTGGTATCCCAGAGGATGAGGTGCTTGTAATATGTATCGTAGTTGTCGGTGTCGATGCTCTTTCCGGTGCCTTCTCCCACTGCGCGGAATGCCTCTTCACGACGACGGCCCATCTCGTGCATCACATGCGGAATCTTGTCATAATCGGCGAGATAGCACTCGAAGTCGGCAGTGGTAAACAGCAGCGATTTCTTGCGGATGGCGCGGAGCTCGCGGGCAAGGTCCGACGGACGGAACGGCGGGTCGATAGGATCGCTGACGCGTGAACGGAACTTCTTGGTCTCCTGCGAGATATTGGCCTGCAAGGCGTAGCTG
>Ga0265300_10004707_pt1 | contig 10768 bp, 12 predicted proteins | sample AusTroGonzalo_MG_FD_193482 | JGI IMG/M metagenome (GOLD analysis project Ga0265300, IMG submission 193482) | Bovine rumen microbial communities from tropical cattle in Woodstock, Queensland, Australia - Gonzalo_03 | ecosystem: Host-associated > Mammals > Digestive system > Stomach > Rumen ... | reverse complement strand
GAAGTCCGCAAGCTCTCCGCCCCGGTTTGTGATGTGATAGAGTCGTATTATTTCAACGGTCAGACGCTGGGGACGATCGCGGAGCAGCTCGGGCTTTCACTGGAACGGGTGCGGCAGCTGCGGAAACGCGGAGAGGTCACACTATCAAAGCGGCGTGTTCTGGTCGATCTCTGGAACGAATACCACCACACGGAGCAGCAGCGACAGCTCGAGCACGCGGCGAACCGTGACCGCCCGGACGAATACAGCAGCCGGGACTCATACGAGAGAGCGACGCGCACGCCCTCTTGCATTGACCTTGCTTGTGAATACGCAGAGCAGCAGCGGCAGCTCTCCGGCAAGTCTCGGGAAGAATGGACACGGGACGACCAAATAGCCGCAATGCTGGACTACCTGCACAGAGAACCGGCGACCGCCTGACCGGGCACGGGATCGCGGCGACCGTCGGCACCGGCTGGAACCAGAGCGGCGGCAGCTCCGGCAGCTCGACCGACCGAAAACGCGCAGCCCTGCGCCGGATCGCAGCCACACAGCAGCAAAAAAGACGCTCGACGGGATCCCCGCCGGGCGTTTTTGTCTCTCCGATATGGTATTGATAGGGTATGCATACGGTATTCGCTGCGGTTTTTGGAAGTCAACTACCAATTTCCGCCCCGATCAGAGCGACGGCAGCGGCGACGGTGCGCAGCAGCCTTGCAGGATCAGACCGGCACGACGGCAGCGGGCGGGCATTATTTGCGCACTTTTCGCAATATCAGACCAAAAACGGGCACGAACTACGCTTTTTCGCGTTTGAATTGCACCAAATGATCGTTATGCGCAATTAAGGCGCGGACGCGCAAAGATTCGGAATGTGCGCAGATACGCGCTTTTCGCTGTATTTCGGAACTCAAAACGCGAAATTCACAAATAAACGCAATTCCGTCATAGTTTAGGAACTCAAAACTTTGTGCATTCTGCACAGCGTTTTTGACGGTCTACAAACCGTATAAAATGCCCGCTGCGGGATGCCTTGACCGGCTCGAGCTGCTCCGGGATGAAGTGAGCCGAACTCACAGCACGACCGGAACCAGATTCCGCCCCCCGCCCCCCGCCCAGCTGCTCCGGCTGGAACCGATGCCGACGCGGGACGGCTCGACGATCTGACCGGCAGACGGTGCGCAGCTGCTCCCCCGGGATCTGACCGCCGGGGAAAAAGAAAAGGCAGCGGGCTTGACGATCCCGGACACGCTGCGGGCACTTTGCCGCCGATCAGACCGCAGAAAAGACACTTGCAAGAGGATCCCGGCACAAATTCGGACACTTTGGACACAAAACAGGACACTTTTTCTTTTCGCAGGCGGCACGCTCCCCCGCTGCGGATCAGCTCGCCGGGCGATTCTGGAAAATAGGGGCTTGACAAACTGCCGGGAATGTGCTATGATGTGTTTGGGAACTCATAACTTGAAAGCGAGGTGAACCGGCAGACATGAGCGACCAGAAAAGAAGAAAGCACCCGGGCGGCAGGCCGCGGCAGTACGAGCACCCGCTGACCGTCGATCTGAAAGTCAGAATTGACGCCCCGACGAATGACCGCTTGCAAGCGTACTGTGCCGAAACCGGCACACCGAGAGCAACCGCTGTTCGTCAAAGCGTCGTGGAGATGCTCGACAGGCACGACCAGAGCACCGGAGCCGATCCCGGCACCGGCAGCACCGACACGGGCACAGACAGCGGGCTTGAAAAGCTGCTGAACTTCTGAAAAGCAGAATGCAGGCTCCCCCAGCCGTGGAAAAGCAAGGGAACCTGCACCGAACCACAGGCAAAGCCGCCCGTGCTCAAATTTTATTATAGCATGAGCGCGGCGACTTTGTCAAGCCTAGAAAGTGAGGTTTTGACGAATGAACGCCGAAAAAATCAGTGATGCCTTGTGTGACCTTGCGTATTTGAACGACAACGCACAGGGGCTTGCAAAGTCACTTTATGAGCTGGGGCTTTGCGATGATCTCATGGAACCGGAGGACATGAGCAGCCGCGACGAAAAGCGGATGCTGAAAGTTTACGAACTGCTCCGGCTCCACAATGCTAGCAGCCGCCTTGTGTGCGTGCTCTCTGATACACTGGACAGTATCCGAGAAGCTATTGAAAGGCTCGACGCTGCGACGGTCGAAAAGCCGATGCCCACAGGATCAGAAGCAGCTCCCACCGATCAGAGAGGGGGCGCGGCGAAATGACCTTGAAACTTGACCGCAGCGACTGCGCCCGCCTTGCACTTGCCTGCACCACCTTGCAGCAGGCACTCGAGAGAGAAGCAGCCGACCCGGCGACCAGCGCAGACCGGCGGACGATCGCACAGAGCAGCGCGGCAGCGTGGGCACGACTTCACGACCGGATCCGCGCTCAGATTGACGAATTCGACCGGAAACAGGCGGAACGCGCCGAGAGGGGGCGGAGCTTGTGAACCTGCAAACGGTGATAGCCTGCGCGGTGATCCTTTGCGTTTTCCTCTACCTGAAACACCGGCAGAGCAGGCAGGACGAACCCGCCTATTTTGACGCGCTGGAACTCTCCGACGCGGTGCGGGAGCTGGAAAGCATCATGGAGCAGCTCGAGAACGCCGACAGAATGACGGCAGACCTTGCGACTTGTGAGCCGGGACTGCTGCACCGGTTCTTTCGTGCTCAGTGGCTCAGCAGCGACGGCAAAAACCGCACAATCGACCTTTGCGCCCGTGGACGGGATCGCGCTACACGCGGACTTGCAGCAGCAGCTCGGGCAGAGCGTGACCGCCTGAACCAAGAAGCAATAGACCGTATACGCGCACTTGCACTTGCACTCGAGAGCGGCGACAGCTCACAAGCATCAATTTTCGAGCCACTCCCCGACGATCAGACCGAGGACGAAACCGCCGGACAGAGTGGAAAAAACAGTGGACAGAACGACGCGCCCCGGCATAGCTGGGGGAGTGCCTGAACATGGCACCGCAGAAACGGTGCGCACAGTGCGGCAGGCTGATAGCTCGGGAGCTGGAAACGGACTATTTCCGGTATATCCGCTTGAAATACTGCCCACAGTGCGCAGCCGATGTGCGACGGATGCAAAAGGCGGCATATATGCGACGGCTGCGGGCAGCTCGGACAGAGCAGCACCGGCTCGAGCATGAGCAGAACGAACTCTTGAAAACCGAAAACGAGCTGCTCCGGCAGTCTATCAGACGACTAGAAACCGCCTTGCAGAAAGGAAAATGAACATGGAGCTTTTAATGCTTGTGATAGGGTGTGTTCTGGGACTCATAGCAGGACTTGCAGCACGCGGAACCTAAACCAGAGCACGCGCTGCGGCGTGGATCGCAGCAGAGAGCCGCCGGGGAAAGGAAAAGGCAGCACAGCCGCTGCACTCTCTCTTTTCACCGGCGGCATATCAGAACCATAGACCGACGCGGGGGCAGTCTCTCAGCTGCTCCCGTTCCGAAACACTCCGCGCGGATCAGAGCAGGCGCAGAAGCCGCCGGGGAAAAGAAGAAAGGACTTGAACCCATGAGACACGCGGAAACTTTCAATTTTAAGTATATGGCAGTTTTCAGAAAGACGGCGGAGAAAGCCCGCCAATATCAGACCCCAGAAGAAGCCGCCGAACTCGAGCAGCTGCTGCACCGGCTTGACAGCGTGGAAAGCGAAATGGACATACCGGAACCAGAGCGGGACAGGATCGCGGACAGATTCGACGAAATAATCAGACTTTCGACGAACCGGCTTATTATGGACACATTCCCGCACGATCTCGAAACGCTCATGCAGGACGCAGAAAGCGACCTGAAAGAGCTTGACCCGCAGCGGATCAAAGCGGCGTGGCTCGAGCGGCGGGCGGAAATGCTCGAAAAGGCAAAAGCTCGGGCGGAAGATGTGAACCTAGAGGACGGCGACAGCTTCACCCGCGCAATGATAGCCCGATGTATGGAGCCTTATGTGCAGGCGTTTCTTGTATTCGGGCACAGTCTGGAACTACTCGAGGGACTGCTTGACAGATACGACCCCGCGCGGGATCAGAGCGACCAGAGCGGCAGCAGCAAGCCCAAGAAGCGCAAGCAAGTACACATAGACGCTTTACCGGAGCAGCTAATATACCCGCTCGATGCGGTGAACCACTACGCAGCACACGGCAGCTTTCAGGCGGGCGGGTTTGAAAGTGTCGAAATGTTCCCCAAGCAGTACCGGCTCCCAAACGGCACGTATTCCAAAGGAAAGCCGGTCGAGGTTTTCGCAATGCTCGAGTATGAGGGCACGGACATAGCGCAGCGGCTCGACCTGATAGACGGCGCAATTTTACGCGGTATCTATTCGCTACTCGATGCCGGGGAAACCCGCTTTTCAGTCTCTCATATATGGGAACTCATAGCGGGAGAGGGACAGAAAACGAACCGCTCACGAATAGAAAGCCTTGTTTTGCGTATCCGTCGAATGATAGGCACGACCGCAAAAATCAGCTTTCAGCAGTTTGCAGAAGCAAAAGGGCTTGAATACACCGACGATATAACGGCGCAGATTCTCCCAGGCGTGACTCTCAGGGAGCGCAGGAACGCACGCGGGGAGCTTGTGGGCGCGGATGTGAAATGCACCCAGCCGCTCGAGTCGTTCCCGCTCTATCAATTCGCAGAAATCACCGGACAGATAGCACGGGCACCGCTTGCAGCCGTCACGGTGCGCGGATCAACTGCAAATTCAAAGCCCCAAATGCTGACAGACAACCGGCTTATTATTCGGGAAATGATATATCAGCGCATTCTCCGGCGGCACCGGAACAAATCCGACCAAGTTATTTTGTTCTCTACGCTATATGACAAAATCGGAGCCACAGACCCGCAGCAGCAGGCAAGAGCGCGGGACGCTGCGGAGAATTTCCTGATAGAGTGGGCGGAGCTGGGGACGGTCTACAATTACGCATTCAGGAAAAAGGGAAAGAACATTGACGCTATAGTGATAGCAAACACCGCAGAGGAAATGCAGAATCACACCGGCTTGCAATGGCTTGTAAACCACAGTTGACGGGTTCAAAGTTGCGCACTTCGTCATATGAAGTTGCGCACTTCGTCATATGAAGTTGCGCACTTCGTCATATGAAGTTGCGCACTTCGTCATATGAACACTTGCAAAAATCGTGCTATTTTCTCAGCAGCTACGGCGATTTTCAGCGCGGTGCAAAAAATCTATTGCGTTTTAACGCTTTTAACGCTACTAACTGCGCCGCGCTCACCGCTTGACGCGGAGCACGCGCAGGGGGTAGAATGAAACCAGAACCGGCAGCGTGAACCGATCAGACCGCCGCCGGGGAAAAGAAAGAGAGGTGCCAACAGTGCAGAGGTACACCGACCAGACCCGACAGACTGAGAGAGCCGACGAACGGCAGCAGCTGCGCCCGTTCCTGCGGCAGTATCTCGAGGGCAAGGGCATAGACACAAGCAAGAATTTTCGATGCCTGAACCCGAACCACCCAGACCGGCACCCGTCGGCATACTACACGACCGGGCACAGAGTGCTTTGCAGAGCCTGCGGGGCACAGTTTGATATATTCGACCTTGTGGCTATGGAGCTGGGGCGACCTGCTGCGGATCGCGCAGTATTCGAGGAAGTCCGCCGACGGTACGGACAGAACTTTTCTTTTTCACCGGCGGCAGCTCAGAGCGGGAGCAGCTCGGGCAGGAATACCGGGCAGCCGCTGGACTGGAACGACACAATCACGGCGGAGCTACCACCGCCACCGGCACCGCCCGAGGACTTCACGGAGTTTTTCAGGGAGTGCGCGGCGCGGATCAGCTCGACGGACTACCCGCAGCGGCGCGGATTGACCGCCGAAACCTGCGCACGGTTCGGGCTGGGTTTTGCCCCGTCATGGCACCACCCGAACAGCAAAATCCACACTCCCAGGCTGATAATCCCGACTTCACGGAGCAGCTACACGGCGCGGGATGTGCGGGACTCAATACCGGAATATCAGCAACCATACAAGAACCAGAAAGTCGGACGGTCAAACCTTTACTTGCAAATGAACCTATACAAGCCCGGTGCGGCTTGTGTGATCGTCGAGGGAGAGCTGGACGCGCTCAGCATTGCCCAGAGCGGCGGCAGAGCCTGCGCCCTGCGGTCAATCACGAACACCGGGCAGCTGCTGCGGCTGCTCGAATGCAAGCCGCCTGCGGTTCCTCTTGCGCTGCTGCTCGATGCCGACACGCCGGGACAGACCGCACAGGCTCAGCTTGTGCAGGGCTTGCAGCGGCTGCGGCTCCCCTACTTTGTGGGAACGATGCCCGAGGGATGCAAGGACGCAAACGACGCGCTCCGGCTATGCCCTGACCGCCTGAAATACCTTGTGGAGCGTTTACGGCTATGAATGATTTTGAAGAACTCATGAACTACACAGCGGAGCAGCTTATACCGCCGGACGGTGCCCCGATCCCGGGCACCCCTGCGCCGATCCCGGCAGCGATGCCGACGGCGGAACCGCCCGCCGATCAGAGCGGCGCACAACCGGCACCAGCTCCGCAGCAGCAGCCAACGGAGCGGCAGCAGCTCGACTTCACGCGGTATTGCGTCGGCAACCGGCTTGCAGCTCTCCGGCAGAAATTCGAGGACGGCGACAAAGTCAAGCCTATTTCAACCGGTTTTCCTCGGCTCGATGATATTTTTATTGGAGGAATGCGGGCGGGTTTATATGTTATGTCAGCGGTTCCCAGCTGGGGCAAGTCCGCATTCTGCGGGCAGCTCATGGACACGGCAGCAGCAGCCGGGCGGAATGTGTTATATTTTGCGCTTGAAATGAGCACAGAGGAACTTGTGGCGCGGTCAATATCACGGGAAATGTATCTGGATGGGCTGATAGATAATCACACAGAGCGTGCAAAAAGTGCTACGCAAATTATGTACGGCACACGCTGCGGGGAGTGGAGCGACGCGGAACGCAGCGCACTTGACCGGGCATATATCAGGTATCAAATGTATGCGGACTGTGTGTATATATTTGAAGATGTGCACACAATCGAGGGATTACAAGGCATAGTGAAAGAATTTATTAAACAGACACCAGACCAGCCGCCGCCGCTTGTTATACTTGACTATCTGCAAATCATGAGAATGCCCGCAGATGCAAAAAGCACCGTGGACGGTCTGGACAGGATCGCAACTGACCTGAAACAGCTTTCACGGGATGCACAGTGCCCGCTTTTCGTGCTCTCGAGCATGAACCGGGACAGCTACAAAGGAAACGGCGGACTAAATAGCAATGATAGCGGACTAGCAAGCGGGCGCGGCTCCGGCGGTATTGAGTTTTCGGCAGATGTTCTGATGCTCGGAACATGGTTAAAAGCCGTTACAGGAGATGGGAAATACTCAGATTATGAGGAAAAAAAGCGTGATCCCCGTCAAGTCGTGATTCGTGTACTAAAGAACCGCGCCGGACGCAATGGACAGGTAGAATTTACCTACCGTTCCCGCGTCAATCACTTCACGGACGAAGAACCGCCCAAACCGCCACAATTCGGCAGCGTGGTAGACGCTCAGGGGCGACCGCTTGACATAAAGCGGGCAAGCACTAGGCGCAGAACCAGACGCAAGAGCCAAGACCAAGACGAGGACGCGGACGACTGAAAACCTTTTCTTTTCACCGGCGGCAATCCACACGACACGGAGCAGCCCGGCAGAATCCGCGGTCTTTATGGGTTCCGTATCTCTGCGCGAGAAATATTCCAAGTGACGGCGGGTAGTGCGGAGCTAGTCAGACGGGGGGTACACTCCCCCCACCTTGCGCAGCTGCTCCCGATCAGATGAAAACGGCGGCGATGACTTTTGCTCAAATTTGAGCAAAACCCCAGAAGCGCGGCACGCTCTCAGACGCACGCACAGGCGTTTTGCGGGGCGTTTGATATTCCGGCATAGTTTGACCGGAAACAACCCAGAACGCGCACAGCGGCGCGGAGAGGGCACACAGAACAGCTTGAAAGGAGCATGGCAGAATGAAACAATATGAAATGAGCATGGAACCAGAACAAATACAGGACGCAGCCGGAACCATAGCCGCCCGCAAGTATTCGGAACTTGTGACCGCCGGGCATATCACAGGAACCGGCACGGCTGCGACCGACAGACGGACAACCACAGACAAAAACGGCGTTCCTCATGTTCTGCCGTTCTCGGTAGACGGTCAAAAAATCCGTATTGTGTGCCCGTACTGTGGAAAGCTGCACACATACGACAGAACCGGCGGACAGTATGCCGGGCAATATAAGGCGCGGTGCGTATGGCTCACGCCTTTAGCAATTCGGCACGGGCTTTACATCGAAACCGCGTAGGACACGCAGAGAAGCCCACAGAGCGCGGCAAGCGTTACGGGGCATAATTTGACCAGAAACCCGCAAACCCGCCCAGAATCGACGGGAAACGGGCAATTTTGAAACGAAAGGGGCTTGTATATGCTCACGAATGAAGAAAAGGTTATTGACCAGCTACAAAGGATCGCAGAGGACATAGAGGGCAGGGGCGCAGCCGACGGGCTGAACAGCAGCACCGCCCAGCTCGAGCGGATCGCAAACGCGCTGGAACGGATCGCGGCAGCACTCGAGCCGAACCGCAAAGCGTGGACGACTGAAAAAGAGGATTCTACAAACCTGCATAGCCTGCTTTATCAGCTCACGACGAAAAGGGGGCGCGTCTGATGACACCGGCAGCACTCAGGAAAGCGGGCAGAGATAAAACCGCCCCGGAAATGATCGCAGCCGCCCGCAGTTATGCCGAACTATTGACCGCCGGGACGATCTCAGAGCAGCCGAACCCGGCGAACCGTCGGCAGCGGATCGCAGCGGACAGCAGGACGACCACAGGCGCGGACGGTGTGCCTTGCGTGGTTCCGTTCTATGTGAGCGCGTCGGGCGTGTTCATTGTGTGCCCATACTGCGGAGAGATACACACGCACGGAAACAGCGCAGACGGCTACACAGGACACCGCACAGCGCATTGCATGAGCGCAGACAGCGCAGCCGGTTACATAATCCGCGCGGTGTGAGCTGCTCCCCTTGTGGGTACGATCAGACCGGAGCCACCGGAGCAGCCGCCGGGATGCCGCCGACGAAAAGAAAGAGCTTGACCGCCGCGCCGGTATGCGGTATAATGTGAATAGCCACAGCAGCCCGTCACAAGCGATTTGCGGCGGGTTTCTTTGTACCGGTATCAGATGCCGGGGCAATCACGACGCGCAGCACAGCGGGCAGCGTGGCAAGAATCTGAAAGGATTTGCAGCCGTGGAAAGTATCAGCGTATTAGAAGCCGCCCGGCAGCTCGGGCGCAGCAAGAACACTGTCAAGTATTGGGTGCGGAAACTACCACCCGAAACAGTCAGCAAGGACGAAAAGGGGCGTTTGTGGATCAGCTCCGCCGGGCTGGAACTGCTCCGGGAGCAGCTCAGAGAACCGGACGAACGCAACCACCAAGAACCGGACGAAAGAACCGCCGACTTTTCGGCAGAACCACCAAGAACCGGACGAAAACCACCAAAGAACCACCTAAAACCGGACGAAGAACCGGACGAAAAACCACTTTCGACCGGACGAAAACCGGACGAAAACCACCTTGAACCGGACGAAGAACCACCCACAACCACCCAGAGAACCACCCAAGCGGAGCAGCTCGACGCGCTCCGGGATCAGCTCGACACCCTGCGCGGCGACCTATACGCAGAGAGGGAACGGGCAGCAGTCGCAGCAGCTGAGCGGGACGCAGAACGGCGCAGAGCCGACGCTGCGGAACAGCGGGAGCAGCAGCAGGCGCAGACCGTCAAAGACCTGACCGCAGCACTACAGACCGCGCAGCAGCAGGCGGCAGACCTGACAGCAGCATTGACGGCAGCGCAAGCCCTGCACGCTGGAACCCTGCGCGGACAGCTCGAGACACACGAAGCCGAACCGGCAGCGGTTCCGACACCGACAGCAGCAGCCACCGCAGAACCGGCTCCCGATCAGACCGGAACCCAGAGCTGCGACGGTGCGGACGATCAGAGCAAGCCCAAGCGGCGCGGACTGTTTGCGCGGTTATTCGGCAAGAGCTGAACCCCCTTTGTTACAAAATGCCCTTGTGTGTGTGAGAGCCGCCCGCCACCGTTACCCGGACACGATGCCCGGCGCAGCAAATGGGGGGGAGTATCCCGACACGCGCAGCGGCTCCGGACTACCCGCGTCACTTCTCATTTTCTCTCTCTGGGTTATGAGTGCCGGAACTGCCCGCACAAAAAAGGGCAGTGACGGTGCGTAGTCCAACGGTCAGAGGATCGCGGGACACCGCCCCGGAGTGCCTGAGCTGCTCCCCTGAATTGTGCATACTGCTGCAATGGGTGCCCGGATCAGAGCCGGGACGGCGACGGCAGCGGGACAACCTGCACAAATGTATCATTGATGAGACAAAAGAAAAGCCCGGCACAGAAACCAGAGAACCGACGAAGCGCAGCCGGTGAGCTGCTCCGGTTCCTGACTTTCTTTTTTCACCGGCGGCAATTCAGACGGCAGACCCGGCGCAGAAATTTTGCGAAACGCTGCGCGGAGCTGCTCCGGTGAGTGTCGTACATAACCGGTACTATTACGCAATACCTGTTCTGCACGCCGCTGAATTTGCGTACAGAACAGATAGAGAGAGTTACACATTATCTGTTTTGCACGCAGCAGCCGCAACGGTCAAAACTAGAGATGTGTGCACCGGCTTAACTTCTCCGAAATTAAGAGAGAGGAAACGAAACGAGCGACCGGGAGAGCCGCCGG
>Ga0265300_10004701_pt1 | contig 10773 bp, 16 predicted proteins | sample AusTroGonzalo_MG_FD_193482 | JGI IMG/M metagenome (GOLD analysis project Ga0265300, IMG submission 193482) | Bovine rumen microbial communities from tropical cattle in Woodstock, Queensland, Australia - Gonzalo_03 | ecosystem: Host-associated > Mammals > Digestive system > Stomach > Rumen ... | reverse complement strand
GAGAAGGTGATAGCTTTTACTGGTTCGAAGAGTAAAATAGTTTTTGAACCATTACCTCAGGATGATCCAAAGATGCGCAGACCTAATATATTATTGGCAAAATCACAACTTGATTGGGAACCCAAGGTGAAACTTGATGACGGCCTTATGAAAACTATAGAGTATTTTAAAACAATACTTCGGTAGTTTTTTTATGCGTAGTGAATCGCCAGAAGACAGACTCCACGATAAAATGAACGAATTATTGATGAAGTACATTGGTAATATATATTTGTCGTTAAAAAATAAGATGTATCATATCTGGCAGTATGTTTTGCATAGATATGACGGCAGGAAGTCGAACTACACAAGAACTGGCAAAATAGCATATGTTGCATTGCCAAAATGGAGAACGACTATATTCGTTTCTTTGTAGAGTATTATCAACGGCTTCATTTTGATAAGATAATCATTTACGATAATAACGATCCAGACGGAGAGAGATTTGAAGATGTAATTAATGACTATATTCAAAGCGGCTTTGTAGAGATCGTAGATTTTAGAGGTAGAAAGGTTGCTCAGTTGTCGGCCTATCATGATTGCTATGATAGATTTAATCATCAATATGTATGTATTTCACCTGGCGGGGAATGCCAGCCCGCACTTCATCAATACGGACCCGGTCGGAATCCTGTGCGCGAATCTGCAGGGGACCCTGTCCGTGCTGGAATTTGCCCGGAATCAGCAGGTGGCGGGTATTGTTTTCGCGTCCTCGCGCGAAGTGTACGGGCGCAACAGCTCGGTTCCTGCCTTGGATGAGCAGGCCTTTGGCGTGCTGGATCCGCTGGATGACCGGTCCTGCTATCCGGAGGGCAAGCGCGCGGCGGAGACGCTTTTGCGGAGCTATTATCTTCAGTACGGAATCCCGTATCATATTTTGCGCATCGCGCATGCCTATGGCCCGACGATGCGGCTGGAGGGCGACGGGCGCGTGATGGCGGACCTGCTGGCGGATACCGTTGCGGGACGCGATATCGTGCTGAAGAGCAGCGGCGAGGCAGTCCGTGCGTTCGTGTATGTGACGGACGCGGTGCTGGGGATGTTCGCCGCTTTGCTGCTCGGCGCCCCGGCGTCGGTCTACAACCTCGCCAACGAGACGGAACCGGTCAGCATTCGCGCGCTCGCGCAACTGCTCGCTGCCCGCCGCGGCCTGCGCGTCATCGTCCCGTCCGAATCGGGCGAGGCCGGCCGCAAAGGCTATTGCGCGTATCCCCGCACCGCTCTGGATACCACTGCGCTCGAGGCTTTGGGGGTGGCACCCTTTGGTCGGGTTGGAAGAGGGCGTTGGCCGGGTGCTGGCATGCTACGGGATTTGAAGGGAAGGGCTTGCAGGTCCCCATTTCGCGCGGCAGCGCGGGGAGAATGATATGAATATAGATACGCATATCCTTGACGAGCTGACGGCGAAGGCGAAAGAGAGTCCGAGGCTGCGCGTGGCCATGGATTTGCGGGATTCGCCAGACGATCAGAGTCAGCGTATGCTGAATGCGCTGGAGCCGGGGACGGTGATGCCCATACATAGGCATAAGGGTACATCGGAGACGTGTGTATGTGTTCGCGGGCACTTCTACGATTCTGAGGGGCGGCTCTCGGAGACCGGCGACATGGTTCCCGGTGGTGGTTGTTGAGAGGAGCCGGTGGCGCAGTTTGAAGAGCCGGGCGTCCGGGACGGTGTTGCTCGAGGCGAAGGATGGGGCGTGGAGGGAGGTGGAGATAGGTTCTTAGAGGTTATGGCTTTCTTTTCCCCGCTTGGGTGTGGGACGATATCGGGTAGGTCTTCGGGCCTGCCCGATGTTGTTATATCGTGGTGATTTTGAAAGAAATGTGGGGCGGGGTGGTGGAAGGTGAGGAGATTTTGTTATATTTGTGTGGGTGCCGGCGTTTGGGCGGGCACTTCCTGGCGACCGGATCGCGGTGGATACTGCTGAGACGGGCGAGCACCAGCCTCCTCACGCCGGGCGGATTTCTTCGAAATCTGGGGTTTCGGGGAGTGGGGGAGGTTGCCATGTTTTCTATGTTGCAACACGTACGATGGAATTGTGAGGGGATGAACGAAAGAACTGTTTAAAAGATGAGTAAAACAATTTATTATCTTGGCGCAGGCGCTAGTTGTGGAAAAAGAGACTCTAACGGAGGAATACTTGAGGGAATACCTTTAGTATCAGAGATACCAGCGAGGTTTGATGCGTTTAGAGGCTTTATTTCGAATGTCAACATCCCGCTTGGTGAAATCAACCTCTGGAATCTGTTTAGGACAAATTCTTATAGCGTTGACCAGTATAAGCGACAATTGCTGGAAGATATTGACAGACTTATAACTGGAATTAAGGATCACGCTACTATTGATACATATGCGCGAAAGCTTTACTTGACTCAGAATATTAGAGACTTCGAGAAACTGAAGGATGTATTGTGCACATTCTTTTTATGGGAACAAATCGAGCATAAACCAGACAATCGATATGACACGTTTTTAGCGAATGTTCTCGAGATGCCTGCTCTAAACCTCCCTCATGATATTAGTATTTTGTCATGGAATTATGATTCGCAGATAGAGCATGCATATAGAGCATATGGGGACGGTCATGGCCTTATTGTGTATGAGAAAAATACGGAAGGGGAATGGCCAGAACTCATTAAGAATGGACGGATTATTAAACTGAATGGAAGAGCTTCATTTGCGAACTTCCCTATAATTAACACTTTCTTAAATAACCCTGGCCTCTCTGCCGGTCTTCAGTTATTGTTTATTTATGGCCATATTCATATTGATACTGGAGATGCCGGTTTTCAGTTTAAGACTCATATTTCCTTCGCATGGGAAGATGCTCCTCATAAGGATGAATGGTTGCGCACAATCTATTCAACTATTGAAGATACGGAACAAGTTGTTGTGATCGGTTATTCGTTTCCGTACTTTAATAGAGAAATGGATAGGCTTGTATTTAGAAATATGCCGAAGTTGAAAAAGGTGTACGTTCAGGATAAAGATACAGCGGCCGTTAGGCAAGCGATGAAGGCGGTACTGCCTGCTAATCGTTCTATTTCAACAATTCCTATTACTAGTTGCGAACAGTTTTATTTGCCGGAGGAATTGTGATGTTTGTGGGTAAAATAGAGAGGATACTTTTGGCGCAAGAACGAAGGTGGTTGATAAGGTGTGATGAAATAACGACTCTCATGGTGGAGAATCATAGACTATTACGTTTTCTATTTAGGGACGAGAGTGTTAGCGTTATGCGAGACTATAAAGTGTAGGAGAAGGGGAGAATTATGATATGAGTATTAGTGATAAGGTAAAACGGAAACTACTTGCGGCATCCGGCGGATATTGTGGAAATCCTAGTTGCCATAGAAATTTGTTTGATTTTTTTGAGACGGGCGAGATTTCCAGTATTGAAGAGTTTGCCCATATCATCGGCAAAAAAGAGAATGGTCCAAGAGGAGAAGATGGAGTACCTCTTAGCGAACGAGATGAGTTTGATAATATCATCCTTTTATGTCCTACTTGTCATACCACAATAGATAAGAATCCTAAATTGTACCACAAGGAAACCATAAGGAAATGGAAAAGGGAACACGAAGAGAGAATAAAGGATCTATTTCTGGCTCCAAGATTTGAAAAGCGTGAAGACGTGCGTCAATATTTATATCCTATCTTCACGGAGAATAAAGCTGTATTTGATCAATTTGGGCCATATTCTGACAATGCAGCAAGAGATCAGATGGCAACGGAGCAGGAATGGGAGAGGCTCTGTCTGCAGAAGTTGATACCTAATAATAGAAGAATTGAAGTAGTTGTTTCGCAGAATACTGGTCTCTTGACTGAAGATGAATTAAAGCTATTTACAAAGTTCAAATTGCACAGAGAGGGGTTTGAGTACAATAAGTTGTCGGGAGATGTAAATGCAACAGTCCCTATGTTTCCAATAGGATTTGAAAATATATTCAAATGAGAAAAGATATTTCTGGTTCTACAAGGTCCTTCTTTGTTCGTGGTATGGAAGGCCATTCAGCTGTTTTAAGTATAACGCGACAGGAAGGTGATGTGTATTTGATAGAACGAACAAACGACCGCCCAGACATACGGGTACTTATAGCGGATATCTATATAGCGGGAGAAGGGGATATTGTAGAAATTACGTGCGATCATCCCGATATAGACTGCATTGTCTTGGTCGGTTTCTACAATCGTTACTCTAGAGCTGCAAAAGAGTACGCGAGAGAGATGAACATTGGACTTTACGATAATAGAGAGTTCTTTGGAGCGGTTAACTGTATAGGAAAGGCGTTTTTAAGTTATGAAAGGAAAAGCAAATGATGGAACTTAGATTAGATATAAAGCCGCGTGCTCATATAACCAGGTTCGTGTTTGGGTCTGCAGTTTATTCTGATTCTCCCTCTGATATAGATGTAGCTATTATTTATGACAGGCAATATGTGACGGTTGAAGATGCGATAGCATATAGGTGTGAGTTGGTAAACGAGATGGGGGCATTGAACTCGATGATGATAGATGCTATCTTGCTTTCTATGGAAGAGGAGAAGGAAATGGCTTTTCTGCAGAATGCCAAGTATTTGGAGTTTTGAACTTAGCGACGCGAAAGGTGGAGAGTAGAATGAAATGGCAAAAAAGAAAGAGGTAAATATAGTGAGGTTTAAATACGATGAAGATACAATGGGTAACCATATGGTCTTTATCTGGGTATGGTCTGCAGTGTTGATTGTGTCCTATTTGTTGTGTTCTTTTTTCTGGGGTTTCAGTGCAGCATCAATCTTATTTTTCTTCCTTTTTATCTACATAGTGTATTTGTGGTGTAGAAGATGGACGAGTAAGAATGAAGAAACTGAAAGGACCAAAGCTCTTGAACTAATGAAAGAACGTATTGTTGATGATGTGAAGATGCTATATGGAGAAGATGTGACAATTTGTTCAGTAGGGTACTGCTTTTATAGTGATGATAAAGACGAAAGATGCCAATGCATACTTGTTTTTTTATCTAATAAGAAAACTATCAAGTACGATGTTAAGCATATTCCTTCTGGGGAAGATGATGTATGCTGTTGTGAAATAGATTTGAAACCGAAAGAAACAGAAGACAGAAAATTAGTAAGGAAAATCAGCCCGCACTACCAGCCGCTGCTTTATTTATCGCCGCGAAATGAATTCAAAGTTAGAATACTGATAATATATGCGACAGGATTCTCCGTAATTGTTTTAGGGATCATTGCTGTGCATTTCTTTAAGTGGATTCCACCAGTCTGTTTGCTAGGATATTTAGTTGTAACAGGAATACTGGTATATATATGTCAGAAAAAGAAATGGCGGGGGCTTCGTAATTTCTTTGTGAGAAGGTTTGATAATTTATTAAGGATTATTCATTTCTCGGTCCCAGCATTTGATTTGTTGCTTGTACTAGCATTCTCGCTATGCATAGGGTTGGGTATGCCAGCTTGTATAGTATATGGCGTAGGGCAATATACAGATGTGGTCCTGTCGCAATCGGTACGTTATTTTATTTTTCTTGTTTTATCCGCTATTATTCTTGTTCACCATGACAATTGGGTCCATAATTACATTCTTGGATTGTTATTTAAGCATGATTATGAAGAGAAAATAAAAAGGCATCCTTTCGTGGAAGTCGCTTTGAACCTGACACAAGGGAAGAACATTAACTATCTCATCTATATGTCGTATTTTGTGTATCTTACATGGATATCGCTGGCAAAACTACAGGGCTTTGATCCTTTCTTTAGTCAAGCGTTTATAGACGGAGCCACACCGGCATTCCTTGTTCATATTGCATATACCAATATGATAATACGACTTAAGGAAGTAGATTTGAAGACGGATACGATGATGATGTTTATGTCGAAAGCATATGATATTAGGGTTTTAAGCTTGTTTTAGAAGGATTGAGATGATGATGTAGACGGAGCTGTGGATGAGGAAATACAAGTGATCGAAAAACTTCTCATAAGCAAAACACCGGTGACCTCTTCGCCAAAACTACGAAGCGCGTTTCATGTGCCGCAACAGCTTCAGGCACAACAAATAAGCCTTTAATAGTGGCGGGAGGGAGTCAGATAGCTGTTATTGGAAAGACTATTGCTCCCGTGCGATGAGAATTAGAGGGGGAACCCGAATCAAAAACATTTCTTCCGGCTAACTTGCTGATAAGGCATCAATCCGACTTCCTCTAAAAGAAAAGGCAAGAACGCAAGCAGCAAGATACTCGAGTTATTGCAGAAGAGATAAAGTAAAATAATATGTACATCACAAAGTTGAAACTCCAGAATTTTAAGAGATTCCCGGCTCTTGTTATTCCCCTTGACAAGGATTTAAACATTTTCGTAGGTGATAATGAGTCTGGTAAAAGTACTCTTTTGCAAGCAATTGATATCGTGATAAGGGGAAGTAGACGTCTTGTTGAAGATGTTGGCTTAGAGAGGTTGATTAACTCAGATGCCATTGCTTCTTTTCTGGCAAGAACGCCCAAAAGGATAGAAGATTTGCCAGAAATGTATATTGAACTTTACCTGAATGATACGGGAAATCCGTTTCTGAATGGCAACAATAATACAGATAGGGTTAATTGTGATGGATTGAAGATGGTTTGCAAACCTAGTCTGGATTATAATGAAACCATCGCAAGCATCCTTGCTTCTGATGCTCCGGCCTTTCCTTTTGAATACTATGACATAGTCTTTTCGACGTTTAGAGGAGATAGCTATAATGGACATAATCGTCCGATGAAAGGAGTATCGATTGACAACTCCACAATAGGGAATGACCATGCTATGTTTCAGTATGTTCAGGACATTTTTAAGGCGAAATTATCCGAAGAAGAAAGAACTCTTACAAGATATCAGTATCATGCTGCAAAGTGTAGATTCAAGGACGAAGCATTGTCAAGATATGATGAAAAGCTATCTGGTTACTCTTTTTCTGTAAAAGAGTCAAGTAAAGACAATCTGGAAACAGACCTAACAATCATCGAGGGTGGAATAGATATATCAAATAAGGGCACTGGTAAGCAGTGTTTTATAAAAACTGAGTTGGCTCTTAAACAAGCGGATGACAGGATTGATGTTGTTCTCTTGGAAGAACCAGAGAATCATCTTAGCCATTTGAATATGCAAAAGATGATACAAACAATATCTGAGTCTGAGAATAAACAATTATTCATAGCAACGCATAGTAATCAGATAAGTACGAGGTTAAATCTGCAAAAGTGCTCTATTTTCAACAGTAATTCTTCCTCGTTTGTTCAATTAAGGGATATTTCACCAGATACTGCATCTTTCTTTATAAAGGCACCTGACAATAATTTCTTACAATTCATCTTGTCGAACAAAGCTATATTAGTTGAAGGTGATGCGGAGTTTATGCTAATGGATTATTTCTGTAAGAAGACTCTTGGTCGAACGTTAGAACAGATAAAAGTGGAAGTGATAGCTGTAGATGGAAAATGTTTTAAAAGGTATATAGAGGTTGCTAAAACTGTTGGAATAAGAACAGCAGTAATAACGGACAATGATGAAAGCTATGAGAAGAATATCGAAGAAGCATATTATGGATTAGTCAGTGAAACAATACAAGTGTTTTCTGATATAAATGACAAACGCTTCACTTTCGAAGTATGCATATATGAAGATAATGCGGAGATTTGTAATGGGATGTTCGGTGAGAAGTTAAGAACGCGTTCAGTTGTGCAGTATATGCTTGCTAACAAGGCTGAGTGTGCTTATCTCATTGCTTCTGCGGAGCCGGATGGGTTTGTTGTTCCCGACTATATCAAAAATGCTTTGCAATGGATAAACAGTTAATTCTGTCCGTGGCCGGATCGGGCAAAACAACTTATTTGGTGGACAAACTGGACAGGAATAAGCGTTTTCTAATAGTGACATATACAATAACTAATACTGAACATATTAGGAATTGCGTTATCAGATGTTTTGGGTGCGTCCCGCCCAATATAACGATATACACATACTTTGAATATTTAATGGCTGTCTGCTATCGCCCATTCTTGGCCGATAGGGTTGGTGCAAAAGGTATAGATTGGAAAATGCCAGATAGAAACACATTACTATTCAAAAGAAGTAATCGCACATTTTACGTCAATGCGAGAAACGAGTTGTATCATAATAGAATTGCGCTACTTTGTGAAAAACTTGCGGATAAGATTGCTAGGAGAATAGAGAAGTATTATGATTGCTTCTTATATGATGAAGCACAGGACTTAGATGGTCATGATTTTAATCTTTTTATTAAGGTGTGGTCTCAATGCAACATTGACGTGCATGTGGCGGGGGATTTCTTCCAGCACACTTTTTCTACAAGTAAAGACGGTAATACAAATGCTACTCTATACGATGATTATAAAAAGTATATCAAATACTGGCAAAATGCTGGATTTGATGTTGATCTGGAGGTCTTAGTAAAGAGCCATCGGTGTTCGCCAACCGTTACAGACTATATAAGGAATACACTGGGAATTGAAATATATTCTCATCGGAAAGAAGGAAGCCGCATTATCTTTTTGAATACATATGAAGATGCCGCTCCAATTATTGATAATGCCGAGATTCCCAAACTCTTTTTTCAGGACGCAAATAAGTATAGTTGCAAATCAATTAATTGGGGCGAATCTAAAGGTTTGGATGATTTTATTGATGTTTGTATTGTGTTGAATCAGAGAACATTGACGTTGTTTGATAAGGGGATGCTCAGAGAAATGGCTCCGTTAAGCATGAAAAAATTCTATGTGGCCTGTACGAGAGCAAGGAGAGATATTTTTTTTGTTTCATATAAGCTGTTAGAATCATATTTAATAGTATAATAAAATGGGCAGAGAAGTCAGAGTGGATGCATGCCCTAGTTTTTGGCTGGCCTATGGTGTGAGCGGAGTAATGTGTCACGAGAAGCGCGGCCCCTTGCGTAGCGGTGGGATATCCGATTATACGAAAAATGTCAACAAAATAAGTATAGTAGATTTCCTAGCTAGTTGGGAATGAAATCACAAAAATAGATATGAAGAATTTAGAGATTATTAATGCGGCCCGCTCTCGAGAAGAATGGATCAAAATGGTTGAACTGTCGGAGGGGATGAAAGGTGCTGTGCTGTCGGCAGACATTCTCGTCGTTCCGTCAATGATGTCAAAACAGCCTATTGCTTTCATGTCTGGTACAACGGAGCTGTTTGCATATCTTCAATCACAAGTGGGGGACAGGGTGGAGATCTGCATAGATGAAGACAATTATGTGGAAATGGAGCTGAACTCCCGCAAGATTCGGTTGGGTAAAATTGTGTTAAAGGATATTGCTCTTCCTCTATTCTTAAGCATCCTTGGCGGATATCTCGCCAACCAATGTAATAGACCGGCGGTCCCCGACGCAGTTATTGAAGTACAGGAGTTTCAAAAGCCTGTTGAGGTTGAATTCTCCATCACCGTAGAAGATAGTACAGGAAGAAGAAAGGAATTTAAATATAATGGTCCTGTGGCCGACTACAAGGAAGTGTCAAATGAAATCCTAAAACTGTGGAATGAAAAATAAAGCATCAAAAATACTAAAGCATATTCTCGACAAGGACTTCGACTTTAATACAGTTATTATGGAGGTTGATGAGTTGAGGTTGGCCTATCGGAAAAAAGGTGAGGAGGAGAATGCTAATATAGCATGGGCAACCAAGTCTTTATTGTGCATCCATGAGGATTTTAGGAGTGCTTATTCGCTGCTTCAAGATAAGAAATTCTATGAGGCGTGGTGTTTGATGGAGAAAATCGAGATAGCAATAGGTTTTTTATTGAGGAACTGTCCTGGGAGTTGGAATGCGGTGAAGTATATAAGCTTGATGGTTGGGCAACTGCAGAGTTTGTATCCTTACAAAGTGTTTATGAGTACGGAGATCTTGATAAAGGAGAGAACATGTAGTATCTGTGGGAAGAAAAGGATGATAAGGCAACACTGCGGGCATTTCCCGGGGTGTGTTTATAATGGGGAGATGTGTTGCGATATTGTTCAGGCTGCTACTCTTGAAGGTGTCTCGTTTGTTTTTGATCCAGAGCATAAGTATGCAGTTGCTTTCTTGAGTGATGAGAATGGGAGAACGGACCAATACAATTATATGCTATTGGAAGAAGTAATAAAGTTCTGGAAGGATCCATTTATGCCCTGGCATTATACAACTAAGCATATCCACAAGAGCCCGGACGAGTTTCCTGATTTGACTGATGAGGCGGCGTGCCCATGTGGCTCCGGGAAGAAGTACGGTGAGTGTTGTAAGAATGATCCTGAAGGAGTGAAGCATGTGGTGTATACATTTGGGCTGGGACTTGTAAATGTTGAATGATAGACGAAAGGATAGGAAATAGTTATTTGAACAGTTTCCCATTAGTGCGGGAGCTATCGCAGTAAGATAATTGACGACATCGGGTAGGTCTTCGGGCCTGCCCGGTGTCGTTATATCGTGGTGATTGTGAAAGAAATGTGGGCTGGAGCGGTGGAGGGTTTGAGTGTAATATCGTCTCTTATTCTTGATTGTGATGGGAAAATGCTTTTATGAAACATATTGAATTATAGTGATTTGATGCTTCAAGATTTCCGTCCAGATTTTTGTAATTAATCAAATAATTTGTATTTTTGTCGGTGAAAATACATTGACTATACGCCAAGAATACTATAACCGAAGCACTCACAAAGACGAAACCATGGGAATAATCCAGAAA
>Ga0265300_10004696_pt1 | contig 10781 bp, 6 predicted proteins | sample AusTroGonzalo_MG_FD_193482 | JGI IMG/M metagenome (GOLD analysis project Ga0265300, IMG submission 193482) | Bovine rumen microbial communities from tropical cattle in Woodstock, Queensland, Australia - Gonzalo_03 | ecosystem: Host-associated > Mammals > Digestive system > Stomach > Rumen ... | reverse complement strand
GCAGTCGGTAGAGATACAACTGACAGACTTGGAGGTGTTCGGCACCGCTGACCCCGAGAAGTACCCGCTGCAGAAGAAAGGATTGAGTATGGAATACCTGCGCACGATCGCGCACCTGCGCCCGCGTACGAATACGTTTGGCGCTGTATTCCGCATCCGTCATAACATGGCGATGGCGATCCACACCTACTTCCACGAGCACGGCTACTTCTACTTCCACACACCGCTGATCACCGCCTCGGACTGCGAGGGAGCAGGGCAGATGTTCCAAGTGACGACGAAGAACCTGTACAACCTCAAGTACGACGCCAACGGTCAAATCGACTACTCCGATGACTTCTTCGGCAAGCAAGCCGCGCTCACGGTGAGCGGTCAGCTGGAAGGCGAGTTGGCAGCTATGGCGCTGGGAAAGATCTATACGTTCGGTCCCACGTTCCGCGCAGAGAACAGCAATACGCCGCGTCACCTGGCAGAGTTCTGGATGATTGAGCCGGAGGTTGCGTTCATCGACAAAGACGAACTGATGGATCTCGAGGAAGACTTCATCAAGTTCTGCGTCCGCTGGGCATTGGAGCACTGCATGGACGATCTGGAGTTCCTCAACCAGTTTGTCGATAAGGGGCTGATTGAGCGTCTGCGTTCGGTGATTGACACGGAGTTTGTTCGCCTACCCTACACCGAAGGTATAGCTATTCTGCAAGAGGCTATCAAGAACGGCAAGAAGTTCGAGTTCCCGTGCAACTGGGGCGATGACCTGAGTTCGGAGCACGAGCGTTATCTGGTTGAGCAGCATTTCGGCAAGCCGGTGATCATGACTGACTACCCGAAGGACATCAAGGCGTTCTACATGAAGATCAACGAGGATGACAAGACCGTACAAGGCACAGACGTACTCTTCCCGCAGATCGGCGAGATCATCGGCGGCTCGGTGCGTGAGGCTGACTTCGACAAACTCAATGCGGAGATTGAGCGCCGCCAGATTCCGATGAAGGATATGTGGTGGTATCTCGATACCCGTCGCTTCGGTGCAGCACCGCACGCAGGCTTCGGATTGGGATTCGAGCGACTGATGCTGTTCGTGACAGGCATGCAGAATATACGCGACGTTATCCCCTTCCCGCGCACACCAAAGAATGCAGACTTCTAACAGACATACAGAATTCTAACAGGTCATAACAATCTTTGTTAACCTTACGAATATATAAACAATTATTAACTATATTCTTAATCACATGAAAAAAACACTTTTCTTTCTGCTCGCCCTTATTGGTGCTACATGCAGCATCGTGGCTCAGCAGAACGCGCCGACAAGTGAGCAATTCTCTTCGCCGACACGATTAGTAGGCCAACTGGTCAACGAGGATGGTGTACCTATTGTAGGTTATGCCACCATCACTCTCGGTAATCAGAACATCTCAACCTCTGCCAACGAGCGCGGCGAGTTCTCGCTGTCGTATCTGGAGGCTATTGATGAAGAGGTTATCATCGAGGCTGACGGCTACATCTCCAGCATCGTGCAAGTACAACTGACTCCCGGTCAGACCACTGACATGGGCAACGTAGCCCTCATTACCGACATGGGCTTGGCAGCCAAGGAGGAAGTACTGCTCACCCTGGCAGAAGTCGATCTGAACGACGACGAAGGCAAGTCGCAATCTGTATCGTCAGCTCCAAGCGCCAGTCAGGATGTATTCAACGCCACAACAAGTTTCGCCTGGTCAACAGGCCGCTACCGTAACCGTGGCTATGAGCAGTATCACGAGAAGAACTACATCAACGGCTTGGCATTCAACTCCGCCGAGCGTGGTACATTCAACTTCTCGGCTATGGGCGGCTTGAACGATGCTTCCCGTAACAAAGAGGTTGTCAACAACATCGAGGCTGCTAACTTCACTTTCGGCGGTATCGGCAATGCTACGAACTACCTAATGGATGCTTCGCGTTATGCACAAGGCTGGAAAGTCGGCTTGGCCGGTACGAACCGTCAGTACAAAGGCCGTGTGAATGCTACCTACGCCAGCGGTCCGCTGAACAACGGCTGGTCGTTCATCGCACAACTCGCTTGGCGTTACTCTCCGTACATCAATGCCAAAGGCATCATCGGTGAAGGTATAGCTTACAACTCGTTCGGCTACTTCCTGTCCGCACAGAAAGACTGGCAGAATGGTCACCGTCTGTCACTCATCACCTTCGGTGCTCCGACCGAGCGCGGTCAGTCTGGCGCAGTGACACAAGAAGTGTATGACCTCACAGGCTCTATTAACTACAACCCCTACTGGGGCTACTGCAACGGCAAGGTGCGTAACTCGCGCGTTGTCAAAGCTTTCGACCCGACAGCTATCGTTTCCTACGAGTGGCAGATTGATCCTATGCAGCGCCTGCGTGCCGCTGTAGGTTACCACTACTCATTCTATTCGAACTCGGCACTGACGTTCTACAACGCTCCCGATCCGCGTCCGGACTACTACCGTAACATGCCTTCGTACTTCTACGACGGACAACTTGACGCCAATGGTCAACTGATCTCCAAGGACAACACCGCTTGGATGAACCCGCTCGGTATAACCGACGACAACGGCAATCTGGTTGAGCAGACCTACAATGGCAATATCGTCGGCCGTACAATGGATATGGCTACCTATCAGAGATTGACCGATCTGTGGAAGGCTCGTGACAACAAAGCCACTCAGATTGACTGGGACGGTCTGTATGCAGCCAACTATGCTAACAATATCGCAGATCCTAACGGTTCTGCTTCGTACATGCAAGAGCGCCGCCACAACGATATCGAGGAGGCGATCATGAACATCAACTACAGCAACTCGAAGTTCGACCACCTGAAGATCACTGCCGGCATGGATGTCAAATACGCCCAAGGTATTCACTACAAGAGCGTAGACGACCTGCTTGGCGCTAATCAGTGGATTGATGTCGATCCGTTTGCTGAGCGCGATATCAAGGATCTGGCAACGAACATCGGTCTGACGCAAGAAGGTATTGAATTCGTTAAACAGAACGATATCTTCCACCCCAATGCTGTAAAGAAACAAGGCGACCGCTTTGGCTATAACTACTACATGAATATGGTACAAGCTAACGTCTGGGCACAGAACGAGTGGAACTTCAACGATTTCGATGTATATTATGCACTCAAGATTGCTTACTCGTCCATGCAACGTAATACGACGATGGTCAACGGTCGTGCATGGTATCTGGCTGTCCTCAACGAACGGTATATGAACCGTTACCTCGGTCAGGATGCTCAGGATATCTTGAATGGCAAAGAGAAATCTCTCTATCGCGGCTATGCTCACAACTTCATTGATCCGGCATTCAAGGCTGGCTTCACCTACAAGATCAATGGCCGCAATCGCATCAAGTTGAACCTTATTGCGCAGACCGAGGCTCCGCTGGCACGTGATGCCTACATTTCCGCACGTGTACACGACGCTGTGATTCCGACCATCTACACTCACGATGATGCCAAGAACCTTGCCGAGTACTTTGCTTCCTCGCAGAAGATTGCCGGCGGTGATTTGACCTACGAGTTCAACTACAACATCGTTCGCGGTCGTGTAACTGCTTACTACACGCAGTTCTGGGACGGTTCAGAGATGAATGGTTACTACGACGATCAGGCTCGTACGTTTGTCAATCAGACGCTGACCGGTATCAACCGCGCGCACCGTGGTATAGAAGCCGCAGCAGCTGTCAAACTCGGCACGTACTTCACCTTGACGGGTGCAGTGAATGCCGGCGACTACCGCTACACATCCAACGCCTACTCCATCACCTCGGCTGAAAACGGAATGCCTGTAGCCACGAAGATGGATGGTACAACTATTCACGAGCTTGTTGACTCGGTTTACATCAACGGTCTGCACGTTGCCAATGGTCCGCAACTGACTGCATCGCTGAAGCTCTCGTTCTTCCACTCGAAGATGTGGTTTGCTGACATCACCTGCACGTACTATGACAGGAACTATCTGGACTTTGCACCCTCACGCCGCATGAAGAGCATGTACACCGGTACATTCGAAGATGGTACTCCCGTCAATGGTTCGTATCGCACGGCTAGCAATTGCACCAATCAAGGTTCTATTGAAATTAGAGATAATCAGGGCAAACTTCTTCAAAAAGGTGCCATTTTGTATGATCACGGCGAAGAAATACTAGATAAATTCGGAACACCACAACTCGCCTACCCGTACAATCTGATAGCCGACCAGGAGTCGCTCGTCAGCTCGAATGTATGGAATCGTTTCATCTTTGACGCCAGCGTAGGTAAACTCATCTACCTGCCTAACCGTCAGCAGTTGTCTATCAACCTCTCGGTAACGAACTTCACCAACAACACGAAGCTCAAGACCGGCGGTTATCAGCAGGCACGTATCGCACGCGGTAACTTGCAACAGAAGAAGACGGAGGAAGGTAACTCTGTTTTGATGCCTAACGCGTGGAAGTTCCCGTCGAAGTACTACTATGCTTGGGGAGCTAACTTCTATCTGAGCGTAACGTATAAATTCTAATTACGAATTAAGTATTAAGAATTACGAATTAAGAATTACGAAATAAAAACGAAGATTATGAAAGCAATTAAATATCTAAGCATAGCAGCTCTTGCAGTCAGCATGACTGCCTGCAAATATGACATCCAGCCGGATAAGCTCTATCTAAACGAAGACAAAGTGAAGGAGTTGACTGCAGATGGCAAGATCTACCATCTGGACGAGCTTCTTGATGTATTCTCGACGACAGAGGAAGGCAACTACAAGTCAGACACGGTCAACTATCGTACGCGTGCCAATGACGAGAGCAACAATCCGGGTATCTGGCTTTACTCCATCGATACCCTGCCCTCTTCGGGGCCCGGCATCTATATTCGCGGCCGTGTATCGACCGACGACTACGGAGGCAACTTCTATAAGGCTCTGGTTATCCAAGAGATCGTTGACGGCAAGCAGCAGAACCTGCGTCTGTCAATCGACATGGGTTCGGCATCGGGTATGTACCCGCGCGGACAGGAGCTCCTCATCCGCTGCAACGGCCTGGCTATCGGTCGTTACGCCAACCAGCCGCAACTCTGCGTTCCGTCGTATAACAACAATACCAACGCCAGCAGCGCTGAGCAGAAAGTAGGATGGAATCCCGGACGTATTCCCGCACCGTTCTGCCGCACACACTTCCACCTGGTCGGTCTGCCGGACGAGTCGAAGCTGAAATACGATACGATGACCATCTATCAGATTCACCGTGATGCAGAAGGCAACTACACCTATAATGACATCAAGGGCGCACGTAAGATTGACGGACGTCTGGTGGTTATCAAGGATGCTTGGTTCGATGGTCAATTTGCTAAGACCAACGGTGAGCAAGACACTTGCCACATCTACTATCCTGACAGTATCAGCCACGGCAATCCGGAATACGACTCCAACTCGGCAGTATTCGGTCCTACAACAGGTAACGTAGGTTACCCGCAGAGCCGCTGCCTTGTTGACAAGTCCGGTAAAAACGGCGCACTGCAGTGGACGCTTGTATCCACATCGGAGTACGCAAAATACGCATACTTCTACCTGCCGTTTGAGTACGTTGACGGCGTGCACAAATATGGCACCTTCAAGGGCAACGTCCGCGGTATTCTCGGCTTCTATATGGATAACGCCGGTTACAAACCCGACCGCTCCAAATGGTCAATCACGATCTGCGATCTGAGCGATCTTGAACTCTATGCTGACGGTACGGGCGAGGTGCCTGCCGGAACAAAGTGGGGACCTTATACACGTCCGGACGGTCAAAAGATTGACCTGCGCAAAGAGTGGCAGATGAATATTTACGAGCGGTCTATCCTTCAGACTAATGAAGAGAAGAGAAAAGCTAACGGACTGGAATAAGATTATTCAGAACAGTGAGTTACATTGATATCATCATAGCGCTACCAATCATCTACGGAATCATCCGCGGACTGATGCGTGGTGTGATAACAGAGGTGTTTGCTATCGCCGGCATTATCCTTGGCATTATTGTGGCAAGGGTGTATGCCGGCGACGCAGCCACTTGGCTGCAAAGCATCAGCACGTGGGATATCAATCTGCTCAAGCCGATAGCATCGTTCTGTATCTTTCTCGCAGTTGCTATTATATGCAACCTGCTGGCACGGCTGCTGACCAAGCTGTTCAAGCTCATCGCCCTGGGCTGGATCAACCGTCTGGTGGGAGGACTGTTCGGCGCTGCCAAATGGATACTGATCGTTGCTGTCATCATCACATGTGTAGATATGCTGGACGGAGTGCTGCACTTCATCAAGCCTGAACTCAAGCAGAGTTCTGTACTCTACGCTTACGCGCTGCAACTCACGCAGTCGCTCAAACTAATGTTAACCAGTTAAACCGAAACAATATGGAAAAATATACACCGCAACAGGCTCTTGATTTCATCTATGCCTCGGGGCACACGCAGGGCTTACCCAGCCGCTACGAGGCGCAGGCGATGTTACCGGATATCATTGCGCACTTCAAGATCGGCGTGCGCCAGTCGAGTGTGAAGATCATCAACGGGCAGAAGGTGATGGCGTTCATCACGCCTAAGTTCGTCTCCATCGAAGATATGCTCGTCTATCTGCGTAACCGTCAGGCCGGCGCGACGGCTGAGGAGGTACAGGAGATCATTCAGGAGGAAGACAATGAGCCCAACCCTATCCTGCGCATCCTGCGTCACGCTGTGTTCCATGTCAACCCGTCTGCTACAGGTACACTGGAGGAGGCAATCGTCAAGGCTGTCAACCACTGTATCTCATCGCGTACGCTGGAGCCGAGCAAGGAGAAACTCAGCGTGCATATTGCCGGCACGAGTGACGATGTGACCTACGGCTTTGTGAGCAAGGAACGCCCGAAAGCCGAAGCGTTCACTATCCCCTTCTGCATCCAGCGTAACGCCAATACGATGGGCAGTTCGGCGGTAACCTATACCGGCCGCCTGCTCACGCCGCTGCAGATGAATAGTATTGCCTCACTCGGGCAATGCCTCACGGAAGTGATACGGTACGTTAAAGAATAAGTACAAACAACAGAATACGAACAAACAAAAACGGCTGCCACCTTTCGTGACAGCCGTTTGTTTGCTTTTCTACTTGTTGGATTCAGGAACATTCTCTGCTCCGGTGGTGTCAGTCTTTTTCTTACGTGGCTGACGTGTTCGTTTTGGTTTGGCAGCCGGTTTCTCGGCCGGCTTTTCTTCAACCTGAGGTTCAGCCTTCGGCTCTGCAGCAGGTTTGGCAGCTTTCTTGCGTGGAGCACGTTTGGCTTTGGGCTTAGCCTCAACTACCGGCTCTTCAACTTTCGGTTGCTCTGCAACTTCCGCTACGGGCTGTGCAGGTTGTGCAGGTTGTGCAGGCTTGGCAGCTTTTTTACGCGAGCGCTTTGCCTTGGGCTTGGGCTCCGCTACCGGCTCTTCAGCCTTCGGCTGTTCAACCTTGGGCTGCTCAACCTTCTTTGGCTCTTGGCTCTTAGCCTTCGGCTGCTGCGGTTGCTGTTGCTTGGGTTGTTGCTTCGGCTGGGGTTGCTGTTGCTGTTTGGGCTGCTGCTTCGGCTGGGGTTGCGGTTGCGGGTTAGTATCGGCACGCAGTGCGCGCTCGAGCTTATCCTCATTGCTTACCTCAGCCTCCGGGCGACTCAGCTCCAGACCCTTGGCGTTGTGGAAGTGGAACTCCATCAAACCCAAGCCTTGGTTCTCTTGCAGACGTACGCCGTAGCGCAACCACCAACGCAGCTTGAGATTCAGCCAGCCTTTCGTCGCGTACGCATATACGTACGGATGCACATGCAGGCGCAAGCCTTTACCGTACTGGCGATACATCAGGTCAATCTCTTGCTCCAGTTGTTCCGTAAAGTTGATGGAACTCTGTATGCGTCCCTTGCCGTGACATGTCGGACACACTTCCGTGACATCCATCTCTACGGCAGGACGTACGCGCTGGCGCGTGATCTGCATCAGTCCGAACTTACTGAGAGGCAGAATATTGTGGCGTGCTCTGTCGCGCGACATCAGCTTGCGCATATAGTCGTACAGGTTTTGCTGATGGTCTTTGGAATCCATGTCAATGAAATCGACAATGATGATTCCGCCTATATCACGCAATCGGAGTTGGTGCACAATCTCCTCGGCTGCCAGCATGTTATAATGGAACGCATTCTCCTCCTGGTCGTCATAGACCTTCTTTGAGCCGCTGTTGACGTCAATCGAGAACAATGCCTCGGTCTTGTCGATGATCAGGTAACCGCCGTTCTTGAATCCTACGGTACGACCGAGTCCCGTCTTGAGTTGCCGGGTGATGTCGTAGTGGTCGAATATAGGCTGGTCGCCGTTATAGAGTTTGACGATCTTAGCGCTATCGGGAGAGATGAGTTCCACATATTCTCTTACTTCGTCATACACCGCTGCGTCGTTGACCTGTATGGTGTTGAACTCCGGCGAGAACAGGTCACGGATGATTCCCGTGGTACGACCTATCTCTTCGCAGATCAGGCTCACAGGCTGCTTGGTTTGCAGCAGGCGTAAGGCGTCTTCCCATTTCCGCACGAGGATATTCAGCTCGGAGTCGAGATCTTCCATCAGTGCTCCTTCAGCTACGGTACGTACGATCACTCCGTAACCTTGCGGACGAACCTGTTGTACCATCTTGCGCAGTTTGTTGCGCTCGCTGTCTCGGCGGATCTTGTTGCTAACCATCACCTTGTCGCCCATCGGCATGAGCACCATGTTCCGTCCGGCGAGCGAGATCTCGGCTGTCAGACGCGGACCTTTGGTATTGATGGGTTCTTTGGTGACTTGTACTAATAGTGTATCACCCACCTTCAGGTAGTCGGCTATCTGTCCGTCCTTGCCGCACTCGGGCTGTTTCTCAATGCTACGCATCGAGGGGATACGACGGCGGTCGCTGACCGTACGGGTGATAAATTTCTGTAGAGTAAGAAAATTAGAACCTAAATCCAAGTAGTGTAGAAAAGCTTCTTTCTCATAACCTACATCCACGAATACTGCATTCAGCGCAGGCATTACTTTCTTCACGCGACCGTAATAGATATTGCCTACGGCAAATGTATCTTCATTACGTTTTTCGCGCCGGATCTCTTGCAGACGGTCGTCTTCCGTTAGCGCGATAGCAATCTCATCGGGATGTACGTCGATAATCAGTTCGCTTTTCATGATTTTCAGTACATCAAATTGTTTTGCGGGATTATTCCCTCGGGGCGAAAGTAATAGCCCCGTTTTTACCTTGCAATGCCCTGCTACCGCTGTAGCAGGGCATTATCTTGCAAAGCAATTCGTCATTTACTTATGCTTATGACGATTCTTACGCAGACGTTTTTTACGTTTGTGCGTGGACATCTTGTGTCTCTTATGCTTCTTTCCGTTTGGCATAATTGTAAGATATTAAATGGTTATATACGATTACTTTCTTACCTGCGCAAAGAACTCACGTCCGGGTTTGAATGCGGGGATCTTGTGCTCGGGCACAACGATCGATGTATTCTTCGTGATGTTACGGGCAACTTTCTCTGCACGAACCTTGGTGATGAAGCTACCGAATCCACGGAGATAAACGTTCTCTCCCTCGGCTACACTTTGTTTAACTTTCTCCATAGCGCACTCGACGATGTTCAAGATGGTAGCCTTGTCATAGCCGGTCTCCATGGCAATCTTGTTAACTAATTCTGCTTTTGTCATAATTGTTTTAAGTTTATATTGTTATACATTTTTTGACTTATTTTGTCATTTTCACACCCGAAAAGCGCGAAATAGGTTGCAAAGTTACAAAAAATATTTGATATTCAAAAGAAAATGCAAAAAAAAATTCGTTTTTTCGTTTTTTTTATGTATCTTTGCACCATTATTTTACAAAATAGGGCAAAAAATGTCACTTTTGGGTCAGAAATTCTATCGTTTACTCTATGATTGGTACGACATTAACCATCGTATCCTGCCTTGGCGCGAGACTAACGATCCGTATTACATCTGGTTGTCGGAAGTCATCTTGCAGCAGACGCGTGTTGCGCAGGGGATAGATTATTACGATCGTTTTGTGCGTACCTACCCCACTGTTGATATGCTCGCCGCTGCCGACGAAGACGAGGTGCTTCGTCTCTGGCAGGGCTTAGGCTACTACTCCCGCGCCCGTAACCTGCACCGTGCCGCCAGGATGATCTGTAGCGCAGCGTCCCCTTTCCCCACTACCTTCGACGAGTTGCGCGCCTTGCCCGGCGTAGGCGACTATACGGCTGGCGCTATCGCATCGTTTGCCTACGACCAGCCCTACCCCGCACTGGACGGTAATGTCTATCGTGTGCTGGCGCGGTTGTTCGACTGCGAGATACCGTTCGACACCTCGGCAGGCAAGAAACACTTCCACCGCTTGGCTGAAGAGCTGCTGGATCGTGAGCATCCGCGTCTGTTCAATTCCGCGATCATGGAGTTCGGGGCGTTGCACTGCCTGCCTGTCTCGCCGGATTGTGCTGCTTGCCCGATACAGCAGTACTGCAAGGCGTACGCTTCCGGGACAGTCGATCTGCTGCCCGTACGCAAGCCCAGGCCAACCCTGCGCGACCGATGGTTCTCTTATACAATATATATATATAGTAGCCAAGAGCCAAAAGCTTTCGGGGTCCCCACAACTAACAGGCAGTGGGGTGATGGTAGCCAAGAGCCAAGAGTTTATACGCTGCTTCATCAGCGCAAAGAGAAGGATATCTGGCAGCACTTGTACGAGTTCCCGCTTGTGGAGC
>Ga0265300_10004690_pt1 | contig 10783 bp, 9 predicted proteins | sample AusTroGonzalo_MG_FD_193482 | JGI IMG/M metagenome (GOLD analysis project Ga0265300, IMG submission 193482) | Bovine rumen microbial communities from tropical cattle in Woodstock, Queensland, Australia - Gonzalo_03 | ecosystem: Host-associated > Mammals > Digestive system > Stomach > Rumen ... | reverse complement strand
CAACACCATCGCCCAGCAGGGCTCCGTGATGGTTGAGCCGATGTATCCGAAAGTCAAGGATTTTGGCATGGAGTTCGAGGCCCTTCCCGACGGTCAGATCCGCTATCTGGGACTCTCCCTCTTCGACACCCGCAACGGGGCCTACACGGGCAACATCATCGCTTCCGAAGAAGATAAACTTGACATGATAAGTCGCTATGTACCAGTTAGTTTGATTGATGAAGTTCGAGAGACGCTGATATCTGCCTTGTCCGATGTCCTCACGTCTCACGCCACGCCTCAGTCGCCTGGTCGTTACACGGGTCCCTTCGGTGTCGACATGATGATTCTCGCCCGTCCTGACGGTCAAGGATTTTCCGTTCATCCCTGCGTCGAGATCAACCTCCGCCGCACCATGGGTCACGTGGCCATAGAGATGGCCCATGCGTCCTTATCCGCATCGGCCGCTTCCGCTCATTTCCCCCTGCCCCGTGTGATGCAGATCACCCTCTCCGACAAGTACCGCATCCACGTCCGCCGTCTATAGTCCGCCACAAGAAAACTGTATTCTGTATTCTGTATCCGCCCCTCCCTGAAAAATAAATCGTGATTTATTTTGCCGTTCGCAAAATATTCACTATATTTGCACCCAGAATCATTAAAATTACAATCAATCTAAGTGAACTAAATTATAAACCAATAAAATAATGAAGAAACTATCACGAATTCTGATGATGATGCTGGTGCTGTCAGTCGGCACGGGCATCACAAGTTGTGACGAGATTGAAGACATGATCGACAATCCCGTAGTACCAGAACCCACGCCGACGCCCCAGCCGCAGCCGGAACCTCAGCCCCAACCTGAGCCGACACCCCAGCCGACGCCTGAAGAAATCGAAAACCAGCGCATCGCCCAGGTGCAGACACTGATGGACGAATCGCGCCAGGAGGGTTCCATCACCGAAGTCTATTACACAGAAGACGGTGTGGAGAAGGTCGCTAACTTCAAGCGCGTGGGCAACAAGTACGTGCTCCAGACCCCCAGCGCCACCCGTGGTGATAACAACGGATTGTTAGTCCCCGGCCTGATGGACGATGACTCTGATGAAGACTTGGAAGACGACGATGATGATGACGACGGCGAAATCCAGGAAGAGTTTATCAATGAAGATGATGACGATGATTTGGATGACGATGATGACGACGATGATTGCGACGTGATTCCCATGCCGTTTGACGAAGACGTGATTGAGGAGGCTGACGATGAAGACGACGATGACGATTCGGCAGCGGGTTCCAGAATGATGACACGCGGTAAAACCAATGTCAAAAACGCTCTGTTATATTTTACAGACATTTCCACTGGCATGGACGGATATCAAATCTCTTTGTATCATAATAGTGGCACCTTTTCCATGGTAATGGATGATGCAATGGTGAAAACACGTGCTATAGCATCCTCCATTTCTTTCGATGGAAAAGTGGCGGTGAACGGTAAAGTCTTTTATGTGAAACAAAAAGCTGAGACCAGAGCAAAGAAACAAGAGAAGATCAAGATTAGGAAGGTGTACTTTATGAACAAAAATTTCAATTTGCCTCGACATACCTCAGTAATACTTCAAGTGCAAATAGCACCTACCAATGCAAGAGTAAAGAAGATCACTTGGAAATCGAAAAAGAAAAATATTGCTAAAGTCAAGAAAGCCGGCCAGATTAAATCAAAGAATCTGGTAAAATGTAAGTTGACTTCAAAGAAGAATGTTGGAAAGGTAAAAATTGCCTGTAATGCAAAGGGTTATAAGAATGCGAAGAAATGCTCATGTACAGTTACTGTGACAAATGCGTACCTTCACCCCGTGCTTGGCGTGGATGTCTATCCTTCATCTCTGTCGCTCCTGGTCGGAGAAAAGGCAACACTCTTCTACATCATATATCCTGATGATGCTTCGATTAAAGAAGTTATATGGAAATCAAGCGACAATAATATAGTTAGTGTCGAAAATGGCACGATAGAAGCCCATAATGTAGGAACGGCCACTATCACCGTAACAACCATCGACGGCGGATACACTGACGTATGCATAGTCACCGTCAATGCCCCTGAAGACCCCAACTCGACCCTGGCCAAGCCCGGCAACTTCAACAGCGGCGACAGCCCGTTCTAAACCAACCCTATGTCTAACAAATAAAAGGTAATAAAGATGAAAACATCAATCAGAATACTCAGCCTTGCAGTGCTGGCCCTCGCAATGGCCGCCTGCAGCAACGATATGGAACAGCCCACAGCAATACAGCCCGCCCCGGGCAACGCTGGAGAGGGCATCCCCTTCTCTGCCACCATCTCCACCGGCAGCGCCACGACCCGCGCCCTGAAAGAGGAAAATGGCACCATCATTTCCACATGGGCAAAGGGTGAACAGGTAGCCCTGATACACAACGGTGTGGTCGATGTGATGACCATCGAAAACGATCCCGATGAGAACGGCAACGTGACCATCACCGGCACCCTGAAAGGCAGTCCCAAGAATAATGATGACGTGACCGTCGTCTATCCCGCCTCGGCTGTTGATAAGGACGAGAAGGCCGTGAAGGCCGATCTCCTCAACGCGCAGGACGGCACGCTGGCCACCATCGCCACCGACCTGAACCTGCGCCAGTCTGACGGTGCCAAGCTGAAAGTGGAGGGAGAACTCACCGCCACGCTCAACGGCACGGTGACCCTGGCCAATCAGATCGCCATCGTCAAGTTCTCGCTCTCCGACGGCCCCAACGCCCTCGCTGCCAAACAGTTCGTGATCAAGGACGGTAGTGACAATGTGCTGACCACCGTCACGCCCTCGACGCCAGCCAGCGACCTCTACGTGGCCATGGCCCCAGCCACCAACGCCGCAGCCTTCAAGTTCGAGGCCACCGTCGGCGACTTCACCTATACCTATGAGAAGTCCGGCGTCACCCTTGAGGCCAGCACCTACTACCAGTCGCCCATCAAGATGACCATCTCGAAGAAGGCCGGTGAGATCAGCTTCGCTACGACGAGTATCAGCAAGACTTTCGGCGACCCGAGCTTCTTCAATGAACCCACGATAACGGGCGACGGCACGGTGACCTACTCATCGTCCGACACTAAAGTGGCCGAGGTCAACGCTACGACGGGCGAAGTGACCATCAAGGGCGACGGCGTGGCCATCATCAAGGCCACCGTGACCGACGGTCCCACCTATACCTACGCCACGAATGAGGCCTCCTACACCCTCGGCGTAGGCACCGCCACGATGACCGTCACTGCTGAAGGCTATAGCGGCACCTACGACGGGAATACCCACGGCATCTCTGTGAAAGCCCCCGATGGAGCCACGATCAAGTACGGCACCACAGCAGACGATTACGACCTCGACGCCAGCCCGGCTTATAGGGACGCAGGCACGTACACTGTTTATTATAAAGTGACGATGCCAGGCTTCACCATCGTCACCGGCTCTGCCACGGTCACTATCGAGAAGGCATCAGGCACGATCTCGTTCGACACGGCCACACCTAAAGAGGCCCTGCACGCAGCTGCAGCCGACAACACCTATACGCAGGAGGTGACGAAGACGGGCGACGGCACGGTGACCTACACCATCAGCGACAACACCTGCGGCGCCACGATCGATGCATCGACAGGCAAGGTGACCTTCACCCAGGCTGGCAGCGTCACCATCACCGCCACCGTCGCCGACGGCACGAACTACACTTACGCCACGACGACCGCTACTTACACGCTGTCCGTCTCTGACACGACTGACGGCAGCGGAGGCGTTCCCGACAACGATGATTACACTGGTGGCGGCAATCCGTTCTAACTAACGACATTAAAACGAAACGACAATGAATATGAATAAGATACTGACGACAGCTGCACTGGCACTGATGATGACCGCCTGCAGCAATGACTATAACGAAGCCGCGCTCCAGCCCGGTGCCGGCCATGAGATTACCGTCACCGCCACGATCGATGCCGACGGCGGCAGCGCACTGACGCGCGCCGTGGCCGAGAGCGAAACGACCATCACCTCCAGCCTGACAGCCGACGAGGAGATAGCCGTGCTGTTCAGCGACGGCACGACGAACCTCGTCCGCACCGCCACAGTGAAGAGTGTGACCGACGGCACGGCCACCATCGAGTTCACCATCCCCTCGTCATTGGCTAATAACACCGCCTGCACACTGGTCTATCCCGCCACCGCCGCCAAGGCCGACAATACCGACGTGAAGACCTATGCAGAGCTCTTCGCCACCCAGACAGGCGTTTTCAGCGACGATCTCGATGTACGCCGGGGCACGGCCACCATCCAGAACGACGGCTTCACGGCCAGCCTCTCCGATGCCACGAAACTCGCTGCCCAGAATGCCATCGTGAAGTTCTCGCTCTCTTATGGCTCTGACGCCATCGCCGCCACGCAGTTCCTGGTGAAGGACGGCAGCGACAATGTGCTCACCACCGTCACGCCCGCAGCCACCGGCGGTGCCAGCGACCTCTACGTGGTCATGGCGCCCGCTACAGACGCTGACTTCCACTTCGAGGCCTCTGAAGGCGACTTCGACTATACCTATGAGAAGACGGGCGTCACCCTCGCAGCAGGCACCTACTACCAGTCGCCCATCACCATGGATGTTGTGGAACACGATATGGAGGTTTCTGCCAGCGGTTTCTCCGGCACATACGACGGCTGGTCTCACGGCATCTCCGTGACCGCCCCTGACGACGCCACGGTCAAGTACGGCACCGCAGCAGGCGCTTGCGACCTCGACAACAGCCCCAAATACACCAATGCCGGCACATACACCATCTATTACGAGGTGACCAAGGATAAATACACCACCGTCACCGGCTCTGCCACCGTTAAGATCTACAAGGCTACCGGCAGCATCAGCTATTCGGAAACTACGGCTGTGCATATGGTAAGCGACGTTGCTTTTAAAAACCCGCTGACGCTCAGCGGCACCGCCTCTGTCAGCTATTCATCTGATGATACTAATGTAGCTACGGTAGCTGCTGACGGCACGGTGACCATTAGAGCCATAGGCACAGCCACGATCACAGCCACTGTCACCAGTAGCACGAATTACTCCTACTCGCCTGACTACGCCCAATATACGCTGATCGTCCATTCGCCCACTGTCGTAGGCCCGTCAGGCGGCTATTCGAATGGCGGAGATCCCATTAATAACAATTAAAACATGACGATTATGAAAATCAAACATATATTTAGTCTTGCAGCGCTGGCCGTCATGACGGCCGCCTGCAGCAGCGAAGACCTCACCCAGCAGCCCGCCTCCAAGATTGGCCAGACGTTGCCATTCCGTGCCACCATCAGCGCCTATGCAGGTACCCGTGGCCTCATCGAAGCCGCTGACGGTAAGAGCATCACTGCCAAGTGGGAAGTGACCGAGAAGATTGCCCTCGTACATAGCAGGCTCGATGATGCCAAGAAACCCATCGTCGATGTGATGGAGGTTAAGTACGTCGAGTCTAATACTGGTAATGCCTGCATCGAAGGCACCATCAACAACTATGTCGAAGGCGAGACCGTTTACCTCGTTTATACAGGCCACAATGAGATGTCTATGAATGACTACCCGGGGGTGATGGAAAACGCATTAGCTAACAGCCAGCCTGAGCCCACGGCCATCACACAGGAGATGATCATTGGGTCATTCAGCATACCTCGAGAGGGTACGCTGGCTGATATCAACGACTGTTCCGACTACCGCCTCGGCATAAGCACGCTCACCAAGATGACCGGGACAGAGTACGTGACGTTTGGAAGTGATGCACCCACACTCTCTTCGCAGTTTGCCATGTGGAAGCTCACGCTGACCACCGACGGCACAACGGCCCTTGAAGCCTCGCAGCTTTATATCACCTGCGGCGGCAAAACTTATACCATCGATCCCACAGGCGATACAACGCTCTCGACATTCTACGTCCTGCTGCCTGCATCCACTAACGCTACCTATAAGTTCAAGGCCACCGACGGCACCAATACCTACATCGTCACCTATAGCGGCGTCACCCTTGCAGCCGCTAAGTACTATTGTTCCACGCTGACCTTAAAACCCGCTACGGGTACTAATGATTATAACATTGTCACTACCGTACAGGAATGGTAAATTTAACACTTATAGATTATGAAAACAATGATAAGCAATAAGATATATCTGAGCATGGCCGCCCTCGCATTGGTGGGCATCATGATGAGCAGTTGCGCTGAAGAGATCGAAGTCGCGCAGCCCGCAAATACAGGCAAGACCGTGATGGTGAAGACCACTGTCAGCCTCGGTGAGAATGCTACGACGCGAACCCTTACGGAGGCTGGTGTGAAGACCTTTGCTGAAGGCGACCAGATCGCTGTGATCTACAAGAACACGAGCGACGAAACTGTGAAGGTAGAGAGCGTAGCGTTGACCGCTGCCGACATAGGTGGTGATGCGCATAATGCCACATTTACCGTAGTTCTCACCAATCCCAACCCTGGTGGAGCCGTGCGCTACATCTATCCCGCCTCGAGAGCTGCAACTACTGTTGCTACTGATGCTGCTGTTAATGCTAGCGCAACAGTCAACTACGCAGACCTCGCAACTCAGGATGGTACGTTTGCCAAAGCCAGCACTCTTGATCTCGCCACGTTCGACGGCACGCTGACTGACAGCGGTACACTCCCTGCCACAGCGTCGCTCACCAACCCTCTGACCATCGGCAAGTTCACCATCAAGAATAGCGGAGGAACAGACATCACCAGCTCCATTATTGAGATGAAAATCAGCGATGGATCAAACACATACACCATTACCCCGACGACTGCACTTTCCACATTCTACGTGGCCATGCATGCTGTCAGCAGTAGTCAGACTGTTATACTCAACGCCACCGACGGAACAAACCATTACACCAAGAGCGTAACGAACAATACCCTCGCAGCCTCTAATATCTACGCCATCACGGTGAATACGATCGCAGGTGCTAATCTCTCGCTGGTCACAGCCGACTACATAGCGCAGGATGGTGAAGAACTGACGGGCACGCTCGGTAGCAACGTTAAGCTTAGTATTGCCAACGGTGCGGAGGTGACGCTTAATAATGTGTCCATCAATGGCGTGAGCGACGATAACTACAACTGGGCGGGCATTACCTGCGAGGGTGACGCCACCATCATCCTGGCCAACGGCTCGACGAACACGGTGAAGGGCTTCTCGAGTTTTTATCCTGGTATCTTTATCCCTGTAGGCAATACACTTACCATCCAGGGCGACGGCTCACTCGACGCGAGCAATAACGGCGGCATATCTGCTGGCATTGGCGCTGGATATGGTAATAACTGTGGTAATATCGAGATTCAGGGTGGCAATATCACGGCCACGAGTAGCGAGGGTGCAGGCATCGGTGCCGGCCAAATGGGTAAATGCGGCAATATCACCATCAGCGGCGGCACTATTACGGCCACGAGTTCAAACGGTGCAGGCATTGGTGGTGGCGATGGTGGTATTAGCGATGCGGGTCAATGCGGCAATATTACCATCAGCGGCGGCACTATTACGGCCACGAGCAGTCATTCTGGTGCGGGTATCGGCGGCGGCGATGAAGGTAATTGTGGCGATATCACCATCACTAATGGCGTAACAAAAGTGACGGCCACGAAGGGGTCCTCTGCTCAACAATGTATTGGTAAGGGTGAAACTAGCGATTGCGGTACGGTGACTATCGGCGGCACGGTGTTCTGGCAGAATAATGCTGCCGTCGGCGATGGCGGAACCTATCTCTCCACTAGCCCATGCGTTTATTGTCCTCCTGTTACACTCACGGCAGTTACTTCTGCTAACCTGGGCTGGATTATCGGCAGCGATGGTAAAGCCTATATGTCTGCTGTTCTTGTGCCCGCAGGCACCACCGCCGTGGCCATGATAACCTATGTGGGCAATGCTACGGGCGAGACAAGCTTCACCCATGGTCTGGCCCTCGCACTGAGCGATGCTAATGGCGGAAGCACTTGCAGTTGGAGTACTTCGACCAGCACGGTACACGCCTACCATCCCAACAGCAGCAGTTTCGAAAGCGAGAGCGGCCTGCAGTACAACAGTTATAATCCTGATCACAACAGCGACACCTATCCTGCTTTCAAGTATGCTATTGCCAATAATGGCACAATTAAGCCTACGAACTGCTCTGCCTGGTTCCTGCCTACGGCCTATCAGTGGAATCAGATGATTAATGCTTGCATGAATGTGTTAGGAACCAAGAACAGCTACGAGGATCTGCGCGACGGCTTCAGCGGCGTTGGTGGAACGAATTTGCGGTCTGGCCGCTACTGGTCGTCTACGGAGTATTGGTCGTCTACGGAGTATGACAGCTCGTGGATATACTGCTTCATCGACGACATAACCTGGGGGATCGGAGATAAGTACAGCGGCCACTACTATGTTCGTTCAGCCCTCGCTTTTTAGCGTAGACACAACAGGCCAGGTAACACGGGGACAGGTAACAGGGGGACAGGCACGGTGTGAGGTCTGACTCCCTAAAACAGGGACCCACTTCCAAAGCACCATCGCAAATCGCGATGGTGCTTTTTGGTAGATGCCCGTACGAAACATACGGTCATAAGCCATGGGGTAACGATTCGTTATAACACGGGGACAGGCACGGTGTGAGGTCTGACTCCCTAAAACAGGGACCCACTTCCAAAGCACCATCGCGATTTGCGATGGTGCTTTTGGTTAGATAGCCGTACGAAACATACGGTCATAATCCATGGGGTAACGATTCGTGACGTCATGAATTATCTTCGCAGTTTTCCCAGGCCGCGAGGTTTTTTTTCGATATATTTTGCCGTTCGCAAAATAATCACTATCTTTGCAGCGGAATAGTTAAAATAGAGGTTTTATACATATTTATATTATGAGGTTTATGTAATATTTTAATGGTTTTTCCTTCGCCTGTCGTGAGATCCGCGAAGGATGGTTGATTAAATTTTTTTATCTAATTTAGGAATAGTCCTCGCCGCTTGTGAAAGCCGCGAGGTTTTTGCAAAACAAATCCCTCGCCGAGTGGCGGGGGATCAGTTTTTCAGAACGGGCCGTGGCCCATGCAACTGGTGGTGCCCAGTGCTGTCAGAAACGCCGTGAGCGCGGCTACTATCACCTTCACCGCCAGCTCCACAATCCGCTGCTTCTTCATTAGCCGTTGCCCTGGTTGTCAGCGGCGGGTGCCAGGACGTAGGAGATCGGAGTCTTCTTCTGCACGCGGCGCTGCTTGCCGTTGACGGTGCGGATCTCGCTCTGCACGAGGTAGCCGTACTCAAAGATGCACTGCTCCTTGAAGGCGCGCGAGGTGAGCTTCTCGCCCTTGGAGTTCTCCGGCGTGAAGACGATGCGGATGCCGTTGATCATCGCGTCGGGGCCCACGCTGACGGCCGTCTCGAGGTCGTTCTTGCCGTTGCCCTGACCGTCGACGCTGGGAGAGAACGTGCCCAGTCCGTCGAGCTTCACGGGCTGACCCTGTGCGAGCAGCTCGCTCATGCACTCTACGACCTGTCCGAGCACCAGCACGCACATCTGGTAGTCGGCGATCTTGCCGTGCGAGGTCATGTGCTTGGCGAAGCCCTTGAGGTTCAGGGGCTCCTTCGAGTCGACCTCGGCAAACCACTTGCCGAATGCGGTGCTGTCGTCGTTGGTGTTCTGACGGAGGTTAATCACCATGGGGATGTTTGATCTTGCCATAATTTAAAATCCTTTCTTATTCTTCTGCGCTACAAAATTACTCAATTCCATTGACATCTGCAAGCCTTTTCCGCCCGCGAATCAAGTTCTATAAAGTTCTATAAAGATAGTAAAGATTCTCACACAGATCTCACAGATCTCACAGATGTTTTTTGCTAGCAAATGATCTCACAGATGTTTTTTTTGCTCTGCAAAAGATCTCACAGATTTCCCACGTACAGATCTCACAGATTTCCCATGTACAGATCTCACAGATTTCCCACGCACAGATCTCACGGATTTCCTCTGCGCAGGCGCAGCATTTATGCTGCATCTATCTGTGAGATAAACATCACCCGTATCATCAGAGCTATATAAATCTGTGAGATCTGTGAGATCTGTGTGCCCTAAAAACCTGCGCATTTCCTTGCGTATCTGCGGAAAATTTCGTATCTTTGCAGTGCCGAAGAACATCCCTAATTTCCCATGGAACACAATCATCACAAAGTACAAAGTCAGGGCCGGACGGAGTTGGCCCAGATGTATTTCCCGAACATCCAGCCGACGTCTGCCTGGCTGAAACTGAAGTCTCTCATGCTGGAAGACCCCGCCCTGGCGCCGCTGGCGCAGCTGAAGCGGCGCACGTTCCTCCCTTGCGAAGTAAACATTATTTACCAGCACTTCGGGCAGCCATGAGCTGCCCGTTTTTCGTGCTTTCCGGGCCCTCTGACGGCGTATGGACTAAACTCGGACTTTACACACTGAAATCTTTCCCGTTGCAGAAATTAATCTCCCGTTTTACTCAGCCCGTCCTCTGCGGATACAGAATACAGAAATACAGTTTTTTAGAGCCAGCCTCGATGTGTCATATTTAATTACTATTATATATATTATATATAATATATATAATAGTATATATTATACTCTTCATCTTCCGCCCGTCTACCCCCTCCCCTGAGAAACTGTATTCTGTATTTCTGTATCCAGTTTAATTATGGTAACCTCCGTTCGTAACAGAACACACTGAAGTTCTACCAGATCTTGACGCGGTCGGCGGGTTTCAGGTAGAGCT
>Ga0265300_10004689_pt1 | contig 10783 bp, 10 predicted proteins | sample AusTroGonzalo_MG_FD_193482 | JGI IMG/M metagenome (GOLD analysis project Ga0265300, IMG submission 193482) | Bovine rumen microbial communities from tropical cattle in Woodstock, Queensland, Australia - Gonzalo_03 | ecosystem: Host-associated > Mammals > Digestive system > Stomach > Rumen ... | reverse complement strand
GTCAAGCTGGAAGCTGCTGAGTTCGATGATATAGTAGTCATAGTCTTTTCCTTCCGCAATCTGGAGAGCCAGGCTTCTTCCGATGTTTCCTGCCAGTCCCACGTTATAGCCGGCATCCTTGAAGATGTGGTAGATGAGGCTGGTGGTAGTGGTCTTTCCGTTTGAGCCGGTAATGCAGATCATCTTGGCTTTCGTGTAGCGGCCGGCAAATTCAATCTCGTTGATAATGGGTATGCCTGCAGCCTTGGCCTTAATAATCATAGGCGCGTTCTCGGGAATGCCCGGACTCTTTATGATTTCCTTTGCGTTCAGGATTTTCTCCTCAGTATGATGTCCTTCTTCCCATTCGATGCCGTATTCCTCCAGAATACCCTTGTATTCCGGTTTAATGGTACCCATGTCGCTGACAAAGACCTCAAAGCCTTTCTTCAGAGCCAGTACGGCTGCACCTACTCCGCTTTCTGCTGCGCCTAAAACAACTATTCTGTCTTTCATCTTCTTCTTTATCTTATCTTTAATGTCACTATGGTAAGTGCTGCAAGTATTATTGTTATAATCCAGAATCGGACTGTTATCTTTGATTCCAACCAACATCCTTTGGGCCAGTTAATGAGCACCTTGAAGTCGGAAGGCAATTGGCCGGGTGCAACCCTGAAGGTGTCGTGAATCGGGGCTCTCTTGAAAACACGCCATTTCTTGCCTCTCTTATTGCCCATCTTTGCATATTCGGTCTGCAACAGTACACTGACACTCTCCATAAAGAAGATGAAGCAAAGAATGGGAATAAGCAGTTCCTTGTGGATGATTATGGCTGCTACTGCAATGATACCGCCAATAGCCAGACTGCCGGTATCGCCCATGAATATCTGTGCGGGATATGCATTGTACCAGAGGAATCCGATTAAAGCTCCTACGAAAGCCAGCAAGAAGACTACCATCTCTTCGCTGCCGGGTATAAACATGATGTTCAGATACCCTGCCATTACAATATGGCTGCTAACGTATGCCAGTATGGCCAAGGCGACTCCGATAATTGCTGAGTTTCCTGCGCACATGCCGTCCATTCCGTCGTTCAGGTTACAGCCATTGCTAACGGCCATTACCACAAAGGTGGTCATAAGGACGAAGAATATCCATCCTGCTGCAGTCCTGTATTTGCCCAGGAAGGAGAACATGTCGCTATATCGCAGGTTGTTGTTCTTTACAAAAGGAATGGTGGTGATGGTGCTCTTCTCGGCTTTGCTTTTATACATCACCTCTTCTGTGTTGTTCCTGACTGCTGCCGTAACATTTTCGCGTACTACTGCATCAGGACTCTGCCAGAGGGTCAGTCCGATAACAAGTCCTAACAGGGCTTGGCCGAACAGCTTGTATAATGGACGCAGGCCGTCTTTCGTAACCTTCATCTTTACGTAATCGTCGGCAAATCCGAGAGCGCCTAACCAAACGGTGGTTAGAATCATCAACAGCATGTATATGTTGCGTAATCTTCCTAATAACAGGCAGGGTATTACGGTGGCAATGATGATTATCAGACCGCCCATGGTGGGAACTCCCTTCTTATCTACGCCGTAGGGGTCTATGCTTGCGTTGCGCTGTGCCTCGTTGATTCCGTGTTGCTTCATCCATTTGATGAAGTACTCGCCAAACCACACTGAGATGACCAGTGAGAGCACCAGTGTCAACAGAGCGCGGAATGAGATGTACGACCAAACGTGTGCACCGGGCACCCCAAATTCTCCTAAATATCTGAACAGATAGTATAACATATTTTCTAATTAAGAATGAAGAGTTAGGAATTAGTATTTAATCCAAAAGCTTCTTGTATAATCTCGTGATCGTCAAAGTGGTGCTTTACACCCTGGACAATCTGATAGTCCTCGTGGCCTTTGCCTGCAACCAGGATTACATCTCCGGGCTGTGCCATCATGCAGGCCGTGCGGATAGCTTCGCGTCGGTCCACTATACTTAGAACCTTCTGGCGTTGCTTCTCTGTCAGCCCTGCCAACATGTCGTTGATAATCTCCTGCGGATCCTCGAATCTGGGATTGTCGCTGGTGATGATAACACGGTCACTGTTCTTGACGGCCTCCTGAGCCATCAGCGGACGTTTTCCCTTGTCACGATTGCCGCCGGCTCCGCAAACCGTCCAGCACTGTCCGCGATGTTTCAGCACTTCGTTGATGGTGTCCAGTACGTTCTTCAGCGCGTCGGGCGTGTGGGCGTAGTCAACGATGGCGGTGACGCCGTTCTGCGAGCGGATAGCTTCGAATCTGCCGTTAACAGGCTTCATCGCGCTAAGTTGTATCAGGGCCTCCTGTGGTTCTATGCCCATCATGATGGTAGCTCCGTATATTGCTAACAGGTTGCTTACGTTGAATCTTCCCACAAACTGTACACAGACTTCTTTTCCGTTAATCTCCAGGTTCATGCCCTCAAAACTCTCTTCCAGGATCTTTGCCTTAAAGTCTGCTGCAGAACGTGTGGAGTATGTCTTGACCTTTGCCTTTGTGTTCTGAACCATCACAGAGCCGTTCTTGTCATCTGCGTTGGTAATGGCAAATGCCCCTTTTGGTAAAGCGTCAAAGAATGCTTTTTTGGCATCTCTGTAGTTCTCGAATGTCTTATGGTAGTCCAGATGGTCACGCGTAAGATTTGTGAAGATACCGCCCGCAAAGTTCAGGCCTCCGATTCTCTTCTGTGTTACGCTGTGACTGCTGACCTCCATGAATGCATATTCGCATCCTTCGTCGGCCATCTGCCCCAGAAGACGGTTTAATGTGATGGGGTCGGGAGTAGTGCATTCTGTGGGTACCGGCTTGCCGTTGATGTAGTTGCATACGGTACTGCACAGTCCGCATTTATGCCCCATACGCATAAACATATTATATAATACGGTAGCAATGGTAGTTTTGCCGTTGGTTCCCGTTACACCGATAAGTTTCATCCTGCTTGTCGGGTTGCCAAAGAAATTGGTTGCCAAAGGACCGACTGCATCTTCCGTACTGGTGTATTGTATATAGGTTACTCCGTCTTGTGTGGTAGCAGGCAGTTCCTCGCACACAATGGCTTTTGCCCCCAATTCGATGGCCTTTGCTATGTATGTGTGCCCGTCAACCTGCGTTCCTCGCATGGCGACGAACATGTTGCCGCTTTTAATTAAGCGTGAGTCTATCTCAATCCCGGTTATTTCTATTTCCGTGTCACCTACGATCCTTGTAGGTTGGCATACACTTATTAATTGAGCTAATTTCATAATTGTATGTTTTATTTTGAGATTTGTTCCAATTGTATCGTAATAGTATTTCCTCTCTCTGCGATATTGCCGGCTACTATGCTCTGGCTTTTCACGCGTCCCTTGCCAAGGAGGCGGACTTTCAGTCCTCGTTTCTGTAATTCATATACGGCGTCTCTTGCTCCCATGCCTATGACATCGGGGACCTTGTTCCCGGGGATGGAGTCTGCCTTTGTCTCAAGTCTTGACCGTATGCCCAGTTCCTCCATAATCCGGTTTGATTTCTTCTCTTGTCCCCGAACGGAAGAGGGGATATATACAGAGTTTGAGTCGCTGACCTCTTTCGCATCGTGACTGTTGCCTTTAGACATGATGTATTGTGAAATCTCGCTGAATACGGGACCGCACTGACCGCCACCGGAGGCCGGCAGACCGGTCTTGACTATACATACGATGCAACTGTATTTAGGAGCTTCGCTGGGGAAGTAACCGCAGAAGCTGACCATGTATCTTGTGGGGCCGCTGTGATAACCGCCGCCGCCGGCTGATGCAATCTGGGCCGTTCCTGTCTTTCCGCTTACTTTGAAGTATTTGCCGTTGTTGCCGGCTTTCTTTCCCAGTCCTTCGCTTACCACTTTCTCCAGAATCTCACGGATGTCTGCCAAGGTGCTTGGCTTGCACATACTTTCCTTGATAACCTCAGTGGGGAATTCGCGAACCACCTGTCCGTCTTTCAGCTCGGCTGTGACGAATCGCGGTTTAATCATCTTTCCTCCATTGGCAATACCGTTGTAGAAGGCCAGTGTGGCGATGGGAGGAAGCATTGTCTCGTATCCGATACTCATCCAAGGTAGGGCGGTGTTGCTCCAGTTCAGCCAGAATCTGCCCTGTTTCTTGGGATGACGAACACGTGGCTCTCCTTTTCCGACAAATGGAAGGTTAAGGGGAAGTCCTACGCCTAGTTTGTTAAGTCCGCGTACATATCTGTCTGGATCGTCTTTGTAAGCGTCGTCTATAAGTCTGCTGACTCCGATATTGGAACTGTACATCAGCACTTCAGTTACGGACAGGTTCCCATAGCCTCCTTTTCGCCAGTTGTGGTCCTTCATCTGGCGTCCATGCATCGGGAAAATACCGCTTCCTGTTTCCACGCGCGTGTTCTTATTTATTTTACCGTCGTCCAGGGCTACCATGATACTTGCGGTCTTGAACGTTGAACCCGGTTCCATCAGGTCGCTTACAGCATTATTCTTGCATTCGTAATACCCGCCGTCAGATGTTCTGGTGAGGTTGACTATGGCCTTGACATCGCCGGTCTTTACTTCCATCACTGCTGCAATTCCAATCTCGCCGTTTACTTCCTTGAGCTTGTTGCGTAAGGCTCTGTCGGCCATGTCCTGAATGTTGATGTCAAGCGTTGTTAACAGGTCGTTCCCGTTTTCAGGCGGCATATCCACGAATCTGATACGCTGGTTAAGGACTTTCGTTGTGTGTGAGGTTCCGGGCTTGCCGCGCAAGATGCTGTCAAAGCTCAGCTCAAGTCCGCATTTTGCCAATGCACTGGAATCTGCATACAAATCGCCCAATGTTCTGGATGCAAGCATGCCATAAGGCTTCTTGCGCTGCATAATCTCTTCTGCGTGGAACCCGCTTTTGTTGGTACGTTCTCTGAGCATGGGCAGTTTCTTGCATTCCTTATATTGGATGTATGTGGCAAGTTTTCCGGGACAGATATTCCATGCGAATCTTCCGCGTTGTTTTCCTTTCAGCAGGTGATTCCTGAACCATGTTGCGTCGTGTGTCTGGAATATCTTTGCCAATCCTATAGAGATGCTGTCGAGGCTTGCGTCAAATGCAGAGTCTCTCCATTGCTCAATCTTCTTCTGACTTGCTGAATCCGGGTCGTAAACCTTGAAGTCCATGTACAAACGATAAACGGGTATTGAACCGGAAAGCACCTGTCCATCGGCTGACAGGATGTTGCCTCTGTTAGCGGGGATGGGTATGTTTTCCGTGGTGAATCGCTTGTCCACCTGTTCCCAATAGTTGCTCTGCGGAGGAAGCATAGTATGGAGGGCTGTACCAAGGATATATACAGCAACAATCGCAATCATTGCGAGAATGATGCGAAAACGTCCAATTGAGCTATCGTTGTTTGACTTCATTCGTTCAGTTAATCGTTGTTTGTTAGTTCATAGACCGGCTCGTTGCTGGAGCAGAGCGTACTGTCTCCCATAGCCTTCATCTGTTCCTCCAGCTGGCTTTGTCTGCAACGGAATGTGAGCTCGCTGTTTCTTGTCATGCTTCTGTATTTCCAGTCTTGTAGTTCCTTGTGTAATTTGTCCTCCTCAATCATTTCGCTCTGAGCTTGGTAGCGATTCGAGATGTAGATGATGATGCCGAAAAGTATCAAAGAAAGGACACCAAGTTGCTTCCTGAACCACAATCCGTTGATGCTCAATGCTTGCAGAACATCCTTCAGGTGCTCAAGATCTTTCTTTTCGCTGTCATCCTCTTCGTTGACCAAAGCATTCAGAATCTTGCTTTTGCTGCTCTGTTCCTGCTCTTCGGGGATGACGATCTCCTTCTTCTCCACTTCTTCTTGCCTGTTATCTTTCATCTCTGCCATTTTTCTCCGATTCTAAGTTTTGCCGAGCGACTGCGTGGGTTTGCCTGCACTTCTTCGGACGATGCCGTAATCACACTCCTGTTTATTGCCTTTAACGGCGACTTGCTTTGTCCGAACAGGTCTGTTTCGATTTTTCCTTCGACATTACCTGCTTTTATGATGTTCTTAACCATCCTGTCTTCCAGTGAATGGTAGGTCAGGATGGACATTCTGCCGCCGGGGGTCAACACTTCAACAGCAGATGTAAGCATCTGACGCAGTGCTGTCATTTCGCCGTTCACTTCTATTCGTAAAGCCTGGAAAACCCGTGCCAGGTCTTTCTTCTCGCGGTCATAAGCGAGGCAGGGCTTCAGAACCTCTGCCAACTGGCCTGTGGTCTCCATCTCTTTTGTCGCTCTGGCTTTTACAATGAGCGATGCCAGTTTCCGGCTGTTCTTCAGTTCTCCGTACAAGTAGAAAACGTCAGCCAGTTGTTCCTCGGAGTAATTCTTCAGGATGTCACTTGCTTTCAGTTTTGCTGTCTGGTTCATCCTCATGTCCAACTTGGCCTCGTAACGGAAACTGAATCCTCTGTCGCCGTCGTCCAGATGATGGCTGCTTACGCCTAAGTCTGCCAAAATGCCGTCAACTTGTTCGATGCCGTAATATTGTATCCAGTTCTTCAGAAATCGGAAGTTACTTCTGACGAAAGTAAATCTGTCTCCGTAAGTTTCCTCCAGGGGAAGCGCGTTCTTCTGTGCGTCAAGGTCCTGGTCGAAGCTGTACAGATGTCCGCCTTTTCCTAACCGACACAATATCTCTCTGCTGTGGCCTCCTCCTCCGAATGTCAGGTCAACATAAATCCCGTTGGGCTTGATGTCAAGTCCGTCCACTGTTTCTTTCAACAGTACAGGAATGTGGTAAACCTCGTTTGTCATCTTTTCGGGAAGGTTTTAATCAGTTTCTTTACTTTTGCTCTTTTGGAGTGTTCATCATCTCTTCCAAGCAATCTGCCAATGTCTCAGGCTGGCTCAGAAGTGCTTCTGCGTCTTGCTTGTTCCACACCTCTATGGTGTTGTCCATGCCAATGAAGCGCACGTCGTTCTTTATACAGGCCTCTTCCAGATAGCGCTTGGGTATCAGGATACGCCCTCCGCTGTCAAGGGTTACGGCTTCCGCACCAGCTACAAATTGTCTGAGGGCATTGCGTCCGTTCCTGTCGAACATATTTGTGCGTGCAGTAATTGCATCCACTTGTTCGTTCCATACTTGCTGAGGGTACAGAATCAGACAACGCTGGAAGATGTCCCGACGTAATATCAGTCCCTGGCCTTCTTCCCGTTGAAGTATCTTACGGAAGCTGCTGGGAACGAAAACGCGTCCTTTTTCGTCAACTTTGGCATCTATGTTGCCGGTAAATCTCATTGCGTGTACTTATTTATATTAAATCTTGGGTGCAAAGATAATAAAATTCCCCACAATTCCCCACATTTTTTTCAATATTTTTTTCAACAATCTTCAATTTAACCTTGCGTTTATTTCCTCTTTTTTGTGCCGGGTTGGTAGTTTTATTCGATAAAATGGCAAAATTTTGTAAAATTCTTATAAATTTTTCTTTAGATGAATATTTTTTTTCGTCTTTCTTGTATGGTGGGGAATTTTTCTGTACTTTTGTATCAAAATTCAAAAATATGAAGAAAAGTGTTTTACTTTCACTGCTGATTCTTCTCCTTTACGCATGGGTGCTTCCTTCCCAGGGAAAGAAGAAAGAGAAGCGTGCTGTTGTCCGTATTGAAACATCTTGCGGGGTAATACGTGTTGCCCTCTCTGATGATACTCCGATGCATCGTGATAATTTCCTTAAGCTAGCTGCTAAAGGCTTTTATGACGGTACCCTTTTTCATAGGTGCATCAAGGATTTTGTGATACAGGGCGGTGATCCTGATTCGAAAAATGCGTCTCAAGGACAATTGCTTGGCGACGGCAATCCCGGCTATACGATTCCCCCGGAATTTTTTTTGCCGTATCTGTATCATTGGCGTGGTGCGTTAGCAGCTGCCCGCGAGCCTGATGATATTAATCCAGAGCAGCGTAGCAGTGGTTGTCAGTTCTATATTGTTTATGGAAAAAAGCAATCCCCAGCTGATATTAAGAAAGTCAGGTCCGCTTTGGAGGAAAAAGGTATCGAACTTACACCGCAAATGATAGATGACTATATTATGCGTGGAGGAATTCCACACTTGGATGGCCAGTACACAGTGTTCGGCGAAGTAATAGAAGGAATGAAAGTTGTTAGCCAGATACTGGCATTACCAACAGATACCAATGACCGTCCCTTACAGGATGTGGTAATTAACCGTATGGTTATTGAACAGTACGGTAAGAAGAAATAACTTGACTTCCGTTTTTGAAATTCTACAGGTTGATTGTTGCTTAAAATCAACTTGATTATGGATGTTTATCAACTTGAATAATATTTTTTTTAACTTGATTTTTCCGAAGTGATAAAAACCATCCATTTCAGCGTTCTTTTTATGGATGTACTTAACACTTCCTAATACCGTAATTTTTTATTTTTGCTACCATATTTTATTGCAGTTTACCGATATTCGGGAGGATTCCTACCATATTTATATATTTGTTTAATTTATTTAGGATATTTTTGCACTCAAAAAATCTGATGTATGAAGCAAAATCAAACTAATATAAACATGGTAATGAAAAAGAAACAATTATTTTTTTGTATGGGATTGGGCGTTATGTCGCTCTTCGCATCATGCTCTGAGCGTGAGTTTGATTTAGACCCAAATGGCAACAACTCCGGAGAGCAAAAAGAACAGGGTTCTCTCGTTTTGAATCTGAATGCTACGACCAACTTCGAAGAAACACGTTCTTTGAACGAAGCTGATTACAGAAACACGCAGTACTATGATGTTAAGGTTGTTAATGCAGCCAATGATAACGTTATCCTAGAGTGCAAGGCTTATGAGTTGGCCACCAAACTTCCTAAGACGGTTGATATAGGTAGCTATCGTGTAGAGGCATCTTATGGAAATGAACACGATGCTAGTCGTTCCGAATTCTACATGTTTGGTTCCGAGGTTGTTACTGTTAAGGCTAAGGAGGAAAAGCCTGTGACTGTAAACTGTACACCAACTTGCGGAAAGATTTCTGTTGCATTTGATGCAGAGATGGCAACTTATTACGATGAGTACAATGTATCCTTTACGGGCACCAAGAAACTGGGTTCTAAATCTATTTCATGGAGTAAGACGGATTCTGAGCCTTGGTATGTGGCGTTGGACAAAGATGGCGAGGATATCTCTTACACCATCAGTCTGACAACTAAGGAGGCTTATCTTCCTAAGGGAGCAAGTGGCAATACAGGAACCGCAACAGGTACCTTCACATTGGAGCGCAACAAGGCTCACAAACTGACCATCAGACCTAACTACACTCCCACAACAGATGGTGGTATGAAGTTGACTATCAGCATTGATGATAGCACAAATGACCATAATGTTACATGGGAAGTTCCTGTAACTTGGATTTAAATTCCTGATAAATCACAATGAAAACGATGTTTAGAATGAAAAATATAAAGACTTCGCTCCTAACTGGAGCGCTGAGCGTTGTTGCTCTTACTTCTTGTGTAAGCGAGAATCTGGATCTTGGGAATACCGAAACGGGCGTGTTACAGTTGAGTGTTGACATCGTGCAGCCTCAGTCACGTGCTCTTTCAGAAGTTACTTCCTACCCTGTTGTTATTTATGATGCTGAGGGAAATGTGAAGTTCTCCTATAATTCTGTATCAGATGTACCTGCCACTATTCGTACAGGTGTCGGTAAATATACTGCAGAATCTCATACTCCTGGTGGTTTGGAAAAGCAGATGTCCTATCCATACTACAAGGGAACAAAGGATTTTGAAATTCTCCCCAACACTACTTCGGAGGTAGAGGTAACCTGCAAAATGCAGAATAGCCGTATCGTAGTTAATTACAATGGCGATTTCATGGATGTATTTACAGCTTGGGAGATTACTCTTAGTGATGGTAGTGATGCAGTTCTTTCTTTCACTAATACATCTTCTTCTGTGCCAGTTTACTATTGGTTTGGCGAAAATGGTGCGGAAGAATTGACTCTTAATTTCCGCGGAACGACTGCTGATGGTAGTACTGTTGTTGCCCGTAATACTCTGACCCCAAGTCAGGCCTCTTCGGGTTATGACAGTGACCGCGAGAATTTCTGCGGTGGTGAGACCTTGACACTTAACTTCACACCTGCGGAGTCTGAGGATGGTAAGATTAGTTCTATCACTATTAATGCTAATGTTACATTTACGGAGACCAACGAGACTATCGACGTTGATGTTGTTGATAAGTCAAATATGGATGATCCTGGTAACGATCCCGGTAATGATCCTGGTAACGACCCAGGCAACGATAAGATTACACTTAACTTGCCTCAAAACATGACTGTAAGCGCAGCTACAGACAAGAGTTTGGGTGATACTTATATTAAGTGTGAAGATGGTATTAAGAGCATTAAGGTTAATATCGTGTCAACTAGTGGTGAAATGGTAGAGTCTTTGAACGACCTTAATACTAACTACGGTGTTAACTTTGTTGCTGGTGCTGAAATCGTAGATAACCAGAGTATGGTTCAGCTCTTCAATGACCTTAACCAACCACTTTCTGTTCCTACTCAAGGTGCTATCGACTACACATTCCCCATTGGTAACTTCTTTGGCCTGTTAGGCTTCCTGTCTGGTCAGCACACCTTCAATATGGTTGTTGAGGATATGAACGGCGGCAAGAAGAGCGGAGTATTGGTACTTACTGTTGAATAATTTGTAAAAAGCATAAGACAATGAAAAAGATATATTCAATATTGACGATTATTTGCCTGGCATTATTTGCAGTTTCATGTACCAATGA
>Ga0265300_10004682_pt1 | contig 10795 bp, 8 predicted proteins | sample AusTroGonzalo_MG_FD_193482 | JGI IMG/M metagenome (GOLD analysis project Ga0265300, IMG submission 193482) | Bovine rumen microbial communities from tropical cattle in Woodstock, Queensland, Australia - Gonzalo_03 | ecosystem: Host-associated > Mammals > Digestive system > Stomach > Rumen ... | reverse complement strand
AATGGAGAATACAGGAACAAGTATTTCAAACTCACCAAAGACATTGTCGTGAGTAAGATGGTTGGCACAAGCAGTAGTAAATATTTCTCAGGCAACTTTGACGGCAATGGTCACTCCATCAAATTCGCTCAGGGAACAAAATCTGAGTACTGTGCACCATTCCGTTACATAAAAAATGCCACAATAAAGAATCTTCAGGTGACAGGCTCTGTAATCTCTACGAAGAAATATGTCGGTGGCTTAGCAGGCAGATCAGACGGCACCAACACCATCGAGAATTGCATTAGTAGTGTCACCATAAACAGCGACAGAGACGGTGACGGGTCACATGGTGGCTTTATCGGGCAGGTTGAATCAGGCAACACCACCATCAGTTACAGTCTGTTTAACGGCAAGATTATCGGCACCGAAACAACAAAATGCGGTGGTTTTATCGGTTGGGTCGACGATGATGCGAAAGCCCGTCTCAACAGATGTCTGTTCAACCCTGCAGAACTGAACACAGACCCTGACGGTCATAAAACCTTCGCCAGAACGGATGAGAGTGAAGACCTCGCTCTGTCGCATTGCTATTACAAGACTCCTTTCGGAGGAGCCCAAGGCATCGACGGAAGTGGTCTGACGACAAACGAACTCGTTACAGCACTCAGCGAGAATTTCTGGCAAAACACCAATAATGTGGCTCTACCAAAGATGGGTATCGACATTGAGCCATTCCCTACAGGTACAGGAACACCTGATGCACCATATAAAATAGCCAATGCTGCCAACTGGAATTATATGGTGTCTGAAGTCAACGCTGGCAACTCCTTTAACGGAAAGTGCATAAAGTTGGATGCCGACATCGACGTCATCTACATGGTGGGAAACAAAGACAATCCTTTCAAAGGCAATTTCGACGGCAACGGTCATACCATCAACGTTACGCTGTACAGTATCTCTGATTATACGGCACCGTTCCGATACGTGGAAGACGCCACAATCACCGGATTGAATGTTGAAGGCTCTATCACCGTTGACACCAAATACGCTGGTGGCATCGTCGCTCGTGCCATCGGCACCGTCAACATCATGCGCTGCCGCAGCAACGTCACCATCAACAGCAGCGTCAGTGGTGACGGCACCCACGGAGGCCTAGTGTCTCATACAGCCGACGGCTCGACAATCACCATCAGCAACAGCCTGTTCGACGGCAGGATTATAGGCAACAATACAGAAAAATGCGGCGGCTTTGTGGGCTATGCCAACAACAACGTCACCTTAACCAACTGTCTGTTCGACCCAACAGAACTGACACTCGACCCTGACGGACACAAGACCTTCGCAAGAATGGAGAAAAGCAGCAAGCTAACCACCAACAATTCTTACTATACCGCCACAATGGGAGACCCTCAAGGCACCAGTGGCATAGGAAAGACAGCAGAAGAACTGGTGTCATTGCTTGGTAGCAGCCATTGGCAGGTGGTTGGATACAAGGCGAGACCGAAAATGGAAACCACAGACGGCTCAGGCAACGAAGATGACCCATATCTTATAGGTTCAAATGAAAGATGGATCAGTTTTGCAACAGCTGTGTCAGGAGGCGAAGCATACGAAGGTAAGTTCTTCCTCTTGACCTCAGACATCACAGTGACAATGATGGCAGGATCTGAAAACATGCCTTTCAAAGGCATCTTCGACGGAGGCGGTCACACCATCACTCTCAACCTCAGCAATGGTGGCAACACCACTTCGCTTTTCGGCTGTTTGTTCAATGCGACAGTTAAGAATATCAGACTCACAGGTACAATCACAACCAACAACATGCGTCCGGCAAGCGTAGCTGGCTTTGTCGACGGCACATGGAACAGTAATCCTTACGTTGCTCCATCAGGCCAGACACATATCATAAACTGTTATAGTGACGTCGCCATAAGTTCAAGTTACAATAATGACATCGATGCCGGAGGTATAGTGGGAGCTGTCGACAAGGGCGAAACTGTAGTCATTGAAGGATGTTCGTTCACCGGAAGCATCACCTACACCGATGCCAATGGCTATGAAGGCGGCAGCTTTGTGGGCTGGACAAGAGACAATTCACAGGCCATTATCACCAACTGCTTCTTTGCACCATCTACAATATCCATCACCAAGAAAAATGATTTCTATCTGTTTGTTGGAGGCCTAGTCCGTGGTACATTTACAAACTGCTATTATAAAGACTTTGAAAACATGGAAACGTTGGTGCAGGAATCATCACTTAATGTGAAACATGTGCATTCCGTCACCGCTGGAGAAAACACTACTTTTGTCATCAACGAGGCAGTCACTAACGGATACTCCGTACCTCATCTCGAGTATTATGGCAATGTCGCTGTCTCTCACGAAGGCACATTATACGCTGCCAATGGAGACGTATTGGGACTGAACATCGACTACGACAATACCGTTTTCACCGCTACAGCGCAAACCACATCTGGCAGCATCACCGGCAGCTCTAACCCATACGCCCTTACAATGGGTGACATCAATGCCGTTATAACAGCCATATTGACGGAAAACACCTTCAACACGGCAGGAGCATGGGGCAATGCATCCAACTGGAGCACAGGATATGTGCCGACAGAAAACAACAATATTAGAATTAATGCCGCAGTAACCATCCCTGCCGGATATATAGCTTATGCCGATAAAATCACCATGTTATCAGGTGGCAGTATCACAATTGAGGATGGAGGACAGCTGTATTGCAACTCCTCAGTGCCGGTAACCATGCAGAAAACCACCAGCGCTTGGACAATCGAGCCCGCCAATGGATGGTATCTCATTGCTTCGCCGGTAAAAAACCTCGAGATTAGCACCTTTGCACCTGCCAACCCACAGAATTATAACGTCTATCGTTATGATGAAGAAAATCTTGTATGGCAAGAGCACCGTAACGAGGCTAACCTCTTCGACTCATTGACCAGCGGTTATGGTTATCTCTACCGCTCCACCGTCAAAAATATCACATTCACGGGCAATCTGAATGTCAGGGATATAGAAGTGCAGTTGTCGTATGCTTGCGCACACGAAGATTACAAGGGGTTCAACCTCATCGGCAACCCATATTCGCACAATATCGTAAGAGGCGAGAATTTCCCAAGTTACCCTTTGGAAGATAAGTATTACACCTTAAACACCGACGGTACTTGGAATCTGACAGGAAACAACGTGCCGATTGCCCCTACACAAGCCATATTGGTGCAAATTAAAGATGAGACTAAACTCCTCATTACATCTGCCGCCTATAATCCGGATAGAAGTATGTATTCTAACAACGACAACATCACGTTCACAGTGAAGAACAACAACTTTACCGACAAGGCCTGCGTGGAGTTCAAGGCTGGTCGCGGCTTGAACAAGATTGAGCACCGCAATGAGCATGCCCCTATGCTTTACGTGAATTATAACAATGAGCGTTTCGCCTCTGTTGATATGTCTGACGACACCAAGGTCATCGACCTCGGATTCGAAAGCAAAAACATGAGCCAATACACTCTGACAGTCAATGCCAACGGCGACTTCAGCTATCTGCACCTCATCGACAAGGTGGCAAGCAAGGACATAGACATGCTCGCCAACGACAGCTACACTTTCATCGGAATGCCTAACGACCGTAAGGATCGTTTCGAGGTAGTTATCGCCCACAACGACGACAACTCTTCAACACCAACTGAGATATTCGCCTATCAGAACGGCAACGACATCATCGTCACCGGCGAAGGCGAGCTGCAGGTGTTCGATGTTATGGGACGAATGGTTATGACACAACATGTGAACGGTGTACAGACTGTTGAGAAGCCGTCACTGTATGGTGTTTACATCTTCAAACTGAATGAGAAGACACAAAAGATTGTTGTTAAATAATTGGGGAGGAACACACTATGAAAAAGATATTATTCGCATTAGCATTGATTGTCACATTGAGTCTTACAGCAGGCGCTCAATATAGCGACGCTTTTGTCAACGATTGGGAAAACATTTCACGAATCAGCGACCCTGGAGTCTTTAGCCTGTTGATGCCGAACACGATTATAGGCGACACCAGCAACTCTCCTGCGCCATTAGGCAGCGGACTTCTTGTGCTGACAGCACTGGGGGCTGGTTACACAGTCGCTAAAAGACGCAAAAACAATTAATGATGACGGAATTTCATTTCGATTTTTCGTTCCCATACGAGAAGAAGTGACATCGCCCATCTTGACAAAAGCATCCACAGGAAACTGCCTCCCATTGCGGTGAAAAGCAGCAAATCCTCGAGGTTGCTATGAGAGACCCCGATATGGTGGTTTAAGATATCGTTTTCTTCTTTTGTAGTGCTTCCGCTCTCTGTCTCGTCAATCATGACTGCGGCTCCGTAGGCGAGACCGAGGGTGTTGGCGACAAGCCATAAAAAGGCCGTACGAGGCGGCAGACCGAAGAACACCATCACCGGTTTCAAGAAGTTAGCTATGTGCTCGATTATGCCAAATTCATTGAGAATGCGCTGCAAAAGCGTCAGGGCATAGACCAGCACCACCATCAGTCCGACGGTGCGTACAGTACGCAGAGCCCAGCTTTTCAGCATTACCATAAACGTTACATTCTCTGCCGTTACGAGATGAGATTCCCTCGCGACAAACTCACCGGGCATTATCTTGTTTAAGACAAAAGCCAAAATGAAAGCCGATAAAGTCCTTATGACCACTATCCTGAGGGCAGAAGAGCCCGTTTTGGCCTGTACGGTGGTCTCTACGATCATATTATGCGAGCAGAGTACCATAACAGCCAAAATCGTTGCGGCTCGCATATCGAGGCTTAAAGTGCTCATAACGGCCATGGCAGTGTAGCAGTTCACGAAATAGCCCGAGACGTAGGCGAGGGCTGCCTCTCCCGGAAGTCCGAAACTTGAGAACAATGGGGTTAACTGCTCTGAAATCCAGGCAATGACGCCGAAATATTGCAACAGCATTATTCCAAACGACACGCTGACCATTATTTTGACTAGCCACCAAATGGTCTTCAGCGCGCTTGGAGTGGCAGAGCGCACACAGGATAGTATGCGCTCTGTGAATTTTTGACCTTCTGCCATCTTACTCAGCGATTGTCATCTCGTCGATGAGGCGTGTGCAGCCGGCGTATTTATCGATGAGGAACAGCACGTAACGGATGTCGACGCTGATGTTCTTGCAAATCGACGGGTCGTAGACCAGGTCGCTCATGGTGCCTTCCCAGGTGCGGTCGAAGTTGAGGCCGAGCAGCTGTCCTTCAGCATTGAGTATAGGGCTGCCGCTGTTGCCGCCTGTTGTATGGTTGCCGGCAATGAACGCAACGTGCATGCTGCCGTCCTTATCTGCATAACGGCCATAATCCTTGGCATCGTAAAGCTCATGCAATCTGTCGGTTACAACGTAATCGTAGATGTCAGGATTCTCCTTCTGCATTATGCCGTCAAGGGTGGTGAAATGACGGTATGTGACAGCGTCTTTCGGTTTGAAACCGCCCACCTTGCCGTAAGTCACGCGGAGAGTGAAGTTAGCGTCAGGGTAGAGGTTACGCTCAGGATAAACCTCAGGAATCATCTTCATCTGGCCTTCCATGTAGACACGGCGCAGATTGTTGATGCGGTTGTTGCATTCCTTTGATTTATCTTTCACGTTATCTCTATAGAATTCATACATGCTGTTATATGCAACGATTGCTGGGTCTTTCATAAGTTTCTTGGCCTTTGCGGGCTTGAATCCGTCAAGCAGTTTGTTGACATTTTCTTCAGAAGTGAATATTGATTTCTTGAAGAGGTAATCGACGTAGGCTTTCACATCGCCTTTGTATTTCTTGTCGATTTCATTCAAAATCTCTGGACGGAAATCCTCTGGCTGAGCGGCACGGTATGCCTCGAGCATTGTCACCGCAACCTCCTCGTCGATAGGTTGATAATAATCTTTGAAAAATGCCTTTGTTTCTGCTTTTAAAGAACTGATAATGTTGTCAATTTCTTCTTGAGGAGTGTCTTTTGTCACTTCACCAAGTTCGGCAAAACTGGCGGCATAGCTAATAAGTTCAATAGAGAAGCCGGCCTCGGTGAGGTAAGTCGTAGCCATGCGATATTTCTCATATTCCTCGTAAACAGGGGTGAAGTCACGCAGGGCGTGCATGTATTTCATGCGGTTGCGGGCCTGCATGCACCAGTCGTTGTAAGCCGTTTCAAATGCGCGTTTCTTTTCTATTCCCTTGAAACTGCGGATGCCTTCTATGACGCCCATCCATTTCTTCCAGCCATTGCCCAAGCCGGCATGCTTGGAAGCATACTGAATTCTCACTTTGGCGTCTTTTTCCTGATATTTGTTGTAGATGTCGAGAATCTGGGTGCGAAGGTCGACAACCACAGGGTAAATCACGTTAGCCTCTTGATTCACAGCCACTGATGGCAGATACTCGTTGGTGCGGGCCGGATAGCCGAACACAAAGGTGAAGTCGTCTTTTTCGACACCTTTCAGAGAGATTGTGAAGTGGTAGTCTGGCTTGTAAGGAACATTTTCCTCGCTATATTCAGCCGGCTTGCCGTCTTTGTCAACATATACTCTGAATATTGAGAAGTCGCCAGTGTGACGTGGCCATACCCAGTTGTCGGTGTCGCCGCCGAACTTGCCTATATTTGAAGGCGGAGCGCCAACCATGCGGATGTCTTTGAATATCTCGTTGTACATCAGAAAATACTGGTTTCCCTGATAGAAAGACTCCACTGTCACCTTGTATTCAGTGGTTTTTTCAGTCTCTTCAACAAGCTTTTTGATGTTCTCCTTGACCAACTGTGCGCGTTCCTCGTCGGTGGTCTGGTCTGTCACGCCTTCCAGAACTTTATCTGTGACATCGACCATGTTTTTCAGCATGGTGACTGTCAGGCCGGGGCAGGGGAGTTCCTCTTCCATAGTCATGGCCCAGAAACCGTCGGTGAGGTAGTCGTGCTCCACAGTCGAGTGACGCTGAATCCAGCCGTAGCCGCAGTGGTGGTTGGTAAGCAGCAGTCCCTGGTCGCTGACTATTTCGCCAGTGCAGCCGCCTCCGAAGAGCACCACGGCGTCCTTCATTGAACTGTGATTGATTGAATAGATGTCGTCGGCAGTGATTTTCATGCCCATAGCCTGCATCTCAGCCTCATTTCTCTGAAGCAAGGCAGGGATCCACATACCCTCGTCAGCTCGGACGATAGTGCTGAATAGAATAATTGCAATTGTTGTAAGAAATAGTTTTTTCATATTACATAATTTAAACTTATCTTTCTTGCCGGTGATTTCCCGACTTCAATCGTGGTGATACTGCTCACCTTTCAAAATCGTAAACGCCCGATACAGCTGTTCAGTGAACACCAACCGCACCATTTGATGCGAGAAAGTCATCTCCGAGAGACTGATTTTAGCGTTGGCCTTGTCGTAAACCTCCTGCGAGAAGCCGTAAGGTCCGCCTATGACGAAAATCAGGCGCTTGCAGCCTGTATTCATCTGACGCTCAATCCATTGCGAAAAACCCCTTGAAGAGAATGTCTTGCCGTTTTCATCCAAAAGTATCAGTTCGTCGCCCGCAGTAAGCTGTGCCAAAATCAGCTCGCCTTCCTGCTTTTTCTGCTGTGCCTCGGAGAGAGTCTTGCGGTTCTTGATGTCAGGAATCACTTTCATCTCGAACTGTACGTAATGCTCCAACCTACTGATATACTTCGATATACCAGTTTCGAGATATGCCTCGTCGGTTTTTCCTATGGCCAGCAGCACGATTTTCACCTCGCAAAAATAATCAAAAAATCAGTTACTTGCGCAGGCAACTGTAGCCACGCTGATTTTTATTCCTTCCACCTGCATCAGGGCTTTGCCGGCCGACATCAGGGTGGCACCTGTGGTAATCACGTCGTCAACCAGCAAAACGTGTTTGTTTTTAAGCCTTTCCGGGCTTTTTAAGATGAAGATATTTTCGACATTATTCCACCTATCTTCACGGGTCATTTTGGTCTGAGTCGCGGTGAAAATGGCCCTAAACATGATTTTTTCGTCTACATGTATGTCGGTTGTCTGTGAAATCCCTTCCGCTATGACAGCGCTTTGATTATAACCTCTGATTTTTTCTTTTTTGGGATGAAGAGGAATGGGTATTATAACATCAATACCTTGATAATCAGGTGCTTGTACCAGACTTTTCCCGATTTCACGGCCTAAGAACAGACCGTTTTCACGGCTGCCGTGATACTTCAATCCGTGAATCAGCTGCTGCACCCTTCCGCTTTTGCTGAAGAAAAACTCCGCCATCACCGCATTGAATGGCATCTGTCCGAAGAACATCTGCGCCAAAGGGTTGCCCGGATTGAGTTCGTAGCCGGTCTTTGGCAACAGAAAACGGCAGGTGGTGCAGACGGTTTCCTCTCCTTCAAGCAGCAAATTCCCGCAGCCTGCACAGACGCGCGGATAAAAGAGATTAATAATGTGTTTGAATAGTTTCATAAAATGGTTTTTTGTATAGCTAATGGCTAATGGCTAATGGCTAATAGCTAATTTCAGCACTGCCGACTTCACCTCAATGCCTTCAAGCTTCCCGAGCTGTCCGGTGAGGGAGCCTATCTCGTCTGTGGTGCCTTCAACCACCAGGTTTATCAGGCTCATTCCCTCGTTGCGGGGCAGCCCCAGACGTCCGATTATTATTTTTGAATGCTTTGAGATAATCTCGTTGACATGCGGGGCTTCAGCGCGGTTGCCAATTCCTATTATTATTGTTCCAATCCTATTTTCCATCGGTTTTTTCCTTTACATTTCCCGTTTGATGAGAGTTTATGTATTCCCTCAAACTGATTCCATACTGTTCGCGGAACAGTTTCTGCAGGTTGTGCGGAGTCATCCCGACTTCCTTGGCCACATCTACAACTGTCATTTCAGGCTGTTCACGAAGCAGTGTGCAAGCCTTGGAGAGGCAGCTGCTGATTTTCTTATCGGTAGCATTGGCTACAGTTTGTGGTTTTTTGATACTTTCGTCAATCATCTTAACCAATGCCAGATTCTTCTTCGACAGCTCCATTTTTTGGAAAACAGTATGATTGTAGAGAAGAACAGTTAGAACCAAAGCTACGAATATGACAATGATGATGATTTTCTGCATACGGTTTTGCATGGTAAACCTGTCAATGGCCATCTGCTGCTCCTGAGCACGATAGCGTGCGGCATAATCATGTGCCTTTCCTTCCAGAATTTCGCTGTTAAGCAACTTATTCAGTTCATAGGCACGGTTTGTGTATTCGTAAGCCTTACGATATTGACCACGTGCTTCAGCAGCAACAGAACGGTTGTGTAGTATAGTGGCATAATTTTCGTTGATAGTATCGCCATCCATGTATTTTTCGGCTTCATCATAAACCGCCAGCATTTTATCGTAATCGCCCAATTTGCACCATGTTGTTGATATCATCATGCGACCATCGAAAGTCTGACCGTAACGGCTTTGTTCAAATAATTTTAGATAATGGCGAGCATTGTCGATATCATCAGTCTCAGCATAGGCTTTGGCCAAATATGCATAAGCTTTTACACGGTAAAAACTACAATAATCCGGCACATTGGCAGCGCTTGGCTCACGATACGAACCATCGTTATAATCGCTTGGATGCTGTTCGTAATCGTTAGTTTTTTCTATAATTTTTTCAGCAACAGGAATTACTGCTTCATACTGTCCAATCTGCTGCAATAAATCAACTTTGCGGCGCAGTGCAATTATGCAGGCGTCCATTTCGCTGAATTTGCGCGTATTGTCAAGTGCTTTTATCACATTGTCAATTGTTTTCAATCCCTCATCCTCACGACCAAGAAACGCCAGAATAACGCCAATCTCCGCTTCTGTACGCAAAGCCTCTACTTCATTGTCATATTTACGGCATAATTCAACCTTCTCTGTTGACCATTTAAGCCATTGTTCATAGTCTTGGTTTCTACGTGTAATGGCAATCAACAAATCAAGCACCGACTCTTTATTATCTGGGGTTTTGACATAATCACTATTCATCAGCGACTGACAAATTTTTTGTGCCGAATCCAAATGCATACCCTCAAGAGTCATTGTGAAAATCTTTGCACGATAATAATCTGCCCGGTCGTGGGACATATTGCCCACAATTTCCGCCGAGTCGATGATTAACAGTGCCCTTGTAGGATTGTAGTCGTATATTTTCATCGCAGCCTTAGCGTTATAAAGTGTATCGGATAGATGCAGCTCACGCTTCATAGTCGTGCCTCCAGTGCAGCTTGTCATCATTATAATGACAACTATCAATAATGTATTTACCAAATGCTTCATGGTCATATTGCGTCTGTAGTTAAACCAATCATTAAATCAGGTGGCAAATATACAAAAAAAAGAGACGATTTGTAAATCGTCTCTAACATTTTTTTGTACATCCTCAGGGATTCAAACCCTCGCCAGTCTGAGGGCACTAGGCCCATGTTGGTTTATTATTTCGTTAAAACTATTTTTTTGTTCACAATCTTACCGCTCTCTGTCTTTCCCTGGATGATATAGACATTAGTAAGATTTTTAATTTTGACATTTGTGTTATTAAATGGTCATCTGATGACTATTTTTTGTACTTTGTTGTTCAGCTTAAGGATATAAATCCCTGTCTGTAGAGACGTGTCGTGGAAGGTCTCTACGCCGTTCACACGCTGTGTCATCACCATTCGTCCCATCACATCGAACACCTGGAGCTCGCCCTCGCCGCTGACGATGATGTCGCTGCCGCTCTGGTAAGCGAAAACCTCGGCTTTTGAGC
>Ga0265300_10004677_pt1 | contig 10803 bp, 9 predicted proteins | sample AusTroGonzalo_MG_FD_193482 | JGI IMG/M metagenome (GOLD analysis project Ga0265300, IMG submission 193482) | Bovine rumen microbial communities from tropical cattle in Woodstock, Queensland, Australia - Gonzalo_03 | ecosystem: Host-associated > Mammals > Digestive system > Stomach > Rumen ... | reverse complement strand
CTGAGGGTTGCGTTCTGGTTAAGGTTGACGGTAACTTTGGTGCTATCATCGCCCTGAAGTGCGAGACTGACTTTGTTGCCAACAATAAGGATTTCATTGCTCTTACCCAGAGCATTCTGGATGCTGCTGTTGCTGCTAAGGCCAAGTCACTTGATGAGGTTAAGGCTCTGCCTTTTGAAGGCAAGACCGTAGCTGATATCGTTTTGGAGCGTACCGGTATTGTAGGTGAGAAGCTTGAGCTTGACGGTTACAACTACATTGAGGCTCCTGAGATCGCATCTTACAACCACCAGGGTAAGAACTTCCTCTGCTGCCTGGTTGCCTTCAATAAGGAGGTATCAGATAAGGAGTATGTTCATGAGATTGCTCTGCAGGTTGCCGCTCAGAATCCTATCGCTGTAAAGCCCGAGGAGGTTCCTGCTGACGTCGTAGCACGTGAGAAAGAGATTGCTGCCGACAAGGCACGTGAGGAGGGTAAGCCCGAGAACATGATCGAGCGCATTGCTGAGGGTAGAATGAAGAAGTTCTACGATGAGAGCTGCCTCCTGAACCAGAAGTACATCGTTGACGAGAAGAAGACTGTTGCCGAGTACCTCAAGGCTCTTGACAAGGACCTCACTGTAACTGCTTTCCGCCGCTTCACTCTGAAATCCGAATAATATATTCAAGATTTCTCTATAGAAAAAAAGAGGTTCCCAAACTCGGGAACCTCTTTTTTTTGTGGGTTTTCCATTGTGATTATGTTTCCACCTGTGTGATTCTAATACGCATAAGGATTCCAGTTGCACCAAGTAAAACAGGACCTTTACAAGCAAAGCGTGTGAAGGTCCTGTTTTACCCGGCCTGGAAGGCCGGCAGAGTGAAATGGAATGGAACGGGTTTGGGGCGTCGCCGCCCCAAACTAAAAAAAGGTTGTTTCTAATACGTAGATAGGGTCCTGTCCTGACGCTTAAGGCCGTAGGCCATAAAGCGCAATCTTCGAGCGATGTGAAACAGCGAGAAAACCGCCGCATGTAAAAAACCTATCCCTTAGTTTGTGAATAACCCAAAGAAATGAGCTTACCTTTCAGCTTATCCCTAAAGTCTCCCTGTATAATAATCTCGCCATCTTTGGCGGAGCCGCCACAACCACAGAATGTCTTGAGTGTGCGTGCAAGCGCTTCCATATCGGCCTGAGGGCCTTGGAATCCGCTAATCACAGTTACGGTCTTGCCGCCACGGCCGTTCTTTTCCATGCGCAGGCGCAGCTTCTGTTGCTGGGGCGGGAGCAGATCCTCTTCAGGCTCTTCATCAGTCTGATAATTGAAATCAGGGTTAGTGGAGTACATCACTCCGAGCCTTTCTTTCCAATCGTTTGAACTTTTTCCCATAACAAGTGTGTTGTATCTCGCTAAGATACTAACTTTGTATCAAACAAACTGAGTTATATGAAGATTATCTGTGTGGGAATGAACTATTCCAAACACAATAAAGAACTGGGCTGCGCGTTATTAAAACCAGAGAGTCCGGTTATTTTCATGAAACCGGATTCATCTGTCCTGAGGAACCGGAGGCCGTTTTTTCTGCCTGACCATCTGGGCCGGGTGGATTATGAAACGGAGCTTGTGGTGAGGATAAACCGTCTGGGTAAAAGCATCAGTGCGAGGTTTGCAGACCGTTATATTGATGCAGTGACTCTGGGTATTGACTTTACGGCACGCGATATGCAGGATGATTTCCGCAGTAAAGGGATGCCTTGGGAATTATGCAAGGGTTTTGACCAGTCGGCGGTGATAGGTGATTGGATTCCTAAGGAAAAGATTGGAAATCTGCAGGATGTGCATTTCCGTCTGGATATTGACGGGAGTACAAAACAGGAGGGCTATACCGCCGACATGATTTTTACTGTAGCCCAGATAATTGAATATGTCAGCGGTTTCTGCACCCTCAAGACTGGGGATTTGATTTTTACTGGAACGCCTGTTGGTGTGGGGCCTGTCAGTGTAGGACAACATCTACAGGGATTCCTGGAAGGAGAGAATGTATTGGATTTTCACGTAAGGTAGATACTTGTATTGAAAAAGTCATTTATAATTGTGGTTCTGCTTCTGTGCGCGTGCGTGTGTATGTATGCGCAGAGAGTTGGTTTTGTGGATTCTGATTGGGAGTCCATGACTGCTGATTCTGTCCGCCCATGGTCTGGATTCGGGTTTCAATTGGAAGGAGACTGGCAGGATTCAGTATATACTGCAGATATAGAATATCCTGAACTTGTAAAGGTAACGGAGGAGACATTGGGCAGATGGGGTATTGATCCGAATGATGTACCGGAGTGGCCTGAGGTGGAGTCATCAATAGGCGTTAGCCGTAATAATGCCACATTCAATGCGGGATTCATACCGGTAATAAAAAGAAATGGCTCTATTTACGTTATAAGTTCATTTAAATCAGTTGTTACTTCCACTGCCGGATTATTGCCTACTCCTACGTTATCGGTAAATGAAAGATATACGCGTACATCAATGCTTTCCAGCGGAAAATGGGTCAAGATAAGGGTATCGGAGTCAGGCATATATAAACTTTCTGCAAAAGCATTGCGTTCAATGGGATTCAATGATCCCCAGGCTGTCAGGCTGTTTGGATATGGCGGTGCGGTGCTGCCTGAAACCGATCTACAGAATCTTACGGATGATCTTCCCGAACAACCATTATGGAGTGTAGGAAATGATTTGTTATTCTATGCCAAAGGACCTGTTGATTGGAAACGCACCTCCAAGGGATTTGTTCAGGAGGTGAATACTTATTCTGATTACGGTTATTACTTCCTGACCGATCGTGCTGACGGAGAGAAGGCGCATATAGACACTATGAAGACCAAGAATATAGTTGGCACTCTTGTTGAACAGTATCCTGATGTGGCATTGTATGATCCGGATGAATTCAGTTGGTATCGTTCCGGCAGACGTATGTTTGAGGGGTATGATTACGCAATGGGAAACGGTCGTAGCTACAAGTTCAATATACCCGGAATTAATGCTGACAGTGTTTTGATGAATATAGCTTTCTCAACTTCGTCAAGCTCTACCTCAAAACTGACTGTTTCTGTGAATGGAAAGGAAACAGGCATCATTAACATAGGTGCAAAAGGAAATCAGGATGTGGCTGTAATAAAGGAGGGCTCTCTTGTGAGTCGTAAGGCCTTTAGTGATGAAAGTCAGGTGAGGATTGTGCATAATGCCGGATCTGGTGTGAATGCCCATCTGGATTATATACGCCTTAATTTTAACCGCAGGCTGGCTCTGTATGGCTCATCAACGGTTTTCCGTACATCAGGCTATATGAGTAATGTCAGTTTCAACATAAAGGATTCAAATGCCGATGTGGTGGTTTGGCGTATAAGTTCTGACGGAAAGACGGAGGTTGTTCCTTCTGAATGGTCAGAGGGAAACACTGTCACTCTCAGTGCCTCATTTGGCTCAAAAGACCTGCTTGTAGCTGTTGATCCCAAGGCTAGTTTCCCTGAGCCTCAGGTAGTGGGTGATGTCATGAACCAGAATCTGCATGGTATGGATTCTGTGGATATGGTGATAGTAGTTCCGTCATCAGGCAGACTTACTGCACAGGCTGAGCGTTTAGCTGAAGCACATCGTACTATTGACAGCTTGAAGGTGGTTGTCGTCAGCGCTAACATGATTTATAACGAGTTTTCATCGGGCACTCCCGATGCTACTGCCATCCGGCGTTTTATGAAGATGCTCTATGATAGAGGCGATGAGAACAGTGCTCCGCGTTATCTGTTACTAATGGGGGATGGTGCATGGGACAACCGTATGCGTGTGTCAGACTGGAAAGGTAATAATCCTGATGATTATCTTCTCTGCTATGAATCTTACAATTCCACAAGTCATATTGATTCATATGTCATGGAGGATTATTATGGTTTGCTTGACGATACGGAAGGAGAGAAATTATTTACTGAAAAGGTAGATATAGGAGTAGGGCGTTTGCCTGTGCTTTCATTATCAGATGCTTCAGCCAGTGTAGATAAGATAATTGATTATATGCTTGGCAAGAATGCCGGTGCATGGTGTAACAAGATTATGGTGCTGGGGGATGATGGTGACGATAATGCCCATATGGCCGGTGCCGATGAGGTAGCCGAGATGTTTGAACGCCTCTATCCCGGTGTAAATGTTCGCAAGGTGTACTGGGATGCTTACAAGATGGATGTTACGGCATCAAATAACGGTTATCCTTCAATCCGAAAATATCTGTTGGAACAGTTTGATGATGGTGCGTTGATTGTGGATTATTCAGGGCATGGCAGCACTGAAGTATTATCACACGAACTGGTGCTGAGTAAGGCTGATATGAGTGCGTTGAGTTCTCCCAGACCTCCTTTCTGGATTATGGCCTCATGCGATATAGCTCCTTTTGACTGTCCGTTGGAGAGTATGGGATTGAACCTTATACGTAACCGTAAGGGTGGTGCCATAGGCCTGCTGTCAACAACACGTACGGTTTATGCAAACCTTAATCAGTCAATAAACCGCAGTTTTACAAGATATGTGCTGGCTACTGATGAGGCTGGCAGACGCTACGCTTTGGGCGATGCTCTGCGACTCGCCAAGAATGAGTTGGTAACATCCGGTGTAGGTGAAACTGATATGACCGTGAACAAGATCCATTATGTTTTGCTTGGTGATCCGGCATTACGGCTGGCTTTACCGGAACTATCAGTTGTGGTGGATTCATTTGCCGGAATATCTTCAACAGAAATGGGGCAAGCCAGTGCCGGTTCCGTTATAACGGTAAGCGGACATGTTGAGCGAAATGGTGAAAAGGTTACGGACTTTAACGGTGAATTGTCAAGTATTGTCTTTGACAACGAGCGTCTCATAACCTGTTATAACAATCTTAAGACTGCTGAGGAGAATTTTACCTTCAAGTATAGGGACAGAATATTGTATTCCGGTACAGATTCAGTAAAGAAGGGAGAATTTGCTTTTAAGTTCCCTGTGCCGTTGGATATAAACTACTCCAATGAGAAGGGAGGCATTTCACTCTATGCCAAGAATGGTAGCAAAGCTGAATCTGCAAACGGGTTCTATGATAACTTTATTGTAGGTGGCACAGCTCCGGGACTTGTTGTTGATAACGTGGGGCCGGAGGTGTTGAAGTTATATCTTAATACGCCGTCATTCCAGTATGGTGAGAACGTAAATGTTACTCCGTATTTTGTGGCGGAATTGCGTGACGCTTCCGGTCTTAACACCTCAGGTAATGGTCTTGGACATGATATCCAGCTTATAATTGACAACAACCCGGAGTGGACCTGGGTACTAAACAGTTATTTCCGTCAGAATGCAGGTGATTATACCCATGGGACCGTGACATTCAACATACCTGAATTGCCTGAAGGAAATCATACGCTTATGTTCCGAGCCTGGGATGTCATGAACAATTCCACCACCGTATATCTTGGATTCAAGGTGGTTAGAGATCTTGAGCCTCAGTTCACTGTCGATTTAACTGAAAGCCCTGCACGGGAGAGTACTACTTTTATAATAAAGCATGATCGTCCTGCTCAGGATGCAAAGATCACGGTACAAGTGTTCAGTTCTGATGGAACTCAACAGTGGATATCCTCTACTACTGATACTTCTGCTTCAGGTATAGCTATGATACAGTGGAATCTGCATGGCAGTTCCGGACATCGGATGCAACCCGGATTGTATTTTGCGCGGGTATCAATAGAGTCAGGTGAAGGATCCGGACAGACTTCCTGTAAGTTTGTCATTATGGGCCCGTGATGTAATAAATGCCCTTATTTTGAGTTAATAATAGTATGAGAAAGATTAATAAGACATTATTTGCCGTTACGGTGAGTTTCCTGCTCTCTGGGCATACTGCATATTCACAGAAGACTGAAGGTGATGTCCTCCAGTTTAATCCGGTCTATACAGGTGTGACATCACTGTCTATAGCACCGGATTCAAGAGCCGGTTCAATGGGTGACGTAGGTTGTGCCACGGATCCGTATCTGGATAACAACAGCCAGTATTGGAACCCTTCAAAATATCCGTTTACTAAAAGCCAGGCAGGCGTATCGCTTTGCTATACTCCATGGCTGCGCAAGCTGGTAAGTGATATTGATCTTGCCAACCTGACCGGATTCTACAAGCTGGATGAGAACTCTGCTTTAAGTGCATCACTTACCTATTTTTCACTTGGTGATGTGTATGTGATTGATGGTAACACCGGAGCGTCAAACAATGTCATCATACGCCCGTATGAGATGGCTATTGATTTTGATTATTCGCGTAAGCTCTCTGAACACTTCTCAGCAGCAGTAGGTATGCGTTTCATCTACTCAGACCTTCAGTACAACTATTCTGATGACGTGTTCCCCGGAAAGGCATTCTCAGCAGATATCTCCATGTTCTATCAGAACTATGTTGGAATAGGCAGAAGAGACTGTCTGTTTGGAATTGGATTGAATGCATCAAACATCGGTAGCAAGATCTCTTACGATGGTGGTCAGACTAATGAATTCATACCTACCAATCTACGTCTTGGTATATCACTCACTGTGCCTGTTGATGAGTACAACTCATTTTCAATATCTGCTGATGCCAACAAACTTATGGTTCCTACCAAGCCTACTTATAGCCAGTTCATGAATGAGACATATCCGGATATAGCTTCTGATGACAATGATTATATGAGCTATATTTCTGAGTATAATAACTGGACTGCATCAACAGGATACAATGAAATGTCACCTATTGCAGGCATTTTCAAGTCATTCAGTGATGCTCCCGGTGGTTTTGAGGAGGAAATGCGTGAGATATACTGGGGTGTTGGTGCCGAGTACAATTACAATGACCAGTTCTTCCTGCGTGGAGGTTACCATTACGAGAATGAGTACAAGGGTAACCGCAAGTACTTTACGGTTGGTGCAGGCTTTAGAATGAATGTTTTCTCACTTGATGCAGCATATCTTATCTCGACAGCCCAGAGTAACCCTCTTGACCAGACTCTGCGCTTTACTCTGTCATTTGATATGGACGGCATCAAACAGATCTTCGGCCGATGACAAACATTCGCGTAGGTTACGGTTTTGATGTACACCGCCTTGTTGAGGGGCGTGAGCTCTGGATTGGCGGAATCAAAATAGACCACACTCTTGGTCTTCTGGGGCACTCTGATGCTGATGTGCTTATCCATGCCATTTGCGATGCGCTGCTGGGTGCAGCCACCCTGCGTGACATAGGTTACAACTTTCCGGATACAGACATGCAGTACAAGGATATTGACAGCAAGATCCTGCTTAAGCGTACTGTTGACCTGCTTGCCTCAAAAGGGTGGCAGGTGGTGAATATTGATGCAACCGTCTGTGCTGAGCGTCCCAAACTCAATCCGCACATTCCGGAAATGCAGCGCGTTATGGCTCAGGTTATGGGCGTAGACCCTGATCAGGTCTCGATAAAGGCTACAACAACTGAGAAACTCGGTTTCACCGGTCGCGAGGAAGGCATCTCCGCCCACGCCGTCGCTCTCATTGAAAGAATCTAAAGATTTTTTTAGAAGGGAAAACTTGAAGGGTATAGTCTCTGAAACTACGGCCCTTTGGGCCTATCCCTCCCACCACTTCGTGGCGGGCCCCTCCCTCTGACGCGCCGAGGGTGGCGACGGTTTCTGAGACTATACCCTTCAAGTTTTCGCTCGTATAGCCGACTTTGTCAGTTATTTGTATAGAAGTGAAGGTCTGCAATGGTCCTGGCAACTGATTCCGGGACAAATTCATTTATTGGGGTTCCGTCCTTGACCATCTGACGGATCTGTGTGGATGATACGTTCATAAGTGGAGAATCCAGCAGAGTTACATTTCCGGATAGTTGTTCTATCGGATAATCTTGGCGCGGATAGACTATTATCGGATAGTTCTTAAGAATGAAATCAGATTCCCGCCAGTTGTGGAACTTGACCCAGTTGTCAGCGCCTATTGTCAGTATGAACTCTCGGTCGGGGTAATCGGCCGATATGTGCCTTAATGTGTTGGCGGTGTATGACGGTTTGTCAAGTTTGAATTCAAAGTCCGATGCATGGATTCCTTCCAGATCCTTTACGGCTTGGGCTACCATATCGTAGCGCAGCCTGTCATCGAGCAGTTTCTGGTCTGATTTCCAGGGATTGCAGGGAGTTACCAACAACCATACCTCATCAGCTAATCCCTGTTCCAGCACGCTTTTGACAATAGCCAGATGACCATTGTGCAGAGGGTTGAATGTACCTCCAAATAGTGCTGTCCTGATGGGTGAAGGCATTGTAGAAAATTGTCAGATCTGCAGGAATGATTTGATTGTGGAGAGCGCTTTCTGCTGAGCCTCCTCAAGTTTGTCGTTTACAATCACAACGTCAAACCTTGGGGCAAAGGTGAGTTCGTAGCTGGCCTTGGCCACGCGTTTGGCTATCATCTCAGCACTGTCTGTGCCGCGGAACTTGAGGCGGCGCTCCAACTCCTCTACCGATGGGGGCTGGATGAATACGGAAAGGGCCTCATCGCCGAAATATTCCTTGATATTGCAGCCTCCAACAACATCTACGTCAAACACCACGTTCATGCCCTCGTTGAGGCGTTTCTCCACCTGCTCCTTAAGAGTGCCGTAGAAACAACCCTGATAAACCTCCTCATACTCCAGAAAATCACCTTTTGCAATGCGGGCGCGGAACTCATCGGTGGTAAGAAAGAAATACTCCACACCGTTCTTTTCAGTACCGCGCGGGGCACGGCTGGTGGCCGATATGGAGAACACCATCTTGAGTTCAGGGTGCTGAAGCAGCCAGTTCACAATGGTTGACTTGCCTGAGCCTGAGGGGGCTGAAAAAATCAAACATTTGCCACGCATAATCACATCACGTTGAGAACCTGTTCCTTGATCTGCTCCAGCTCATCCTTCATGCGGACCACTATGTTCTGCATCTCTGCCTGGTTGCTCTTGCTGCCTAAGGTGTTGATCTCGCGTCCCATCTCCTGTGCTATGAATCCCAGCTTCTTACCCTGTCCGTGACCCTCCTCAAGAGTCTTGATGAAATAGTCCAGATGGTTTGTGAGGCGCTGTTTCTCCTCGCTTATGTCCAGTTTCTCGATGTAGAATATCATCTCCTGCTCAAAGCGGTTCTCATCATAATTCTTGCCTACAGCATCAAGCATTGAACTGCGCATGCGCTCTTTGATCTTGGCCACGCGGTCTTTCTCGTATGGCTCAACAGAGGCAAGCAGGGCCGATATATTGGCAATCTTCTCGCGGAACTTCTTTTCCAGAGCTACGCCCTCAGCCTTGCGGTAGTCAACAAGGGCATTGATAGCCTGGTCAACGGCGGCCGATACAGCCTGCCACTCCTCATCACTTACCTCTTCCTGCTGGTTGGTGCTGAGCACCTCAGGCATACGCAATATGACAGGGAACAAATCTTCAGGCATAGGTGCGCCGGTTTCGGCCGAAACTGCCTTGATCTGCTCAAGATAACTCTTGAATATTGGTACGTTGATGGCCTGTGCGCCAGATGTTGCAGCGGCATCGATATAGAGTGAGAAATCTACCTTGCCACGCTCTAAGGCCGCAGTGATACGGGAGCGTATATCGAGTTCCTTGTCGCGATAGGCTGGGATTATCTTGGTTGATATATCCATAGCCTTACTGTTGAGCGACTTGATTTCAACTATTACTTTCCTGTCTCCGGCCTGGGCCGTAGCCTTGCCGTAACCTGTCATTGACTGAATCATTTTCCCCTGATTAATTTTTGTTCTGCAAAATTAGTTATATTTGCAAACAGACCATTCACAAACCAATTAATAAAGAAGGATTATGAAAAAGAAATTCATCTGCACCGTATGCGGATATGTACATGAAGGAGATGAGGCGCCTGAGCGCTGCCCACAGTGTAAAGCACCCAGAGAGAAATTCAAGGAGATAGTGGAGAACGGAGAGTCTCTGCAGTTTGCCTGCGAGCATATTCTTGGCGACGGCCAGGTTGGCTCTGAGGATATGGTTAACCACCTGCGTATGGAGTTTAACGGAGAATGCTCCGAGGTGGGTATGTATCTGGCTATGAGTCGTCAGGCTGACCGTGAGGGTTATCCTGAGATTGCCGAGGCATTCAAGCGTTACGCTTTTGAGGAGGCCGAGCATGCCGCAAAGTTTGCCGAGTTGCTGGGTGAGATGGTATGGGATACCAAGACCAACCTTGAGAAGCGTATGAAAGCTGAGCACGGAGCTTGCGAAGGTAAGCTGGGGATTGCCAAGACCGCCAAGGCCCAGAACTGGGATGCAATCCATGATACCGTTCACGAGATGGCCAAGGACGAGGCCCGTCACGGTAAGGGATTTGAGGCTCTTTACAAACGTTATTTCGGCAAGTAATTCCGGATTATTCACGTTAAAACAGGCTAAAGGCCGTATTGGGGAGGAAAATAGACCCCGATACGGCCTTTTCCTTTGGAAAAATATCCTTATTTTTGCAAGTTAATAGGGTGACTTCTTGAGATGAGTGTAATTCTGCACATAGAGTCAGCTACTGACGGTTGTTCAGTGGCAGTGAGTGATGAAGGCCAGCTGGTGTTTGACAAGGCTGACCGTGAGGGACATAACAATGCCGTATCATTGGGTGTTCTGGTTGATGAGGCTCTGGCCCTGATTGACAGTCGCGGTCTCAAGCTGGATGCCGTGGCTGTGAGTGAAGGTCCTGGTTCATATACCGGGTTGCGTATCGGAGTATCAATGGCCAAGGGAGTATGCTATGGCCGTGGGCTCAAGCTGA
>Ga0265300_10004676_pt1 | contig 10805 bp, 10 predicted proteins | sample AusTroGonzalo_MG_FD_193482 | JGI IMG/M metagenome (GOLD analysis project Ga0265300, IMG submission 193482) | Bovine rumen microbial communities from tropical cattle in Woodstock, Queensland, Australia - Gonzalo_03 | ecosystem: Host-associated > Mammals > Digestive system > Stomach > Rumen ... | reverse complement strand
TTACCTCACGTACAGAAGGACCATCAAATGCAGACTCTTCAGTAATCTTACGAACAACAGTCTGAGAAATCTGACGACCCCAAACCTTAGTCAGAACAGGGTTCTTTTCAGAGGCTTCAAGTCCCTCGTAATAGTTCATAGCACCAGGAGACATAGCTGTATACTCAACTGGTAGAAGAGCCTTACGGAAATCAAAAATATAACCCTTTACAATTACTCGCTCGTCAGTATTCTTCTCTTCATCGGCTTCAATGCGACGAGCGCCAGTAATCAGCATATCGGTCTCAAAAGTGTTACGAAGATTTTCATCAGACGCAAGAGTAGTGGTAGTATGAACAAAACCGCCTTCATTACGCTTCTGACTTACAAGTTCTTCAGTACCATTACGGTCACTATAAAACTCATTTAAACCAATAGCAGAGTCAATACGCAACTTTGCTGCTACATCAACGCCATGCTCCATTACATTCTTCAATACACCATTGATAATATCATTCAGGGTATTAAAAGTAGCATTCGCGCTGCCCTTAGCGGTAGTCGCAGTAACATAAGTAAAGTGTACGCTAACAATGTTAGTTAGAGCATCATCGGTGGCAATATCAATAGTACCGTTGATAAACTGAGTACCAGGATTCTTTGAATTCTCACCACTTGTCTTCAACGTAAGGGAATGTTGATACAGATAACCTTCAATGTGAGTAGTATTCTTCATTGCTTTCATAATTCTTAAATAATCTCCTTATTCTTCATCCATAATTTCAAAATTTGTTCCCTTTTCAGTTAAACAATATACTGCGGGGTTCTGACCGAGTTTCTCGCAGAACCCGTCATTAACAAGTTTTCTAAATGAACCAGAAATACCTCGTGAAGATACACCAAGTCCATCGGCAACATCCTTTGCCTTCCAAGTACGTACATCTTTATGCTCTTGGAGATAGCGAAGTAATACTTTACCATTTTCTGTTAGAACAGGTTTTTCATCCTTTACATCATTTAACATATTAAGATAAGCCTGCACATCTTCATTCATTAACTCTTTGGTCTTTTCCGGATTTGCTTTCATTAGTTCATTTACAAATTTTAAAAACTGTTCTTTCATTTAGAACTCCTTTATTAATTTTCATTTTCTATATATATTATATCACAAAAATTAATAAAAGTCAAGTTTTAGTCATTTTGACTAAGAGTATAGCCGATTAGATTTGGTCCAGAGCTAAATATATATTTTACAAATAGCTCAAGTTCATCGACAACGTAATCTGTAATATCGGGGTCATAAGTGTGAATAAAATCACCATATGATATAAATTGTATTCCTTCAATACCATATGCTTCAGCTTTTGCCCTCATAGAACTAGGATTCACACAAACAAAGATAGCATTATTTTCTTTTGCAATCAACATAAGACGACTAGTTTTTCCTGTACTACGGTCGTCAATAATTCTATACATAATATCTCCTTATTTAATACTATACCCAAAGTCTTTGGCATGATAAAAATTCTACCAATAATCTTCTCGACTATTTAAATCTTTACCAGCACATTCTTCAATAATTTCAAATGTGAAATTTTCTACACCAATAGCAAGCATAGCTGGATATAACTTATTACGGGTTGGTGGATCTGCACCAATACCGCGCCTTATATGTTGTTTCCAACGGTCAGCAATATCTACTGCCTATCCGACATAACACATTTGATTTTCTATATTAGTAATTTTATATATTCCGGTTTTCCGGCCTGTCCCTACAACCCGACCTATTAAATCAGTATATGGTTTCTGATAATATACACTCCATATAACTTTATTAATGGGTTCAGCTGACCGTAAATAAGGAATAATAGAACGAATTTTTTCTATTTCAGTTATATCTTCTTCACTTAGTTGAAGACGATAGAAATCTTTTTTATTTCGTTCTAATTCGGCACGTTTATTTACCTCTGTAGCTGCATCTACCTTAGAAGATAACTCATTTAACTATTCAGTTTTAAGCTAAATAATACCATCTAAACGCTAACTTTCATTTTGAAATCTTGTAATGGTATCCTAAACTATTTTATCATATTCACTCTAAAAATTAACTTTATTATCTTCATACTCATTCCACATAGAAGTAGTTGCTTTTTCTACATCCTGAGCAGCCAATTCTATAGTTTGAGTTTTAAAAGTGTTTGCTGCGGTTTGTGCCTAATTTTTCAATTCATCAATCAAAGCCAAAGTTGATGTCTTTTTTTCTTCTAATGATTTTAATTCAAGTTTTAATTGTTGTATTTCACGCAAAAATGCGCTTTCTTCGCTACTTTTTGTAAGCTCCCAACTATCATGCTCTTCTCTCATTTTTGCGAGAAGTTGTAATTCTTCTCTCTCGTAATTAGATTGTAAAAGGGCATTTTTTGATTGATATTCTACATCTAATCTTTTTATACGCTCTTGGGCTTGTTCTTCTTCTTTGAAGATTTCTTCATTTCGCTCTTTTACTTTTTGCTTTGGTAAAAAGTAGCAAACCACAAAAGTAACGCCAGCACCGATAAGTGCTGCGAGCGCGATTAGTAATATAAGCACAATATAGAAATAAGGGGTAATCCGACATTACCCCTTATAAGATTATTTTGTTATAAATTACTCTGCGTCAGCGTCGGGGTCGAAGCTCATGCCAGCAGCAGTCAGACGAAGGAACTTAACAGCCTTGTGAGTACCATCATCAAGTTCAATCTCGGCAGGAACACGCTCGCCAAGGCCCTTGCGCTGAATAGCGGAAGTGAAAATACCATCTACCTGGCGCTTCTCAAGACCTAGGGCATCAGCAACATCAGCGGCGGTGACGTCGGCACCATTAATGCTCTTCAAATAATTTAGTACGTTCTTAGAATTCTCTTTCATAGCCATAATTCAATAAATCTCCTTTAATAATTCAAATAATTTTTTCTCTTTGGCTTTGTGTAAATATTATAACAAAAAAATTTTTCGTTGTCAAGAATCTGCTTTTAGTAATTCTTGAACCATCTCGTCAATCAAGTCAAGGTCTTGAAAGTCACGAATCTGCCCTGATAGACGCATTATCTCGGCTTGCGCTGCTTCTACTTCACTTGGGTCGTCACTGTTGGCTAAGATTCGCTCTTGTTTCGCAATTTTCTTGGCTAGGTTTTTGAGTTCTTTTTGTTTCATAAAAAATTTTTTTCCTTTTCCTTATTTACAATTATATTATACTACAAAAAATTTAATCTGTCAAGAATCTACTAATAACATCATCTTCTGTGATGATAGGTATATTCAGCTTCTTTGCGCTTACATTTTTGGAACTAGTAGAGTTAATGTCATTATTGATTAAATAATTTGTATTTTTACTAACCGATGTGACTACTTTCGCACCCTTTGCTTCAAGTGCAGATTTTAATTCGTCACGATTTTTAAATTGATGTAAAGAACCAGTAATACAAAATACCTTACCTGTAATTTCTGTCGCTACTGGTTTTACTCCATTTGGGTCTTCCCATAAGCTATTTGTAAGATTAATTATTTTTGCAAGTTCATCTGCTTCAAAGTAATCAAATCTATGAAGTGAATCATTCATTTCGTATCCAAAGCCAGCCCATTGCGTGAAATCATATCCACCCTCAATATCTTCACGAATATTGAACCAAACCGGCTCACGTTCTGCCATTTCTTTGGCATATGTGGAACCAATTAGAGGAATACCAAGTCCAGAGATAAATCTCCATAATTCAGTATTTTGTCGTGCTGCCTCAATCGCATCTAAAATATTAGATACTGATTTGGGGCCAAATCCTGGCTGTTTTTTCCATTCATCGGCAAAGTCGCTCAAACTGAATAATTCAATACGATTCCCAAGCCAACCCCAATCAATTAATTTTTGAATAGTCGCTTTGGAAAGACCTTTTATATCAAGACCTTTTTTACCACAAAAATGGTCTAATTGATTAAGTAATTTACCTTCACAATTTGGATTATCACAAACCAACACAGAACCATCGTTTATACGTTTAGTAGGCCCGCCACAAATAGGGCAAATTTCTGGAATTTGAAAACATTCTTTATCCAAATAAAATACTGTTCCTTCTTGTATATGGTCTGCATGATGAACTTGGGGAATAATTTGATTTGCCTTATAAATATAAACGGGTTGCCACTTATATGCATTACCCAAAAGCGCATTCATAATATCAATATTATGAAGATTAGCTCGTTCAACTGTTGTTCCGTCTATTACAATGGGGTCAAAGATTGCTACAGGTGTTAACTGACCTGTTTTACCCATTGTCCATTCTATATCGCGCAATTTTGTTTCTGTAATATCATCTTCAAATTTAAAGGCTAAACCACCACGGAAATGATGCCCAGTAGCACCAAGGGATTGATAATAGGCGCAATCATCATATTTAAATACTATTCCATCTATTGGATAGTTTTCATCTTTTGACTGAGCTTTAATTAATATAATTGCATGTTCAATATGGTCTTTATCTGTAAAATAAGTGGGAAGTGGGATATATGGAGCTGAAATAAAACCCATTGTATTTAATAAATATAACTTTTCATTTAAGGTTGGATGCATATCAAGACCTTTAATGCAATCCCAAACAATAAATGTTAAATTACGAGCAGCGCTTTCTTTACTGTTAAGCAAACGAATACTACCAGCCGCATAATTACGTGGATGTTTATATTCATCATTATTAAATTTGTCCAAAGTGATAATAATTTCACCATCAATTATAAATTCGCCAGGCCAATCAATATGCCATGGTACACCGGTTACAAATTTAATATTATGACTAATATCTTCACCATACTCACCATCGCCGCGGGTTTCGGCTGATATAAGTTCGCCATCTATATATCTAATAGAGCAAGTTAAACCATCCATTTTTGCCATAGCAATTCCGGGCTTGCCACCTAAAAATTCTACTACATCATCAATATTTTTAGTTTTGTCTAAAGAAAGCATAGGATGATTATGTTTTACTTTTCTTAATTCATTTACTACTGGATAATATACTTTTTGTGTAGGAGAATTGGGTAAAGCATAACCTGCCTCATGTTCCATTTGAACAAGTTGATAATATAATCTATCCCATTCTGTATCTGGAATGAGAGGATTTCCTTTATTATATTGTTCTGTATAATAATTTAATTTATTTACTAATTCTTCCATACTTATCATGAATATGTTACCTTTGTATAATTTATTGTATAAGTCATACCACCATCATAGTGATAATTTCTTGCTCTAGTGGTATTATATCCGTCACTATACAAATATAAATAATATTGTACATTTGGATAAATTTCTACCTAATTATTATCTAAAGCAAGTGTAATAGATTGTGTACCACCCTATAAATCAAAAGAGCCAACATAACTAATACCTTCATTTATATTACCAGCATAACGTTCATCTAAATAATTTGTTTTATTAGCATCTTTAGTCATATTTATAGTTGATATAAAATATTTAAAAGTTGTTCCATCTACATCAACATACGCATTGTTTAAAAATATTTCTGTTAAATTAAAATTAATACTATTAAAACTATAAAAATTATCAATACTATTCATTTCTAATTTAAAAGGAATACCCATTTGAAATTGATCTAAACTAGAAGTATTTTCACCTTTATAAGCTAATCCTACAACAAAATTATCTATACCACTTGTAATACCAGTATTCCAGTTTCCACCATTAATTGCTGGGTTTTTATATATACTGGTAGAACGAATCATACTGCGATCTAGCGATTTATTATAATTAATATTAGTAAATATTGGTGTAGAACTTGGTGTAGAACTAGAGCCGCCACTAGTTTTTTTAATAATTTTACGAATAACATATGTACCTGTTGTAGTTCCCATACCACCAAGAGCTTCAATTGTGGTACCAAAAGTGTGTAAATTTAATCCACCTTTATTAGCTACATCGCCTTTAGTACCACCGCATTCAATCATTAAACTTTCATAATTTGTTCCATTATATTTTCCTGGCCCAATATATAATTGTGCATGTCCAACTGTTCCCATACCAGTCTCTGGATCTACGTTGGCTAAATATCCATCATATCCCTCTCGTGAAATTTGTCCATGCATAACAATAATATCACCTGGTTCTAATTTTACACTACGACCAAATTTTAATTCAAAACCATAAGCACATATATTATGTAGATTATAAGTAGTATATGGATTGCTAAAAGTTATATCATTAGTACTATGTTTAGCATCTATAGCATTCATTGAATCGCCAGAAGAAAATTGATATTTATCTTTAGTTTTTCCAATTAAATGAGCTAAGTACCACATACTATCAACAAAACTACTACAATCGCAACTTCCAGAGGGATGTTTTGATTTTATCTATTTTAGTCTTTTAATACGAGAATCCGCTTTAGAAACACTATTACTAAAAAACTTACTTCTACCACCTTGTGAATATCCAATACTACAGTGCTAAAACACTTCTAAAGCGATAAGTCCTACTAATTCATTTAATGGAACGTCTTTCATATTAAATAAGCCTAAGTGTCGTGACTATCTCATATATTCACTTCCTATATATATTCTTTCATATATATTATATCATAATTTTTCTTAAAAGTCAAGGGAGAGTATATCTCTCCCTTACACTTTACTAACGCTCATAATCTTATCTTTTAATACAGTATTACCAGTAGCAATTTTACTCATTATAGGAATTTCATTGCCTTTTATACATATAGATGATTTATTGCCAACTATTAATACCATATCTTCATCATTAATTAATTGTGCTGCCGCAAGTTCTCCTGTTTTATAAATAGACAATCCTTTTCCACCACGCTTTTGCTGCGTAATTTCAGTTAGGGCCATTTTCTTTGCCATACCAGAAGAAGAGAATACACTTAAGCAATCATTCATATCATGAATTGGAAGTGCAGCAACAACTTCATCTTCATCATCTAGTCCAATTCCTTTTACTCCAGCAGTAAGACGAGAAGTAGTAGAAATTTCATTAGTGTTAAATCTAATACAACGTCCTTTTTTTGTAATTAGAATAATTTGTTCATCTTTGACCAAGCATACAGCCGCGAGCCCATCACCATCTTTAATGGTAATTGCGCCCAAGCCTTTTGCTTTTTTTGTTCCAACATATTCAGCAAGCGCCGTTTTCTTAACCAAACCATTTTTTGTAACGAAAAGTACATATTGCGCATCAGTATCTCTATATATAGAGTATATAGTTTGAACATTTTCGTTAGCCTCCATTTCTACCAATGCTTTTACAGGAGTGCCTTTTGAAGTGTTTGTTCCAACAGGAATATTATCTACTAATAGACGATACATTTTTCCTAAGTCTGTAAATATCATTAAACTATCTACAGTATTAGTGCGAATTACTAAACTTGTAATATCATCTTGTGTTTTTACGCCTTTTCCGGCTCGACGTTGAGTTCTAAATGAGGTTGCCGGAATACGTTTTACTGCTCCACTTTCAGTTAAAACTACAACACATTTTTCAGGAGGAACATTAACTACTTCTTTTTCTTCTTTATTTTTTGGTTCATCAATTTGAGTAAGCTCGGTTCTACGGGCATCACCATATTTATCAGCCAATGCCAATAGTTTCTTACGCAATTCTACTGAAAGATTTTGTAAAATTGTTTCTAAATCTTTAACTGTACTAATTAACTCTGCTTTTTCATTTTCAATTTCTAATCTTTCCAAACCAGCTAATTTTCCCAGTTTCATATCGACAATTGCTTTAGCTTGCTCTTCATTGAAACCATATTTATTTTGTAAGTTTGTGCGAGCTTTTGCGGCACTTTCAGATCCTTTAATTAATGCGATCACATTATCAATATCTTCAAGTGCTTTTAGTAAACCTTCAACGATATTTAATCTTGCTTTTGCTTTTTGAATATCATATTCAGTTTCGCGTTTAATACATTCTGTCCCATGCTCTATATAAATACGACAGCAATCTTTTAATGTTAATTCAGTTGGCGTCTTATCAATTAAAGCTACTTGATTATATGAAAATGTAGTTTGTAAGTCAGTATTTTTAAAGAGTTGGAAAATAGTCTTATGAATATTTGCATCTTTATTACATTCTATAACAAGTCTAAATCCTTTTTTACGATTGCTTTCATTTCTTACATCATTAACACCTTCAATATCGCCAGCGTCACAAGCTGCGCCGATTTGGTCAAGCAATGCTTCTGTTGCAACCCCATAAGGGATTTCATAGAAAACAATATTATTGCCTTCCATATTATATTTTCCGCGAATTTTTACACTACCATGTCCAGATTTAATAATAGCAGGAATATCATTTTTATTGATAATTAAACCGCCAGTTGGAAAATCGGGGCCGGGCAACATAGGTTCTTTGCCATCCATATAATCACATATTGCTTGGGCAACTTCTTTCAAATTGTGCGGCGCCCAATTACAAGCCATTGCAACACCAATTCCAGTATTAGGATTGCATAGCAAATTTGGAAATAGTGCTGGTAAGGTTACTGGTTCTTCTTCGGTTTCAGAGTAGTTAGGAATTGTATCTACAACACCTTTTTTCATACCGGCTAGCATACCATCTTCGGTTAATTTAGCTAGTCTTGCTTCTGTATAACGATAAGCAGCTGGGCCATCGCCATCTCTATTACCATTAGAACCATGAAAATCAATTAATGGATAACGCATCACCCAAGGCTGGGATAAACGGACCAAAGCTCCATAAATAGAAGTATCGCCATGGGGATGCCAGCGGCCCATCGTATCACCAACAATAGCAGCGCACTTTACATGGGGTTTTGAATAAGAAAATCCATTTACATATGCGTCATAAATAATTCTTTTTGCTACTGGTTTAAGACCACTTTTTGCATCTGGTATTGCGCGGTCAGTATTAACAGCAACGGCATATTCTATAAAATTTGTGCCAAGTTCTTGTGTGAGGTCATTTATAATATTATTTTCCATTATACTTGTCCTCCTTGGCGTCTAATAAGTCTAAGAATATCATCTGTATAACTTTCTTCCGTTTCCCAATCATATTCTCCATGTTGAACTAAATCAAATTCATAATTAAAAAAGCTACTTAATAATTCATTAATGCATGTGCGTAATTCCGTATACTCAAGAGGCTTCATTAAATTATTCTGCATTATAGGTAGCCTCCTTACTGTGCTCTTTGATATATAATTTACGAGGGACAACCGCAGTACCCATTAAATCATCGAATAATTTTGTAGCAGCGGCAGCATCAGCAACTTGAACTTGACGAATAATTCTACCTTCTGGATTAATAAGCGTTTCTTCAACTTCTTCTACATCCATTTCGCCAAGACCTTTCATGCGATTTACGGTAAAGCTACGACCAGGATGTTCTTTTTTGAATTGTTCAAGAGCTTCATCATTTTTAAGATAGTAATATTTTTTTGCCATAGTAACTTTATATAATGGGGGCACACCAGCATAAACATAACCATCAGTAATAAGTTGTGGACAGAAATTCCAGATAAAAGTATAAAATAGATTTTTAATATGCGCGCCATCAACATCAGCATCGCTCATAATAATAATCTTACCATATCTAATTCTATCGGGATGATATGTTACTTTCATTGTTTTCAAGTCAATTTCAAGTCCAAAAGCTTGAATCATTGACATAATTTCTGCATTCTTCTGTATTTTATCAAGTGTTGCTTTTTGTGTGTTTAAAATTTTTCCGCGCACAGGCATAATAGCTTGAAATTCATTATCACGGGCTTCTTTAAGATTACCACTTGCACTATCACCCTCTGTGATATAAATTTCACACTTCTTACGATTTTTACTATAGCAATCAGCGAGTTTACTATCAAATTTAAGTGCTTTTTCTTTTTTCTTTTCTACATTACGAACACTATCTCTTGCTTTTTGCGCCGCAATTCTTGCTTTTTTAGCATTAATTGCTTTATCGGCAATCATTTTAATTTCTTTTTCATTTGCGGTAAACCAAATTTTTAAATCTTCTGCAAGAGCCTGTGTAAATGGTGACATTTCAATTTTAGTAATACGTGTTTTTACCTGTGCATCATATGCTACATTCGGGGCAGTAATATTAAATACAATATAAAGCCCTTCTTGAATATCATCACCAGTTAAATTCTCATCGCTATCTTTTAACCATTTCTTATCTCTAAAAAATTTATTAAATTCACGAGTTAAAACAGACTTAATTTGTGAAATATGTGGACCAGTAGCAGTAAGACCTGTATTGACATATGGAACCATTATCATAGAATAATTGGAAGTATATGTCATAATCATGTCCATTTTATTTTTATCGTTTTGATATGTCATTTCAAAACGATTTTTAATAAGTTCTTTATTTTCTACTGCTTCATCAACGAGGTCACGAATACCATTTGATGAAAAATATGTAGTTTTACTACCATTGTCATTTAATTCAATAGTTAAACCTGGGCAAAGAGCAGCAATAGTTTTAAAAAGGGTTTTTAGTTCATTAACATTTACTTCTGGATGTGTAAAGAACTCTTCACTGGGTTGCCATTCTACACAGGTGCCATTTGGAAGCGAATTTTTACCGCTTTCACGATATTTAAATTCACCCTCTATAAAATTACAATGTTCATATTCTCCATTTCTATATGTAAACACATCAAGAAAATGAGAAAGATAAGTTGTAATTTTAGAACCAATACCAAAAGAACCCAATGAAGTTCCTTCATATGTACCATCTTCACGATATTTACCAGAAGTATTTAATACGCTAAAAGCAGCTTCAAGAATTGTTTTTCCATCAT
>Ga0265300_10004673_pt1 | contig 10809 bp, 7 predicted proteins | sample AusTroGonzalo_MG_FD_193482 | JGI IMG/M metagenome (GOLD analysis project Ga0265300, IMG submission 193482) | Bovine rumen microbial communities from tropical cattle in Woodstock, Queensland, Australia - Gonzalo_03 | ecosystem: Host-associated > Mammals > Digestive system > Stomach > Rumen ... | reverse complement strand
CTGGTCCCTTGTGGAACAAGTCCAGTTCTTTGCCCTCTGCATCCACCTGCATGGAGTTGGAGGTAAAGAGGTTGGGCTTGGACGGATCTTTTGAGGACAAGACAGAACAAGCTGTCATGAGCTTTTTCGGCATCCAGATATCATCCTGGTCTGCAAAGGCATAGAAATCCGCAGGCGTCTCTGACGCCAAAGCCATCCGGACCAAAGCAGAGAAGCTCTTGACAAAGCCTACATTCTCACAAGCTTTCCACTCGACATTCTGATGCGCGGAGGCATAGTCTGAGAGTATGGAGCACGTCTCGTCCTTAGAGCCATCATCACGGACCAACAGACGGACATCCACCCCTTCCTGAGAAAGAATACTATCAATCTGCTCCTTTAAGAACCGGCCACCGTTGTAAGTGGACATGAGGACTAAGACAACCGGATTCTTCATGCTTCAGGTCTCCTCAGTAACTTCACCTTGATAAACCAACTGAAGAACTCCCTGTCCTTCCGCTCGATCATCATATAGACGATCGACGAGAAGACCAGCACAAACATCGTACCTTTCACCAAGAACTGAATGAGGTGAGAGTCGCTCACCGTAAACATCCTGAGAACGAACGTCACCAAGATACCCATCGTCATAAAGGGCAGTAAGTCGTGGAAGAAGATATATCGTGCATTGATCTGCAGTTTCTTAGGCCAATAATAGAAATAATAGAATGTCATCTGCATGAGATTGCAGAGCGTTCCTGAAATGGCGATGCTCCTGGCGCCATAGTAAGGTATCAGGAACCAGAACACAATGACCATCGTGATGTAGGAGAAAGCAGAATAGCGGGTAATGAGCCGTATATCCGTTCCTGCATAGATGATGGCCGACATGCCGGCATTATGACTTCCCAGGAGATTGATGAAATAGATGTCCATCCACGGTACGAGATACATGAAGGAATCGCCGAGATACATATGCATCACATCCGGTGACACGCTGATATATCCAAAGGTCACAAAGCTGATCACAATGACCAGATACTTCGTTCCCTGATAGGCGACACGCTCGATCACTTCCCTGTTATGTAGGGTGACGGCCTTTGTCACAGAAGGGAAGATGGCCGAATTGAAAGAACCGCCAATGAAACCCAGGAAGGAATAGATGGAGAAGATGATGTTATAGTCGGTCACCTCACTTGAATTACACCGTATTCCCAACAGGATCGGCTGCAACTGCAAGGCGCCCCAGGTCAGCAGGGAAACGGAGAAAATGTTCATGCTGTAAGGCAGCGTCTCCTTGAACAGATCCTTGTCAAAATGAGGCCGGAAGGAGATGTCGGGAATGATGGCCTTGATCTTCCGGATCGAGAGTATCGTCCTGTAGATCAGCCCGAGGAAGACCAGACCAGCATAGTACTCCACGATAGAGAACTTGAAGATCAGCGTCAACACCAGCACCACGACATTCAGCAGATTGCCAATGAAGCTGATCTTACTGAAGAAATCTACATATTCCGCTCCCTGGATGAGCTGTCCGAAACAACTGGTATACCAATTGAATATCGCATTCAGAGCAATGATATACAGGAGGCTCCGCAGGATTACCACCTGCTCGGGTGTCACCTGGAAGACGTCATCCACGAAGAACGAGATGGCAAAGACGATCAGGGCATTGATGATACCGATCGAGCCATAGAAGGTGATGCTGGTGCCAAACAGCCGCCTGACATTCTCAATATCGTTCTTGGCCAGATAGTTGGAGAAATACCTAAGGTTGGTGTTCGAGAACCCGAGGTCCAGCAACGTCATATAGACATTGATGGACAGTGCCAAACCTATCAGTCCATAATCCGCCTTACCATAGAGTCCGATCAAAATGGGCACAGCCACAAAAGCATAGGCTGCGCTCAGGAACTTACTGGCGATGGTCCAGATAACACCGTCTGCAATCTTATTGATGGTACTCATCTCTTATCCAGGGAAAGAAACTGTGTTTTTAAAGAACCTGGTACAATGGTCGGCAAACCTGGAATAAACAGCCTTGAACAGTGCACTCGACCCGAATAGTTTCAGATACTCAACGCAACCGGGAATCTTCTTGCCTAAAAAGGAGACGGTAAACCAGTTGAACGGGACCGCATCGTCCGACTGTATCCTTTCATCGGTCGCCATATAGTAATACCCGTATTTCAGGGCTCCGTCCTTAGGTTTCGGCGTCAGGTCCTCCCCAAGCATCTTGACCAGTTCTTCCCTCGTTTGTGGGTTATAACCGACATTCAGATAATAATATTCCGACTTGTGGAGATTAACGACCGGTTTCCCCCAGAAACAACTTTCTGCGCCCATGGTGGATCCCATCACAAGCACTTTGTCCGCCATGTCCATCAACGCATACGAGCTGATAGGACTATCTGGAGGAATAACAGTCAGGCGATCACTCTGCAGCTGATACAAATCTGTGTGGTAGGATGCCTGAAGACCTTTCAGATTCGGATGAATCCTGAGATAGACATGGGAATTCTCCGGCAGATGATCTGTTACGAAGCGGATGGCCTCTAACTGGGTTTCGAACAGGTTGCCTTCATCCCAGTCGCCTCCCAACGAAACGATCTCATCCTCAGAGGAGTTGTAGATAACGATGTTGCGTTCCTTCTCATTGAATGCCTCTGGCAGTTTGTCCTTCACCTGCTGACCTATATAGATAAAGTCGTTGGTGGGCTTTCCTGTCCTACGGTTGATGTAAAATGATGATCCGATCTTAATCTTTTCCTCTTCAGAGCGTTTGGAGTTATTCCATATATCATGACACATACGCGTCAACTGATGGATATCAAGGGGCAGGTCGCCTTCAAATTCAATCCGATAGGCCGGTTCGTTGATTCGCCAACAGACTTCCAATGACTCAAATTGAATTCCCCTGACCTTGGCAATCTCATAAAAAAGACGATTCTCATACAGTCTTCCGTTATAGATAGAGATAACGTCAGGGCGAACCTCATCCACCAATTGATAGGCATAGTCGACAAAAGAACAAAGAGCCGACAATATCTGATCAAAATAGGCACGATGCTTAGGTGTGACTTTGCCAGAAGGCTTTCTAGTAATAGTCACATAATAAGAAAGGAGTGAAAGCCCAATGTTGACATCCCTATAGGTTATTTTCTTCAAATCAAAGATGTCATCATAGGAGAAATCCGTCTTGCTCGGAGAGAACTGTTCAGCAGAAATGGGTATGGTCTGTATGTCAGGAAGATAATTGCGGACTATCTTACGATGCATATGCATACACACCTTACAGATACCCATATTGCCATGAACATTATCAAAACAGGAAGGCAAGGCCCGGTGACAGTACGCCATGACAACCTCCACACCCTTTTTCTGATCAGACAGCATCTTATTCAGTACGACACCCGTATGAGGCGTGTGAAGAGAACTGACGCTATAAAAAAGTTTTCTCATGAACGTCTTCTTACCTTACTTCACTTCAAATCCGGGAATCACCTGCCTGAACTTCTCCCGCAAGGTTTCAACAGTATCCCACTGTTCATTGTTATTGGAGGCATAATAGAAACCTTGAGGCACGAATTTGGCGTTATGGTGTTTCAGATAGTCCTCATGGGTCCGTTCATCGAAGACTATCGAAGGAAGTATGGCATAATATTTTCCTAAATCGATGGTGCTCAAAGAATCTGTGGCTGTGATCATCTCCTCGTGGAGTTTTTCGCCTGGCCGTATACCCACCTCCACCTGTTTCAGGTTGGGTGCAATGGCTGTAGCCACATCGGTAATCTTATAGGAAGGAATCTTGGGAATAAAGAGTTCACCGCCGAGATGATTCTTTAATGCCCACATCACCAGGTCGACACCTTCCTGTAAGGAGATATTGAAACGCGTCATCCGCTTATCTGTAATCGGCAGTTCCCTGGCTCCCTCATCCCTCAATTTGATGAAGAAGGGAATCACCGAACCGCGTGAACCCATCACATTACCATATCTGACCACAGAGAAACGCAAGTCGCGCCCACCTTTGATATTATTGGCTGCAATAAACAGCTTATCGGATGTCAGTTTGGTGGCACCATAGAGATTTATAGGCGCACAGGCCTTATCCGTAGACAACGCCACCACGTCCTTGACGCCGCAGGCGATGGCTGCATCAATGACGTTGACAGCACCATTGACATTGGTCTTGATACACTCACGGGGATTATACTCTGCCGTATCCACCTGCTTGATAGCAGCAGCATGGATAATCACATCCACACCTTCACAGGCCATTTTGAGGCGTTCTCCATCCCTGACATCTCCTATCAGGTAACGCAGCATCGGGAACTTGTCCTGGGGATACTTCTGCTTCATGTTATATTGCTTCAACTCACCACGGGAGTAGATCACAATCTTCTTTACATCAGGATAGTCGCGGAGAATCGTCTCCACGAACTTATTACCAAAGGAACCTGTTCCACCGGTAATTAAAACGGTCTTACCATTCAACATACTACTCTTCTTCCTTATCTGACAAACCTAACAAAGGCTTGATTTCATTTTCATCATACAACACCCACATCGTCGTAAAGAACAATGCCACTATCGTAAAAATCACAATCAGGCGACCCCTGTTAGGACCAGCGGGCCACAAAGGAACTGTCGCCGGCTCAAGGGTCGTGAAAGCGGGTGTCACCTCCTGAACCCGTACTTTTGCAGCCAACAACTGGGTGCTGATAGCGTTATAGTTGTTATAAAGCAACTGCATCTCATTCTCCAGGTCGGTCTGCTTCTGACGGACACTCTCCAACATCAGATCCTGGTTACTGTCAATAAACTCTGCATACAGACGCCTGGCACGTTCATAGTCCTTTTTGGCATCCCTATAGAGCTTCTCAGTAAATTCCAGGTCACGCTTCGCCTTCTTGGTCTTATAATCCGTGACAATCTCCTGGAAATGCGCTTTCACAGAGTCCACCAGCATGGCTGCCACATGAGGGTCCTGGTCGGTCACCTCAATGGAGACCAGCACCTCCTGCGTTTTCAGACTATTGGAAATATCACAGATGATTTTCGAATTGATCAGACCTGCAAGGGCCGTTTGCTCTGGCGTCAATTCAAACGAATTCACGCCCTCGTAGCCCTTCTTCTCTTCTTTCTTACTGGACAGTAATCCCATCAGACCCTCTCTCGCAGACACCCACCAAGGTTCCTTCTGCTCATCCCTCAAGTATTCATAATACGTCATGGGGGCTTTGTCCTCAGGACGCTGAACCAGGATGCTGAACAAGCCTGTCTTGAACTCGATATTGTTCATCAGGTCAGGGAAAAACATCGGCTTGATGGCATCGCCACCCTGTGAGTTTCCTCCGAGATTGAAGCCAAAGGAACTTGCCAGCATGGCCAATGTGTTGGCACTGCCACCGGTGTTGTCCTCCGGAGCCAGCTGAATCTTACACTTGTAATAATCAGGAATGCCAAGCGAGATAATCCATACCGCCATGATGACAGTAGGAATCACCTTGAAATAAGTCTTCTTACGCCGTACCAAGGCAGCCCAAAGCCTGGCGAAATCAATGATGGACTCTTTCTTTTTCTTATGTTGCACTGTTTCCATATCTCATCCAATTATTATTTCACCAAATTGACGACAGAAATCAACAAGGTCAGGAGCGTAGCCATAGAGGTTCCGACAGCTCCGACCTGTCCGATGACATCACTGGCAGTCGTTGTCTTAGATGGCACGATAATTTCACAGCCCGGTTCTATCCTAGCTTTCTTGGCCTTCGACACCGTACCATTCTGATAGACCACAAAGGTACGGGATTTCTTGGCACGGTTTCCAAAACCACCAGCCTGATTCACATACCACTTGTATTTCTTACCATCACTATATGCTACCGTATTCGGATACATCACATTACCGTTGATCTTCACCGTTCCATTATATTCAGGTACAATCAGACGGTCACCTTCTTTCAACGTGACATCGTAGTCGGAGCCAGGATTGGCCAGGGCCTTATCCAACTCGATACCGACAGAGTAACGAACCGTATCGTTCTCCACACTGTCACGCGCCTGATTGATATCGTAATCAGCAGCCTCTTCATCCTGCATCACCATATCCAGGCCTGAGTTCTGACCTTTCTGTCTTACCAGGTCCAACACCTGACGGTTACGGAATTTCTCGTCTTCTGTCATCACACGCTCAATACGGGCACCACGGACGTATGCCTGATCCGTCACACCGCCTGCAGCTTTCACTAGATCAGAGATGCGCTGGTTCTTGGTCGTCAAGGCATAGTTTCCCGGGAAAAGGACTTCGCCCTCAATCAACACATTCCGCTGAGGCTGATAGGCCGGGCTGCGACGTACATAGACTTCGTCGTATGGCTCCAATGTAAAGCTACGGTCACCATCGACCACCAAGCCATCTTTCACCACAAACGAAAACATCGTGGCAATCTCATCGGAAGCCTTTGTTGCCTTGGGATCAGAAATGCGCCGTGAGACATCTACACGGGCTGTTGAGGCAGCATCTGTCAAGCCACCAGCCTGCAAAATGAAGTCTTCAATGGTCTCGTCTTCTGCATATTCATAGACACCAGGCATCTGAACCTCACCATGGATCGTAATGACACGCTCGTTGAGTGTCTCACTGCGGAAGGGAATAAAAAGGATATCCTCATTCTCCAACGATATATCAGCCACGGAACCAGCCATGATGCCCTCAACATCAACGGAAAGCACCTTACGTATGCGGTCAGGTTTCATACGATGAAGCACGGCATGTACGGCAAAGGCATCCTCGGTCAGACCACCGGCACTCTCAATCAGGGCACGTACTGTATTGTTCGTCGTTCCCCAGTCATACATACCCGGATGGAAGACGGCACCCTTGATCTGCACCGTATTAGTATAACGCTCCAAAATGGAATCGACAGTCACAGAGTCACCGTCCATCAGTTTGAAACTGCTCTGATCGAACTCCGACACATTAAAGGCAGAATACTGTTCTCCAGAGACACGATTCACCTGAACGCCTTTCTTATAAGCCTTGGCAGAGAAACCGCCAGCATATTTCAACAACGTGGCCAAGCTCTCACCTTTACGCATCTCGTAGGCCATCGGGCGTTTTACCTGTCCCGTAATGTCAACAAGGCAGTCGTATGGACCAACAACGATTACGTCGTTGTCTTCCAGACGGACATTACCAGTCAACTTGCCGTTAAGGATATAGTCATACACGTCAACCACCGTCAACTGGCGACCGCCACGATACACCTTGATATTACGAAGCGTACCAACGCCAGTGACACCGCCTGCCATATAAATAGCATGGAACACGGTGGAAAAGGCAGAGAGCGTATAGGTTCCCGGGGCCGTCACCTCACCCATCACATTGACCATGATGGTACGGGTCTGACCGACAGTCGTCCTGATATTTGAACTCTTATAGCGCTGTCCGAGTTGATCTTTGATCTTTGCATTAGCATCTACCACCGTCAGTCCTGCGATATGGATAGGACCATAGCCGCTCACCGTAATGGTTCCATCAGGTGAGACCTCCAACGACTCAGACTTCTGGGAGGCGCCGTAGATATCAATGTTCACATGATCACCAGGGCCGACAACATAGTTAGAGGGAGTCGCAATGTTCATGGCCGGTTCGAAAGTCAGCATACGTTTGTTGAAGATGTCACGGCCAAAGACACGCTTGCCATTGATCATCGTACTCATGCTGTCAGGCAGATAAACATTGGGACGTTCTGTGATATCCTCAATCTCACCGGCTGCACCCATCGCGAAGGCACTGGTGGGAGAATAAAGCGGATTGCCCTGGGCGTCAACCATCACAGAGCCGTTACTTTTACGAAGACGGCTGCTCCCGTCGACAGAACCGGTACTGGCGCTTGATGTCGATTGTGTGGAAAGCTGCCCGGCATTAACCTGTTGCCGCACACGCTGCAACTGTTTCATGTCTACACCACGCTGCATCAGCTTAATCGCAATTTGCGACTGGGAGGTTCCTGCTTTCACCTCCCTCTGGATGTACTTCAACACTTGAGTGTCACTCATACCCTGCGCATGTGACAGCAAAGCGCTGAGCAAGAGCAACATAGTCAAAACAAATTTATTCATAATCGATTTTAATAATTATTGTCCTAACTGAATGGCATCAAAGCCTCAGACTGGCCTACAGAACCAACGGGTGATACGCAACTCGACGCTGACACCGGCAATGGTCTTCACGAACCAGTATTTCTTTTGTTTCCTGTATAACCTGCCATGGACACCTGCGAAGGGGCCATGGATGATTTCGACTTCCTTTCCGACTTCCGGCTCGTCCTCCTGCTGGATAATGCTGACCCGCTGTTCAAAAGCCGGATCGCACAGCATACGGAACTCCATCATCTCCCTGTTGGAGATCTCTACCGGAAGGTCTGTATCCCGATGTTTCAGAATGTAAAGGGGGGTGGCGCATTTTGCGAGCAGGGAAACCAATTGTCTCATGGGCATTTCCAGCTCCACAAACACGTAATTATGAATGACAGGAACCAAAACCCGATGGGGTTTAAGGTCATCACCCGCCTGCTTTTCCGAGTAGCGCATCGGGATGAAACACGTCAAGCCTTCCTGCTTCAGGAAGTCACTCACCATCATTTCATGTCTGTTGAAGGTGCGAATCACCGTCCATATCTTATCGTTCTTTTGCATTTTCTTCCCTTCCTCCAGCAGAGCGAACACTCCACTAGAAGTAATTTAACATTCTGACCATCAAGGATATAGGCAGTCTTACCCCTCCGCCGGAGAGCTGAAGGCTCGCAGATTATATAGGAATCGACTTTCTATAACGGGCGCAAAATTACACATTTTTATCGACATGACCAAAAATAAAAGGGTCAAAATACATATTTATATATAAAAAATTAATTTTCTTGCACTTCCTCTGGTGAAGGAGAAAGATAGCCTAAGTGACATTTTTGAAGATTTTGTAAAGAAATATGGTGTTATCCTTTCCAACAAGGAAAGACAGGATGACGCTATACCGTAATCTCACCGGAGCCCAGGCAACGATGATGGTCTTGATCGTAAACGACGCAGAACTGTCCTGGGGCTACTCCGTGGATTCGTTCCTTTGCATGAACCACAAAACTCCTGTCGCCCGTCTTTTCCAACGTGGCAGGCAGATAGCCTGGGGTGTGACGGATCTTGAAGGTAATCTCCTGCGGCAGACGGTCTGAGGTCAGCCAATGATAATCGTGCACCTTAAAGTCTTGCTGGTAAGCCGTATCAGGGTCGTAGCCATGTGACACATAGAGGACATTCTGTTCAACGTCCTTCTTGACCACGAACCAAGGTCCGCCGCTGAAGCCCATGCCCTTACGCTGTCCGATAGTGTGGAACCACAATCCTTTATGCTCTCCGATGCGCTTACCTGTCTCCAGCTCTATCACATCGCCAGGCTGCTCACCCAAATAGCGACGGATATAGTCGTTATAATTCACTTTCCCCAGGAAACAGATGCCCTGAGAATCCTTACGGCGGGCATTTACCAGATGTTCGCGTTCTGCTATCTGACGCACTTCGTCCTTCATATAGTGCCCAATGGGGAAGAGCGCCTTCTTCAGCTGCCAGTCATAGATCTGGGCAAGAAAGTCCGTCTGGTCCTTCACGGGATCAGGACTGGTGCAAAGCCATTTCAATGGACGACTTACAGACTCACCGTTTACGATTTCACTGACCTCCTCTATTTCTGTCTGGGCATAATGACCCGTCGCGATAAGATCGTAATCATGTCCGCATTTTTCATCAAAAGCGCCAAACTTAATCAAACGGTTGCACATCACGTCAGGATTAGGCGTCAGACCTGCCCGCACCTTATCTATCGTATATTTCGTCACCTGATCCCAGTATTCACGATGGCAGTCAATCACCTCCAGCCGGCAGCCATACTTATGAGCCACAGCCGTTGCCATCTCAAGATCCTCCTCCGACGAGCAGTCCCACTCCTCCTTCTCCTCAGGACCTATCTTGATATAAAAGCAGTCGGGATGGAGTCCAAGCCTTGCAAACTCATAGACGACGACACTACTGTCGACACCACCCGAAAGCAGTACGGCAATCCTTTGATCTTTCAATTCCCTTACGTCCACCTTTTTTCGTCTTTAGAACCTGATGCCCAATGATGCGTATCCAGTCCAGTCCATCAGCCAGCCCTTGCCATCGTCAGTCTCATAGCGGAAACGGTTATAATGTCCGTAGACCCTCAGATAGCAATTGCTCCAATTATAGACCAGCGACAGTCTGGCGTCGAAGTTCCAGGTCACATTGTTGCCCGTATCATCGTCATATTCAGGCACGACATAGAACTGGCTGTCCCAATCGACATCGTCTTCATCGTCCCAAAGGATGCTGTATCCATTCTCATCCCGTACATCGTAGTAGTAGACCTTACTCTTGTTATAGAAGGTGATCATCGGCATCACCTGGGCACTGACAAGCCATCCACGGGCCGGCACCCAGTTGTAAGCATAGCCGGCACCCAGGTTCATTTGCGTGAACCTCAGTTTGCCAAGTCCCTTCATCATCGTTACCAAAGGATAGCACGCGTTATCGTCGAAAGCCACGCTGGTGTGATCGTACATCAGCCCAGCCATGAGCGAGCCTGCAGAGCGACGCTGGATGAGCGACTGGTCGTAGGCTGCCGAATAGGAGAAGTGTTTGCTGTTGAACATAAAATAGCCGTCGAGGAAGAACGAACGTATTCGGATGGGGTCATCCATCGACGCGCGACCCTCGTCAGCATCAATTTCTTCTCCCATGTCGAACGAGTAGGCC
>Ga0265300_10004672_pt1 | contig 10816 bp, 8 predicted proteins | sample AusTroGonzalo_MG_FD_193482 | JGI IMG/M metagenome (GOLD analysis project Ga0265300, IMG submission 193482) | Bovine rumen microbial communities from tropical cattle in Woodstock, Queensland, Australia - Gonzalo_03 | ecosystem: Host-associated > Mammals > Digestive system > Stomach > Rumen ... | reverse complement strand
GGGCGTACAGGGCTGTCTATGGACAGAGCATGTTCAGGACGCCTGGCATGCAGAGATGATGCTCTATCCTCGCGTTTTCGCTATTGCGGAAACGGGATGGAGTCAGGCAGAAAAGAATTGGCTCGACTTCGAGCGAAGAGCATCCGTCCTGACGGAAGTGGCCCGTAAATGGGGATATACCATATATCCTCCATTACCGTAGGTCTCATAATCCACAGCCAAGTTGACAAGTTGTATGCTACCGATAACCGATAACCGTTGATTGGTTCTTACTCCTCGTTATGGTGGTATTTAATACGGTACTCGAGTGGAGTCATGCCTAAGTGCTCCTTGACGTATTTACCAAAGAACGAGGCATTCGCAAAATTCAGGTCGTTGGCTATCTGCTGCATGGTCATATCCGTAAAGCGCAGTCGGTTCTCGATGGCTTTAAGCGTGAAAAATGTGACCATATCACTGGGACGACGACCCATTGTCTGCATCAGTAGCTTGGAGAGGTATTTGGGCGTGACATTGAGCATGTCGGCATATTCGTCGACACGACGGATGCGCCCGTCGCTCTGCTCTGCAAGTTGCATGAAACGCTCGGCTAGTTTCTTGCCATGTAATGCACCTCCCTTGGAAGGTGTCATTCCCTTTGATATTTTCGAAGTGGGGAGCGGGCTGAGTCCGCGTCGGAGCACGGAGAGCGTTTCCAGAAGGAACGTGCTGAGTATTGATTTGACAATATCGGGGTAGAGCAGTTCGGAACTGTTGCGCATGTGGTAACAGAGCTGTTGGAAGTATGCGTCGAACAGTTTGACGTCAGTACCGCTAAGTTTAACCTTGGGGTTCGCCTTCAACGCAACAAGATCGGAGAGGTTGCTTTTGGCATACATGTTCATGTTCCACATCTCGGCACGTGAAAACCATACCTCACGACAGTTAAAGTCATCGGAGGACGTAAACTTCTCTATGACACTGCGTGCCATCAATAAGAAAAGGTCGTTCTTGCTAATCTGAATGGTTTGTCCGTCGTATTCGAACTGGGCTGTGCCTGAGGTGCATATTAAGATAATGCCGTGGTGCATGGGTCTTACCCTGTCTGGTGATATGCCGCTAAAGCTTTCCGTAATCACCAGATCATCGCTTTCCCCAATGCGTAAACTGTTTATTCCTTTTTGGGGTTTAAAGTCTTTTATAGTCATAAATTTTCATGTGGATTGCGTCTTGCCCTGACATCCGTGATGATAGACAATGCTACGTACCAGAGGATGATGGCGGCAAAACAGCTGGCTCCCAGTAGGAAGCATGGAAGGCAGCCAAGGATGAAGATGAACTTAACCTTGTTCTTCTCCCAGCTGAGGTCCTTGAACTTGAGGGCAAGCATAGGCACCTCGCTTACCAGCAACATGCAGAAAAGCAACATGAAGAGGAAGAGGAACACGGCGTTGAACTTCAGTGATACCAAGAAGGCATGTTGCCCCAATACCAGAGAACCCCAGAACAGTGCATTGGCTGGTGTGGGAAGTCCTATGAACTGGGTGGTCTGGCGCTCGTCCAAGTTGAACTTGGCCAGACGAAGGGCAGAGAAAGCTGCCATTATAAAAGCGGTATAGGGGATGGCGTCCTTAAGGGGTATCAGAATTTCCGGGTAATGAACCTGACGGAACAGGCAGAATAATATTGCACTGGGGGCAACGCCGAAGGTAACGACATCTGCCAGTGAATCCAACTCCTTACCGATGGGGGAGGAAACGCCAAGTGCGCGGGCTGACATGCCGTCGAAGAAATCGAAGACGGCGCCGATTACAATCCAGATAACTGCCCAAAAGAAATGACCGTGAAAGGCACATCCTGTGGCGATACAGCCGCTCATCAGATTACAACAGGTAATTGTGTTGGGCGTATGTTTAATAAAAAAGTTTGCCATGATGATTATTCCTCTTCTTTCTGAGGTTTAAGGTGGGCAATAATGGTTTCGTTACCCACAGTTCTGTCGTTAAGCTTTACGCAGACTTCTGTTCCCAAGGGAAGGAAAAGATCCACGCGTGAGCCGAATTTTATGAATCCCAGATGCTCGTCGACAAAGCAGGCATCTCCTTCGTGAGGGTAGGTGACGATCCTTCTGGCCATGGCACCGGCTATCTGGCGAGCCAGGATTTCTGTGCCGTCGGCTGTTGAGATAACCACAGTACAGCGCTCATTCTCCTCGCTGGCCTTGGGCAGCCAGGCCTTGAAGAAATTGCCGTCGTGATGCCTTACCATTTTGATGGTGCCGTCAACGGGAATCCAGTTGGCGTGTACGTTCAGAAGGCTCATGAAGATACTTACCATGATGCGCTTGTCGTGGAAATACTCGGTCTCCTCAACTTCCTCCACTACAACCACCTTGCCGTCAGCAGGAGCAATAACGATACCGTCGGTCTCGCCCTCAAAGCAACGGATGGGGCACTGGAAGAAATTGGCCAGAATCAAGTAAACACAGATGCTTACTCCGGCAAAGACATAAAAGGGGAACTGATTAGGGATGCAGAAGTGCAACAAGGCGTTGGCGGCCAGCAAGAAAATAGCACCTAACACCAAGGTGCGGGTGCCTTCGTGATGTAGCCTGATCTTCTTTATCCTCTTTAATTTCTTTAGTCTTTTTCCCATGGGGATTGTTTACTTTGGTTACAAAGATAGGGTAATTTTGTTATTTCTCAAAAACTTTCGGTGTAATTTTGGACTTTTCGTTAACAAAAAGAGGTTCAGGACTTTGCGTTTCGTAAAAAAACGCTATATTTGTACAATTATTGGCACATGACAGAAAAGATGGAAGATTTTATACATTTACACGTTCATTCTCAGTATTCTTTGCTCGACGGACAAGCCTCTATCTCCAAGATGGTGGACAAGGCCGTTGCGGACGGAATGCGTGGCATGGCGCTTACCGACCACGGTAACATGTTCGGTATAAAAGACTTCTTCGACTGTTGCAATGCTGTTAATAAAGGCAGGAAGAAAGAGGGGCTGGAGCCCTTTAAGCCTATCTTCGGCTGTGAGGTCTATGTGGCCCGTCGCAGGAAGGAGGATCAGAGTGAGCCCAGCATAGATCGTAGCGGTAATCACCTGATTCTGCTGGCAAAGAACCTGAACGGATACAGGAACCTGATTAAGTTGGTTTCGCGTGCCTGGGTGGATGGCTTTTATGGCCGTCCCAGAACAGACCATGACGACCTGAAACTTTTCCACGAGGACATTATCTGCTGTTCTGCCTGTATTGCCGGAGAGGTTCCTTCCAAGGTCCTGAAAGGTGATCTGGAGGGTGCCCGTCAGTCGGCTCAGTGGTTCAAGGATGTCTTTGGAGACGATTACTACCTGGAGCTGCAGCGCCATGAGGTGAAGGATCCTAAGGTGAATGCCAACAGGGAGACCTTTCCCTTGCAGCAGGTGGCAAATGCGGAACTGATAAAGATGGCCCGTGAGCTGAACATCAAACTGGTCTGCACGAACGACAGCCACTTCGTAAATGAAGCAGATGCCGATGCACACGAACGATTGCTCTGTTTGTCCACAGGCAAGAAGATTTCCGAGCCTCACATGCTGTACACCAAGCAAGAGTGGTTCAAGACCAGGGAGGAGATGAACGACCTTTTTGCGGACATTCCCGAGGCACTCAGCAATACGGTTGAGATCCTGGATAAGATTGAGACCTACGACCTGGAGTCTGACCCCATCATGCCTTTCTTCCCTATTCCCGAGGAATTCGGAACAGAGGAGCAGTGGAAGCAGAAATATACGGAGGAAGACCTCTTCCGCGAGTTTACAAGCGATGAGAACGGAGAGAATCCGCTCCCTCGGGAGGAAGGCGAGAAAAAGATAAAGAAACTGGGCGGCTATGACAAGATTTACAGAATCAAGTTCGAGGCCGACTATTTAGGGAAACTGGCTTATGAGGGCGCTCGCAGAATATACGGCGAGCCGCTGGATAAGGAGGTGGATGATCGAATAAGGTTCGAGTTGCACATCATGAAGACAATGGGTTTCCCCGGCTACTTCCTTATTGTACAGGACTTCATCAATTCTGCCCGTAAGGATCTGGATGTGTGGGTAGGACCCGGCCGTGGCTCTGCCGCCGGTAGTGTGGTAGCCTATTGCCTGGGTATCACCAAACTTGACCCTCTGAAATACGACTTGCTGTTTGAGCGTTTCCTGAACCCTGACCGTATCTCTCTGCCTGATATCGATACCGACTTCGAAGATGACGGACGAGGCAAGGTGCTGCAGTGGGTAATGGATAAGTACGGACACGAGAACTGTGCCCATATTATCACTTACGGTACTATGGCCACCAAGAACAGCATCAAGGATGTGGCCCGTGTGGAGGACTTGCCGCTGGATAGGAGTAATGCCCTTTGTAAGGCTATCCCCGACCGCCTGCCTGACGGCATGAAGATGAACCTGAAGAATGCCATCTCGTGTACACCGGAATTGCAGTCAGCTCAGTTTTCTCCCGATTTTCGCGAAGCGGATACCATCAAATATGCTCAGCAGCTGGAGGGTCAGATCAGAGGAACGGGTATTCATGCCTGCGGATTTATCATCTGCCGTGACCCGATTTCGGACCATGTGCCTATCTCAACGGCTGATGACCCTGACTTTCCCGACCGTAAGACGGCAGTTACACAGTATGACGGCCATGTTATTGAGAGTACGGGTCTGATTAAGATGGACTTCCTGGGACTGAAGACCCTGTCCGAGTTGAAGGAGGCCTGCCGCGTTATCAAGGAGGCTCATGGCGTGGATATAGACTTGGATCATATTCCCATTGATGATGAGCTGACGTATCAACTGTACCAGAAGGGACTTACGGTAGGTACTTTCCAGTTTGAGTCGGCTGGTATGCAGAAGTACCTGAAGGAACTGAAACCCACCGTCTTTGAGGACCTTATAGCCATGAACGCTCTCTACAGGCCGGGCCCAATGGATTATATCCCTTCTTTCATCAGACGTAAGAACGGACTGGAAGAGATCACATACGATATTCCTGTGATGGAGAAATACCTGAAGGATACGTATGGCATTACCGTTTATCAGGAGCAGGTGATGTTGTTGAGCCGTCTGTTGGCAGGCTTCACGCGAGGTCAGTCCGATGCCCTGCGTAAGGCGATGGGTAAGAAGAAGAAGGCTATCGTTGACGAGATGAAGCCGCTTTTCATCAATGGAGGTAAGGAACGTGGCTACGATCCTAATATACTGGATAAGATATGGGGTGACTGGGAGAAGTTTGCTTCCTACGCCTTCAATAAGTCTCATGCTGCCTGCTACTCGTGGGTGGCATACCAGACGGCGTATCTGAAAGCTCATTATCCCGCCGAGTTTATGGCTGCCCTGCTTACCCGCAGAAAGGATGATATAAAGGAAATCACGAAGTTGCTGGATGAATGCCGCAACCTGAAGATAGAGGTATTGGGACCGGACATCAACGAATCACATGTTGACTTCGGTGTTAATGACAAGCAACAGATACGTTTCGGTCTGAACGGCATCAAGGGACTGGGAGAGGCCGCTGCCGCTGCCATCATCTCTGAACGTGAGAAGAACGGGCGCTATAAGGATGTGTACGACTTCGTAGAGCGTGTCTCTATCCCCGCCGTCAAGAAGAGCGGTATAGAATGCCTGGCCTTGAGCGGTGCTTTCGATACGTTCTCCGACCAGATAAGCAGGGAGCAGTTCATTGCTCCCAATGTAAAGGGTGAGATCTTTGTAGATTCGCTCACGAAATACGGTGCCCAGTACCAGCAGGCTCAGATGGAGGCGCAGTTCTCGCTCTTTGGCATGGAGGCCATAGACAAGCACCAGCCGCCCATTCCCGTGACGGAACGATGGAATGACCTGGAACGCCTCAATAAGGAGCGTGAGTTGGTGGGTATCTACCTTTCTGCACATCCGCTTGACGAATATGGTGTGATACTGAACGGTATCTGCAACATGCACATGGACCAGATGACTGATCTTACCCCGTTCGCAAATTCCGATGTAAGACTGGGAGGTATCGTGACGGGACTGAAGCGACAGGGTATCACCAAGACGAACCAGCCCTATGGTATTGTTATGGTGGAGGATTATACGGGACCTGCTGAGATTGCCCTGTTCGGAAACGATTGGGCTCAGTGGCGCGGTTATCTTTCCCAGGAGGGTAATCTGGTGTATATTACAGGCCGTGTCCAGCCACGCCAGTACAACAAGGATATCCTGGAGCTGAAGATCGGTAAGGTGCAGTTCCTGCCCGATGTCAAAGACGAACTCGTGCAGAGCATTACCATAACCTTCGACTCTAACAGATTGGACGGCAACGCCCTGGCTGAGTTGAGTAAGCATATTCAGCAGATGCAGCAGCCCAGGGATAAGAATCAGCAGACTCCCCAGATAGAAGTGAAATGGAATATCTATGGAGGTGGGAATATGCCCGTCCTGCGTATGAAATCCAAGACTAAGTGCTACCAGGTCACTAAGGCATTGATGGATTACCTGAATGCCAGTGAATGGGCATCGTACAAGATAAACTAACCCTTTTTATTTACTCATTATTAATTATAATAGGTATGGCACAGATTATCAACAGCGAGAATTTTGAACAGCTTGTAGCAACTGGCAAGCCCATCGTATTGGACTTCTGGGCAACATGGTGTGGCCCTTGCAAGCGTGTTGGTCCTATCATTGATGCTTTGGCTCAGGACTATGAGGGACAGGCCATTATTGGCAAGTGCGATGTAGAAGAAGACGAGGAGCTGGCTGTTAAGTTCGGCGTTCGCAATGTTCCGACAATATTCTTCATCAAAGGCGGTGAGGTAGTGGACAAGATTGTCGGTGCTGCTGCACGTCCTGCTTTCGAGGAGAAACTCAAGAACATGCTTTAAATGTTGGCGCTATGGGAAACATTGAAGACGACTTCCTGGCCGATGCCGAGGACGACCGCTTGACGGTAGAGTTTATAAAGAACTACCTGCCACAGGAGGTAAAGGAGAAGTTCACAGAGGACGACCTGTACTACTTCCTGGATGTGATAGGTGAATATTACGTTGACTTGCTTGAGAAATCAGGCAACCAGGACGAGATAGACATCGACATTGATGCCGTTGCCGAGTACATAGCCAAGAAAGCCAAGAAGGAGAAGATGGGCGAATTCAGCCCGGAGGACCTTCGCTGGGTTGTGGACGGTGAGTTGGAGTACGGCGAGTCTTTAGAAAACTAATCGCCTTTCTCCGTTGGGAAGTGCCTCGATGGTGACGTCTATGGTCTCCTCGGGCAATACTTCCTCTATCAGTTCAGGCCATTCTATAAAACAGGGATGGCCGCTGTAGAAGTACTCTTCGCATCCCATATCGTAGGCTTCGGAAACCTTCTTTATACGGTAGAAATCAAAGTGATATATGGGGCGGCCCTTGGCTGCCTCATATTCGTTAACAATGGCAAAGGTGGGGGAGGTAACGGTATCTTCCACGCCTAACTCCTCGCATACGGCCTTTATGAATGTGGTCTTTCCGGCTCCCATCTTTCCGTAGAAGGCAAAGACGGTATTCTCGCCCATCGCTTCAACAAACTGCCGGGCAGCCTGCCTGATATCTTCTTCCTTGAATTTTATTTCCATAAGTCTTTATCTCTTCTTACCTCTCAGCGTAATCAGTGGTATCAGCATTTCCTCCATGCTGATGCCTCCGTGCTGGAAGGTGTCCTTGTAATACTGAACGTAATAGTTATAGTTGTTGGGGTAGGCAAAGAAGTCATCGCCTGTGGCAAAGATGTATGTCGTGCTCAGATTGGGTCTGGGCAGTCCCACCTGATGAGGCTCCTTGATTTCAAATACTTCCTTCTGGTTGTAGCTGAGGTTCTTGCCTAACTTGTATCGCAGATTGGTGTTGGTGTTCTTGTCTCCTACCACCTTTACGGGGTTGTAGCATCGTATGCTGCCGTGGTCGGTTGTCAGTACAATGGTGTAGTCGCTGGCTGCCAGGATGCGGAAGAGGTCGCCGACAGGTGAGTGGCGGAACCAGCTCTGCGTAATACTGCGGTAGGCGGCCTCGTTGCTTGCCAGTTCGCGTACCATGCGGCTCTCTGTGCGGGCGTGGCTAAGCATGTCTATGAAGTTCATTACAACCACATTCAGGTCGTATTTCTGCAGATGAGGTATCTGCTGGACCAGTTTCTCTGCAGCCTGTGAATCGTTGATCTTGTGGTAGCTGAAGGTGTTTTTGCGTCTGTAACGGTCGAACTGTGTCTGTACCAAGGGGGCTTCGTTCAGATTTTTTCCCTCCTCGCTGTCCTCGTCAACCCAGAGGTCGGGGAACATGCGTTCTATGACGTCGGGCATCAGACCGCTGAAAATGGCATTACGGGCATACTGGGTTGCTGTGGGCAGGATGCTGCAGTACAGGTCTTCCTCTATATTGAAGAGGTCGGCAATCTCGTTGTACAGCATGCGCCACTGGTCGTAACGGAAGTTGTCTATCACCACCAGGAAGACCTTCTCGCCGTTGTTCAGGTGGGGGAAGACGTTGTGCTTGAAGATGTCCGGACTCATTACGGGGCGTTCATCAGGGTTACTCATCCACTTGGTATAGTTTTTGCGGATGAACTTGGTGAACTCCCTGTTTGCCTCGGAGCGCTGCATGTTCAGCATCTCCTTCATGGCACTGTCAGTCTCGGAGAGTTGCAGTTCCCAATAGGTAAGTCGTTTGTAAACCTCAATCCATTCCTCCAGCGAAAGTGAGTCGTTGATTTGCATGCCAATCTTGCCAAAGTCCTGCTGATAGGCACTTGTCTGCTGCTCTGTAACAATCTCCTTCTGATGCAGGTTCTTCTTCAAAGTCAGCAGAATCTGGGTGGGATTGACGGGCTTTATCAGGTAGTCGGCAATCTTGGCGCCTATGGCCTGCTCCATGATGTTCTCTTCCTCGCTCTTGGTAACCATTACCACGGGTGTAGTGGGTGTCTGCTCCTTAATCCGGCTCAGTGTCTCTAAGCCGCTGAGACCAGGCATGTTCTCGTCCAGCAGGATAAGGTCGAAGACCTCCTCTGCACAGCGGTCAAGGGCGTCGTACCCGTTTGTTACTGTCTCAACAACATACCCTTTCTTCTCGAGATACAGAATGTGTGCCTTCAGCAACTCTATCTCATCATCAACCCAAAGCAGTCTATAGTTCATAATCGGCCCCTCTCCCTAACCCTCCCCCAAATGGGAGGGAACTGTTAGCAGGGGAATGGCAGTTTGTTTGTTACTTCTTAGGCCCCTCCCATTTTGGGGAGGACAAGGGGTGAGGGGCTTTAGAATCCATACGGGAAATCGTCTTCTTCCTCCTCTTCCTCTTCGGTCTTCTTGTCGTCCTCAGGAACATAATCGTCAGGATCGATAATCTTGAGGTTGGTAGGCTCGTCAATCCTCAGGTCTTCGGGAATGTCCATCGGAGCAAACTTCTCCTCGTAGAAGGCCTTGTAGTCATCGAAACTGAAGTCCTTGCCTATCAGTTTCAGGTTATCTTCCGATATAAGCAATGTCCTGATGCCTTCCAGGAGGGTATTCATGTGTTTGTCAGCATAGAGCGTCTGGGCGTAGGAATGAACCTCGTCGTAAGACAGGAATCCCTTCACGCACATCATGGTGATGCCCTGATTCTCGACAATCTCTATATCAAAGTTCCTGACCATGTACGAGGTGAAGTTGTAGCGTGCCACCTCGAAGAGCAGTTGGTTCTCGTCCAGACTGTTGGTAGGATAAGCCAGGACGAAGACGAAGTTGCTGTAGCGGTCGTCCTTCAGTTCAGGAGCCACTTCTGTACTGTCGCCCGAAGCCTGACGTGTTCTTCTGCCCCAGATGCTGCTGGCGTCATAGCGGTCGTCCATCAGCAATCGTCCAGACTCCAGCCCTTTTATAATGGAATTGGCAATCTCTGTCACCTCTTCCTTGGGGAAGTTCTGCACCACTTCTTTCAGGCTGACCAGGAAACTGTCGCGTTCACCGCCATAGAGTTGGCTCATGGCACGGATAAAAAGCATGCGGGCACGGTTCTTGCCAGTGGGGAAGTTCTCGGTGCTGAACTGGTAGTTCTTCTCCACCTCCGCATAGTCGGATGCCTGGTACGCATTATAGGAGGCGGCATATACGGAATCCTCAACATGGGTGCCGTTACGTGCAATCATGTCGTAGTTGGGGTTGCCCAGAAGAGCTGCCAGCTTGGTGTCGGCATATTCCTCGAGCAGCAAGGCCCTGTAGTATTCTGCCTTTTCCTGATTGCCGAGTCTTCCGTACAGCAGGAAGAGGTGGTAATAGATATTGTCTATATTGTCGTGTTCGGGGAAGTCCGTGAGCAGGCGTTGCATGGTCTTCTCTGCCAAAAGCCAGTTCTCCAGCTTCTCCTGTTCCATAATGCCTGCATTGTAAAGGCCGTCGCTCAGGATGGCATTGGATTCCTCTAGTTGTTCTTCGGAGAACGGAATCTGTTTCAGGTAATACTCCCTGTGATGGGGGTCGTTGGCAATGGAATCCTTGCGGGCCTTCTCTGAAGAATCTATCGAGTCGCTCTCTGCGGAACCGTAAAGACTGTCGTCGTCACCGCCTGTCTCATTGAAACTTTCATCCTCAATGCCTGTGGCAGCCGCGTAGGAGGCTTTGTTGCTGATACGCCACAAGTCTTCATTCTTGCGCTGTCCCCATCTGCGGATAAATTCCTCAATACCCCTCTTTACCGATGCCGGGTTGTAGAAGTACCAGGCTCCCTTGGGCTGGTTTCCTGTATTACCCGCTACAGGTCTGTTGGGCTGAGGTGTATTGTTGCGATTCTGGGCATTGGCGCCATTG